>Ga0209697_10010070_pt1 | contig 10296 bp, 12 predicted proteins | sample AliMusrvi5mmetaG_FD_184115 | JGI IMG/M metagenome (GOLD analysis project Ga0209697, IMG submission 184115) | Freshwater lake bacterial and archeal communities from Alinen Mustajarvi, Finland, to study Microbial Dark Matter (Phase II) - Alinen... | ecosystem: Environmental > Aquatic > Freshwater... | reverse complement strand
GATCACTACCCTGGGGGTGACATGACCTATGAGGAGATCCTGATGAGGAGTAGCAACATAGGGGCCTCCAAGATTGCCCTCATGCTGAAGGATGAGGATTTTTACAACAACGTCCGCAAGTTCGGCTTTGGTGAGAAAACAGGCATCTCAGTTCCTTGCGAATGCAGTGGGCTAGTGAACCCGCCTGAGCGCTGGGATGCTCTCACCAAAACGCGCATGGCCTTTGGTCAAAGTGTTGCCGTAACCCCGATCCAACTCACCATGGCATACTGTGCCCTTGCCAATGGTGGACTGCTCATGAAGCCGGTGGTTGGGGATGATAAGCCCATCGTGGTTCGCCGAGTTTGCTCCGCTAGTACGGCCAATATGGTGAAGAAGGCTCTCCAGAAGACCGTATCTGATAAAGGCACAGCTCCTCTTGCCCGAGTTGAGGGTGTGACTGTGGGAGGCAAGACCGGAACCGCTCAGGCGATAAGCTCCAAGGGTGGATATCTCGCCGACAAATTCATCACGAGCTTTGCCGGATTCTTCCCTGTCAAGAATCCCAAGTACGTGATTGTAGTTGTTGTCGATCAGGCTGACCTACCACCCGAGAAAAACTACGGTGGACTGGTAGCAGCGCCCATCTTCTCGGAAATTGCAGGGAAAATCTCCAAGCTGAAGTAGCCGCATGAGCGAAGATACTGAATATCCCACTCCTTGGTCGTTGGAGGTGTTCGAGCAAATTGACGGAAGCACCACGCTCAAGAGGGCATTGGTGGTGGCGGCATCTCACCTGAGCGATTTGATAGACCAAATGGTTTCGGTGATGGAGCCGGATGGCTTGCTAGAAACGCAGTACGCTCAATTCTGCAGCCTCAGAAAGCGTGATTGGAAGGAGGACGGATCAGAGACCGATGAATACCTCCTTATCTGGGAATGTGCTGAGGAAATATTTGCGCTCTACGAAAGACTCCCCCAGATGAGTGATCTGGAGGCGGAACTTGAGGCGATAAAGGCCTTTGCCCCCGACTTCGATCTGGAGATTGAGAAAGAAGAGGCTGTCAGGAATCTCTTCGCCCATGTGATCTGTTATATTGAAGGACAGAAGGACAGTGAACTAGCGAGGACAACACCCAGAACACTCAAGCAATTGACCTTTGAAGGTCCTGGATTCGACCTAGAGGGATATTTTCCACATCATTGGAGCTGGTTTTTGCCTCCTGAACCCGATTATCCCGAGAGTATGGAGGAGCTAGAGAGTTGGATGGAGTGGAAGTAAGCAAAGAAAAACCCATCCCCGATGAAGGAGATGGGTCTTCTGTGAGAGTCTAAAAGTTTTAAGCAGTCTTCTTCCTACGCATCATCCTGTTGCTGGATATCATGAAAAGGGTCTGGGAACTGGACTAGCCCAACTTCTGGCACATATGATTTATGGAGCAACTCTTGGTTGGGTGGTTCAGATTGTTGGTTAGACTTTTTTCATCTCCACAGCGATTCCGTAGCGAACCGCACAACCCAGCTACCCCACCACCACTGAGCCAGCCTATTATTTGACGGTAACAGTCCGCGTTGCCGTAGCCGGTAAATAGTTGGTTGTACTAGCTACTGTTGCCGTGATCGTTGCTACACCTTTTTTGAGGACTTTGGCCTTGTTTCCCACAATCGAGATCACGCTTGGGTTGCTACTGGTGTAGGTAACGGCCCCATCTGAGGAGGTAGTTACACCTAAGCCAATTTGTTTCAAATTGTTGCTGCAGGTTGATGGACAGACTAATCCAAGATAAGGGGTCGTTTTATTGATGGTCACGGTGATTGATGCTGACGTACTTCTGAATCTGGGAGCTGCCGCCACCGTTGCTGTGATCGTGGCCTGACCGGCTCCCTTGGTGGAAGCAGTGTTTCCGTTAATGGCGATCACTGAGGGATTGTCGCTTGCGAAAGTAATGGCTCCCGGGGATTGGGAGTAGGCCTTGAGCGGGAACTGGGCATTCGGGGAATACGCAAAACTATAACTTGGCTGACTGAAGGTGAGCGACGGAGTCGCAGCAGTGGAAACAAGGTCGATTGTCACCAAGCCATTCCCCGTATTTCCCACAGACATCGAGGTATCCGTGGCCGATGGGGCAAGATAAGAACCTCCTCCTCCACCGCTGACCGTTTGGTTCTTGGCAGCGTCACGACTAGCCCCACCACCTCCTCCTCCACTGTAGCCACCTCCACCACCACTAGAAAATCCGCTACCTGCCCCTCCCCCACCAAAACCACCTGCCCATACGGAACTGAGCTTGCCATTGTAATTACCACCAACACCACCAGCACCACCATTGAGGTAGCTGAAACCACCCTGAGCAGCCATGCTGCCATTATAGATGACTTGATTTAGATAGTGAGTTCCACCATCACCACTAAATCCACCACCGCCTCCTCCACCATATTGGTAAGAATCACTTCCAATCGATCCACCACCACCACCAGTACCACCGGAGCCCTCTTGATTGCTCTTGGCGGTCCCGGTGGCATTATTGCCCGTGGTACTCGTCGTGGCATCAGAGGCTCCGGTGCAATTACCTGATACACCTCCACCCCCTCCAGCTACCACGAGGGGGTTGGTATTGTTATTCGGGCCAACCACAAAACTACCACCACCACCGCCTCCTCCACCATAGCCACTGTATTGTGGAGGAATACCTTCTTGCCCCACTAGAATATTTAAGACATCTCCCTGATTGAGCTGAAAGGTGCCACTCATGATGGCACCCATCCCCCCAGCGTAAATGCCACAACCGCCTCCCTGAGCCCCATATGCAGTGATTTCATAAGATCCCGTCTGGGGAGCGGTCCACTGGACAATACTTCCGCTGTATTCAAAGTCACAGGATGTCTGGGCCTTGAGCGATGAGGTGGAGGCGGCTGTGACTCCCGCCACTAGGGCAAGTAGGAGCAGGAGCGAGTGGGTCTGTTTTTTCATGGGTGGGTGTAATTTTTAGAAAGTCTTAGCCTCAATTAACCTTTTTTTTTAGGATATCAAATAAAATTTCCCAATCAGCGATCCCTTCGCTCTTTGGCAAACCCAACTACCCCACCATCCCGCTGAAACCACTTCAAAGCGAACAAGTCCTCCAAGAAAACCGAGACTCGGGCTGGCGGGATTCGAACCCACGACCTCTTGACCCCTCCCCCTTCTCTCCCCTCTTCCTTGGTATAATCCTATGATCTGGATGGTTCCGCCGTTGGAATCGTCATTTTTCAGATCGAAGGGAGGTGAAATAGCCATGAATACAGCCTGGCTGCGTGTCCTTGTCTCGGTCCTGGGTTCTGTTGCGTCATCAATCGCAACCGAAGTCTTGAATCGAAAGGGGAAGTAACTCGCAAAGAATGAGTGGGCCCACTCAGGGCTGTCTACTCGGCACCTCCGCCAACAAACCAACCAGAACCCAATGACCAAAACACGTCATTACACCCCGGAACTACGCCGGGAACTGGTCAAGAAGCTCTACTTTGCCGCCAAGGCAGAGGGAATTCCCATGACGAGATGGCTCAACCGTCTTGTAGATGGGGCTCTTAAAGAGCTTCCAGAGATCAGTAACAACCAGGAGGCCATAGAAGCCGCCTAAAACAACAACACAGTCTAGTCATGAATCGGGCTCCTTTTATCGGGAGCCCTTTTTTGTGCCCTGACGCAAACAACCAAACACCAATGATCAAATTGATCGCAAACTACAGTAAACGCCTCGGTCTTCCCGGGTACAGCAGTCACCAGTTCAGCATCAGCGTTGAAGCCGAACTCAACAACACGGACGACGTACAGGCAGAAGCCTCGCGTCTATACACCACTCTCCAGCAGAGCGTGGATAACGAGATCCAGAACACGGGATTCGTCCCTGGCAATGGATACGGAGAGCAGAAGGAGGAGAAGCGCGCCGAGTGGCCAACCATTGTCCGAAACACCGCTCCTCAGCAGCAGTCATGGAAAGCCAGCGACAAGCAGAGGGATCTAATCCTGAAGGTCATTGCTGACAACAACCTCGACCGCAGTGATGTGGAATCCCTCGCGTTTGAAATGTTTGGTCTGAGTAATCTCCCAGAACTAAACAGGCTACAAGCCAGCGGAATTATTGACGAACTACTCTCCCGTTATGGGAAGAAGCGTTCTGCCGGCCAGAGGTTCAACGGGAGGGCGGTCCGATGATCGCCCTAGTAGAAGCACCGAAGCAGAGTGTTGGAGACATTCTGGAGGAGCCCGTAAGTGCATCGCGCATCAACTGCTTCCACAGCTGCCGGATGAAATTCTTCTTCCGGTATGTGCAGAAGATCCAGAAGCCGGCATCCGCAGCTCTTCATCTTGGATCCAGCGTTCACAAGGCGCTTCAAGAGTGGAGTCAACGTAGATGGCTAGGAAAACCATCTGGTGCTGAAGACATCAAGGAGGCATTCAACACTCACTGGGAAAGCAATCAGGATGAAAATCCTGTGAGCTTTGCGGAGGGTGAAGAGGCAACTCAGCGGGATAAGGCTTGGGGACTTGTGGAGCACTACTTGGTCAACACACCTATCCCTGTGGAGGAGAAGCCTGAAGCGGTGGAGGTGGGTGTAGAAGCCGATCTCTCCAAGCATGGTCTCCCAACGCTCAGGGGGTTCATCGACTTGATCCGTCCTGGTGGTTTGGTGGTAGATTTTAAAACTACTGCCACATCACCCAACGAGGATCAGGTTCTCCACAGGAATGAAACCCAGCTCACTGCCTATGGAATTCTCTACAGGGAAGCCACGGGCAGCAAGGAGTCAGGATTCGAGCTTCATCACCTAGTTAAGACGAAGGCTCCAAAGCTTGTAGTAACCCGTCACAAGCCGGTTACTGAAATGCAGAAGAGCAAGCTGTTCAGAAGTATCGAGAGCTATCTTAGTGGAGTTCAGCGTGAAGATTGGGTGCCGTCACCTGGTCTTCAGTGCGCTGCGTGTGAGTACTTCAACGAGTGCAGAGGAGGTCTCCAATGAGTGCCTTCATCACGCTCCATTATCGGGAAGGCTCAAGCGACAAGATCTACCAGGCATCTCTCGTGGATGTTGGTGGACTATTCGAGGTTCACTTTGGCTATGGAAGAAGGGGCAATGCTCTAACCACCGGCAAAAAAACCATGCAACCAGTTCCCAAGGCAGAAGCTATGCGGATCTGGGATAGGCTAATCGGCGATAAGGTAAAAAAAGGCTACCGCGAGATGGGAGAACCAATTGGTTCTCATACCGTGGCTGTCCCAGAAACGACAGGAATCCTACCTCAATTGCTCAATGCAGTTGATGAGGAGGATGTGGATGTCTTGCTAGAGGATGACGGGTACCTCATGCAGCCCAAGATGGACGGCAAGCGGCTCATGCTCCGGAAGGAGGGTGAGACCATTACCGGCATCAACAGGAGAGGAATCGCCTGTGGTCTACCTGAGAACATCGTCCGTGATGCTCTAGCCCTTCCGGGAGATTGGCTCATAGATGGTGAACTGATAGGCGACCAGTACCACACCTTCGACCTGATAGAGCATGAAGGGAGTTATCGTGCTCAACCTCTGCGTAGGAGATTGGTAGCGCTCTTCAACCTCGTAGCAAGTGGGCAGGCACCAAGTATCAGTCTTGTGGCAAGTTATACACAGGAGGCTGTGAAACGCCGGTTCTTGGAACGATCCAGAGAGGACAACCTTGAAGGTGTCGTCTTTAAGGACATGCAAGCACCCTACATCCCTGGTCGTCCCAACTCCGGTGGTGCTCAGCGCAAATTCAAGTTCGTGGCATCGGCATCAGTCGTGGTCACAAGCTTGAATGGAAAGAGGTCAGTCAAGATAGGAGTCCTCGATGGTGAGCGGATGATCTCCTGCGGCAATGTCACCATTCCCGTGGGCAGTGATATCCCAGGCATTGGAGACATTGTGGAGGTCAGATATCTCTACGCTTTCCCTGAGTCAGGATCGCTCTTCCAACCAGTCTATCTGGGGGTGAGAGACGATCTTGAGTTGAAAGACTGCTGTGTCAATCAGCTCAAGTGGAAGAGAGCAGAAGAACTCGTAGCGGCATGAGCACCATCATCTCAAGCAGGGGAGTAACTCCTGAAATGCAGTTTGTCTGCTCAGACTGCGGTGAAGTCACCACAGGACAGGAAGTCATCGATGGGGCCTATGTCTACATCGTGAGGAAGAATCTCGACGATCTTCACCGGAGCATCTGGCGGTGTGCTAACTGCCAGGATGACGTGGATGATTTAGAGCGAGACTAGAAACAAAACAACCAAGTAGAGGGGCCAGGGGCATAACGCTCTTGGCCCTTTTGCTTTTCAACCAAACAACAACATCAACATGAACATCATATTGAACGAGCCCCCAGTGGCTCAGAAACCTCCACGCGGCATGCTATTGCACTGTGGAGCGGAGTTAGTCAGTCGTCAGCAACTCTGGAGCGTTCCCACACCGGATCGCACCCAGAGCTGGTATCCCATTGCCCACAGCACGGTTCTCTCAGAAGTAGAGGATCAGTTGGAGGGTTGCGGGTTCACCATCACCGAATCAGCGCACAGCCTCACTCATGACGGCTCGCGCTATTTTGGAGTAATCAACATCACGGTGCCAGGGAGATCTATCACGGACTTCTCATGGGTCGTGGGGGTAAGGAATAGTCATGACAAAACCTTCCCAGCTGGACTTGTTGCCGGTACGAGAGTCTTTGTCTGTGACAACTTGGCCTTTTCGAGTGCCGAGGGCATCGTCATAAGCCGCAAGCATACCCGTTGGGCCATGAGGGATCTTCACCAACTGACTGCCCGCGCGGTGGGTCAGCTAGGTGACAGGCTCATTCAGTTGGATCAGCGTATAGAGCGCTACAAGGAAGTGGAGATCGATGATGCCCGTGCCCATGACGTGGTGATCCGATCCCTGGATGCCGGGGTGGTTACAACGACCCAAGTACCTGAGGTGTTGCGTGAATGGCGTGAACCAAGTCACGAGGCTTTCCTACCAAGGACTACCTGGAGCTTGTTCAATGCCTTCACGGAGGTCCACAAGCAGGTCAATCCCCATACTGCACTCCGCAGGGGTGAGGCTCTCTACGGCCTCTTCGACACGGAAACAGGTGCCTTGATGGGGAGGAACTGATGAGCAGCCTCGTCAATCGCGCGGCACTTAAACGCTACTTGCTGGATCGTGCCAAGGTGATGCGTCCTCATCATCGCCTATCACGCGTTTCTGAGGAAGCGCTTGAGAACCTAGAAAACATGCTGCGCAATCAAGCATCGGAAATGATCCGCAGACATCCGGCCAAAGGTTCCACGATCAAGCCGTAGTGAATGGGTGAGCAATCCGAAAGGATTGCGAGTCTCTCCTGAGGGAGAGGCGGAAAAAGACCTGGCCCTGCTGTGGGTGGGTCTTTTTTTAGCTGTCGACCTTATGGATCTACCCATGCCGACACATCCATTCCTGCTCGTCTGAACCATGGGCTAGTGGATAACTTCCTTCACAGTCCCGCATGACCTTCCAAACTACCCTCAGAGATATTGAACTGCTTCCCGATGGGGATGGTGTGTCCAAGTTGTCCGGTGAGGATCTGTTGAAGCGCTTGGCTTCGGTTTTTGATTATCTTCCCGAAGGCACTCTGTTCCGGGTCGATGGTGAGAAGGTCACTATCACGATTGCTGATTCTGCGACCACGCAGAAGGTTGAGGCCGAACGACTAGCCGAAAAGGCTGCCCAGAGGGCGAGACAGGGTGAATACCAGAAGGCGAAGGACATCTATCGGCGCGTTTTGGAACTGGATCCTGCCCATCCCAATGCCCGCCGCGATTTGGCCATGGTCTGCGTCGAGACGGGAGACAATGACGAAGCCAAGGACTACCTGATCGAGTCCCTTCGACTCGCACCAGGAGATGCATGGAGTCTCGTCGTTCTGGCAAACCAGTATGCCAAGGAGGATGATCAGGAGACTGCCGCCAAGTTCGTACGTCGTGCCTTAGAACTAAAGCCCGGGGACCCATGGGCACTAAATACCCTTGCGACTGCACTCATGGAGCAGGGAAATCTTGAGGAGTCTCTCAAGAGTTACGAGAAGGCCATCTCCAGTGACGTCTCTTTTGCGAATGCCCACTACGGTCGCGCCATGGTGCTGATCCGAATGGAGCGCTTCAACGATGCCTCCAAGGCGCTTCGAGAGATGTTTGCCAAAGGAAAGCTGCAGGATTCCCGAACCAAGATCGTCTTTGAGAAGGCCCGATCTGCCTACATCCACGTTCAAAACATCATCGCCAATAACCATCTCTCCAAGACCGATAGTCTGGTGGAGCGCCTAAGTGCTGAGGGAGAGACCCTCTCAGGGTATCCCGTGCAGTTTGAGGAGGGACTTCTCGACGCCCAGATCGTTGCCCGAATCAAGATGGCATGGAGGCATGATGCTGATCACCACATGGTGACATTGAGGGAGGGAGATTTTCCGAAACTGCTGAAGAACTACCATAGCGTCCATGAGTTGATGCATCTCTTCATGGAGAGCGCTGCCAGAGATCAGGGAACCAACCGCTGGTTTGTGACCACTCCTGAGACCAGAGCCAACTCATCCATGGCCCTGAAAGCCGACCTTCGTCGTCTGGAGAAGAAGGGCTATCGCGATGACCAAGTCGCAGGGCTGATCAATGAACTGGTTACGGGGGTGAATCTCTTCCTCTTCAATTGCCCCATCGACATGGTGATTGAGCGCCGAATGTGTAGGGATTATCCCGAACTTCGCGAGTCCCAGTTCTGTGGATTGGCCTCCATTGCCCATAACTCCCGTAAGGTCACCATGGATCCCAAGATCCGTGATTTTGTTCCCCCGACGCTCCTCCGCATCAACGACATCCTCAACGGAGTCTTTGCCCTCTTTGTGGACGAACTCTTCGAGGGAGCCACTGCCTACGCAGATGCCTATCGCAAGTTCCCGACGTTCAAGGATGCCGAGAAGCTCTTTGCTCTCTGGAAAGAGAAGAGCTCAGATCTGACACCGGGCTCTGAATACAACCTTGTGGATGCCTTTGGTGAATTCCTAGGGATCCGCGATTGGTACACTTGGAAGTCTGACAGAGGATTTCTCCCTCCAGATGGAATCCTGAATGATGTCGATAAAGAGGGAGCGACCAACCCAGAGCTCCTGAAGGCCAAAGCTCCTGCCAGTGTGATGTACCTATTGGATGCACTTGAGCGATTCAGTTCCCTAGAGCCAGATGAGGTGAAGAGGATCGCCTTTGAGATTGCCCTTATGGGACAAGAGGGAATCGACTACTCCTCCCCGGAGGATAAATACCGGCTCAAGAGCCTTCCCGGGCAAGCCATGAGCGGACTCCAGCTCATGTGCCTGATGTATGCAGGGTTCAAGCAGGTTGCCCCTGACATGGATTCGGGAATGGATCTTAAAAAGGAATACCAGCAGGCCTTGGCTATCTGGAACGCAAAGAAGTAGGTGTTTGATAATCTCTGGGGGTAGGACGCTCTGCGTCTGGGTTCCCGTGGGAGGATTGGCAGCATGGAAGCTACCGATATCCGCATACCACCTGAAATCTTTGCCCTTCTGGAAGCCACAGCTATTGCCAATGGGTACAATTCTGAGGAAGTAGTCCTCGCTGCCATCGAGGCCTTTCTCCAAAGCGACAGGGAGCCTCATGCCTCCGCTGATTGAGAAATGACATTGAGCTTACCTGGAGGCTTGGACATAAAGAGTCCCATGGTCAGCAATTCTCTTAAACGTTCGGTCAAACCGAGTAAATCCGGACAGAACCATGGCCGCTCCGCCCGCCTGCCGATGTATCGTATGCTCCAGATCCATGAGCTTTTGAAGGAGGGCAAGTTCCCCAACTGTCAGGCCCTTTCCGATGACTTCGAGGTCTCGTACAAGACGGTTCAGCGCGACATCGACTTCATGCGCGATCAACTCCAACTGCCCATCGAGTATGACAGCACCCATCATGGGTTCATCTACACCAAAGAGGTTAAGAATCTCCCCACGGTTGCCCTCCAGGAAGGAGAGGTCGTGGCACTGCTTGTGGCCCAGAAGGCAGCAGAGCAATATCGGGGCACCCCTTTTGAGAAGTCACTCAAGAGCGCATTCGCCAGACTGGTCGAGGGCATGCCGGCTCACAGCGAAATTTCCTTGAGTGACCTGAGTGCTGCAGTCTCCTTTAGGCCGTCCGGCCCCCCATCTTCGGATCTTGAATCCTTTCAGATGCTCTCCAAGGCACTGCTGGATTCTCACGAGATCTCATTTTTCTACAAAAAGCCGGGTGACGGCAAAGGCACGGAACGAACGATCCAGCCCTAC
>Ga0209697_10010066_pt1 | contig 10298 bp, 11 predicted proteins | sample AliMusrvi5mmetaG_FD_184115 | JGI IMG/M metagenome (GOLD analysis project Ga0209697, IMG submission 184115) | Freshwater lake bacterial and archeal communities from Alinen Mustajarvi, Finland, to study Microbial Dark Matter (Phase II) - Alinen... | ecosystem: Environmental > Aquatic > Freshwater... | reverse complement strand
CCGACGCCCCTAACATTTGCACCCTGAAGGGGTGCCAGATACGGGGAGGTGCTTCAATAGCAGCACCTGCTGCGACCCCTGTCAGGGTCGGATTCCGGTGGAACTCTCAATCCCGGGGTTTTCGCCCGCATTGCGGCCTCGACCCCGGGCTAATGACTGCCATCCCTCCAGGATGCTTCAAAGAGGGAATCCAACTTGCTCGACAGCGTGGCTCCTTTGAGGTCGAATACTGAGTTCTGGGGCTTCTCTTGCACAGATGCACTGGATCTATCGAAACTCGGTTCTTTTTGGTGAAAGTCGTTTGCCGATAGTCGCTTGAGCAGTCGCTCCGTGGAGAATCGGCGCTCGCCAGCATGCTGGCTAGGCATGGCGGCAGCAAGCTGCCGCACTCCTTGAAGAGCAGGCACTCGGCAGCAAGCTGCCGCACTTCTCGAAGAATGCCTCCTCAGTCCGCCAGCGCTGCCACCTGCGCTGGTGCGGAATCGTTACTGCCATTCTGATGTAGGGCTCCAGACTTGGCTGGCTCCCGGTAGGAGGCGTGCCCAGATGTGCCCCGGCGTTGCTGCGGGTATTGCTGCGGTGAGACTTCGTGGACAAACGTCGCCATCAGCCATCCGGCTAATAACACGGCGGAACCACTCACAAATAGGTGCATCTTCATCACTTTAACTTCTGAAATCTTCTCCCGCGCAGGCTGATCCGGGTTGTAAGGAAAAGCAAAGCATTTTCCCGAGCAATCCAGATTATTTATTCGCTTGCCCGGCGAGTTATAAATGGGGGTTGTCTGGAGTCGGCTGCCCGGCTAGGGTGGGGCTGCGCCACAGTCAGCGTGGCATTACCGTTTCCAACATCAACCATTTTTCCAAGCCCATGGGTATTTTCAGCAAACCGCTCCTGCAACGCCACGACCGCCGCGAAGACATGCCGGAGGGCCTGTGGATCAAGTGTTCCGACTGCGGGGCGATGATTCATACGCTAGAACTCAAGCAAAACCTTTACGTCTGCCAAACTTGCCAAAACCATTTCCTGATGGATGCCCGTGAGCGCATCGCCCTGCTTGCCGACCCCGGCAGTTTCGAAGAAACCGAACTGGGCCTCATCAGTGCTAATCCCCTCGGCTTCCAAGGGTACGCGGAAAAAACCGCCAGCCTCTGTGAGAAAACCGGGCTGGATGACGCGGTGCTCACCGGGCGGCTCACCGTCTGCGGTCAACCGGCGATGCTCGCTGTGATGGATTTCAAGTTCTTTGCTGGCTCCATGGGCTCGGTGGTGGGCGAAAAGATCACGCGCTCGCTGGAGATGGCAGTGGCCGAACGCCGCGGCGCGATCATCGTTTCCGCCTCATCAGGCGCTCGCATGCAGGAAGGGATGCTCTCCCTGATGCAGATGGCCAAAACCTGTGCCGCGCTGGCCCGCCTCGCCGAAGCCAAATTGCCCTTTATTTCCGTACTCACTCATCCGACCACCGGCGGGGTCACCGCCTCCTTCGCCACTCTTGGCGACGTCAATCTGGCCGAGCCCAAGTGCATGATTGGCTTCGCAGGCCCTCGCGTCGTCAAGGAAACCACCCACCAAAACCTCCCGCCCGGCTTCCAAACCGCCGAGTTCATGCTCGAGCACGGCCTCATCGACGCTATCGTCCCGCGCCACGAGTTGCGCGAAAAACTCGGCAAATTGCTGGCTTTCATGCTGCCTCAGTCATGAGAGCCCGTTAGCCAATGCATAGCGGCTTGCTCCTGGCAGCGCATTGGCAAACGGGCGGGCCGCCCGTTCCCCTCTTGAAGCACCGCACTCAAGGAGATGTGGACTGCAAGCATTCACGCTTGGAATCTGCCGGCATCGAGTGCATCATTCCGGCGTTCTGCCCTCCTCCTATGACTCCCGGACTCCGTCGATTGCTGGCTTTGCTTACCGTATTTGCGGTTGCCTTTCTTTCCGTCTCTGGGCTGCGCGTCTGGCGCAGCGGCGGGACGTGGCGTGATCTCATCCCCGGCCTGGGCACCCCCGCCGGCCACTTTCGGCCGGAGCATTTCACCCTTCCGGACCAAGCTCCACTGAATCTCAAGGATACCGAGTTGCTCACCCGGCTCAATGAAGAATACGCCCGCGTCACCGAGGCGGTGGTGCCCTCCGTCATCAGCATCGACACCGTGGGGGTGCGCACCGAGCGCATGATGGACGGTTGGGGCCGATCGCAAATCCGGCGTTACCCGACCCAAGGTCAAGGCTCCGGGGTGATTGTTACCAAGGAAGGTCACGCCATCACCAACCACCATGTGATTGCGGGCCAGCAAAAGATTCAAGTGACCCTGCACGATGGCAAGACCTATCCGGCGACGTTGGTGGGCGAGGACAGTTTGCTGGACATCGCGGTGCTAAAAATTGACGGGGCACCGCCATTTTTGCCCCTGAAACTTGGGGATTCCTCGCAGGTGCGGGTGGGGCAGATGGTGTTTGCCATCGGCAATCCTTTCGGGCTCGGGGAAACCGTCACCCAAGGGATCATCTCGGCCAAGGAACGCTCACTCTCTGACAACCAGCGCGACTTGTTTCAGACCGATGCGGCCATCAACCCGGGTAATTCGGGCGGCCCGTTGGTGAACCTGCATGGTGAAATCATTGGCATCAACGCTGCGATTTATTCCAAAGATCGGGAAAACCCCGGCTTTCAGGGCGTCGGTTTCTCCATTCCCTCCAACGACGTGAAGGACGCGTTGTTTCAGATATTGGAGCGCGGGCGCCCCTTGCGCGGGTTCCTCGGCGTGCAGATGCGCGAACTCGATCCGACCGTGCGCTCGGCCATCAATTATGACGGCGAAAGCGGGGCCGCGGTGTTAGGGATTTCGCCCGGTTCACCGGCGGCCGCCGCCGGCGTACAACCCTGGGATGTCGTGCTTAGCTACAACGGTGAAACGATCCACTCCACCTCCCAACTTATCGCTCTGGTCCAGCGCAGCCGCGCCGGCCAGCCGGCTACCCTCAAAATCTGGCGCCGCGGCGAAACCCTTGAAATCAAGGCCAACATCGCCGAAAGCACCCCCGTGGAAGCGGAGGCGGGCAAAACCGATGATGGCAAGACGCCCGGCGGCACCCGCGATCCCAACCAAGTCCTGAAACGCGTCGGAATTGCCGTCCGTGATCTTAGTTTGTCCGAGCAGCTCCGTGGCTTTCGCGGCGCGGTGGTCACCCAAGTCATTGCCAAGTCGTTGGCGGATGGCCGGGTCCGCCCGGGCGATCTGATTCTCGCCGTCAACCAAGCTCAAATCTCCAACGCCAACGAATTGCTCCTCCATTTGGCCGTATCCGCCGCCGTGCAGGCCACCAGCTTGCAGATTTACCGTGATGGCAGGCAAGCTCGCGTCAACCTGCCGGCATTGGCCAAGGAGGAATAGGGCATGACCCCATGCCATCCCTAGCATCGGCCACTACCTGCTAGCCGCAATGAAACGCCAGACGGACGGGTGAATGTCGGACATTGCACTTGGCCCTATTTCAGTGAGGCGAGGATTTGCTCGGTCAGGAGTTTGACGAGTTTCTCCGCCTCGGGGTTGAGCGAGGCATTGTTGCTAGGCGCGCCGCCGGCGGCGGGAATCTGGCAGACGGTGCCGGGTTGAAAATCCGAGTTGTCGCAAAGTTCGCATTCCTTCCAAGAGGCGCGCTTGTCATCCATGCCGAGGGACTTGCGCACCGCGATAAGATCCTTGGCCTGGCCAGTTGTCATGCTCATCAACTTGCCGCGATTGAGCTGGGACGCCACCCAAACGACTTTGCACAATGCCTCGACGTTCTCCATTTTCCAAAATGCATCCTCGACGTCTTTGCCCCAAGTGATGACGCCGTGATTGATCATGAGCACGGCCATGTGATCGACACCGGCCTTGCCCACGGCATCGGCGACTTCGACAGTGCCAGGGGTGCCGTATTCCGCTAGGCCGATTTCACCGAGGAAGACATCCGCCTCGGGAACCATGCATGTGGGAGGGCGCACACCGGCCACCGCAAAGGCGGTGCCGTGCGGCGGATGGGCGTGGCAGCACGCCTTGCACTTTGGCTGGCGCTTCATGATGGCCAGGTGAGTTAGACACTCGGAGGTGCGTTTAAATTTGCCGGCGACTTGCTTGCCGTCCATATCCACCAGGCACATTTGCTCCATCGTCATGAAACCCTTGGAAACCAGCGTAGGCGTACACAACACCAGGTTATCGCCAACCCGGATAGTTAGATTTCCGCCATTGCCATCGGTGTATTCGCGAGCCCACATGCGCTTGCCGATGTCCACCATGCGATGCTTGATGGCCACGATCGGTGGAGAGTCGAAGAAGGCCTGGATTTCCGCCGGGGTCTTGGGGTCGTTGCCGGGAGTCCAGTGATATTCGTAATCGGGCAGGATCGGCACGCCAGGCACAGCGGTTGATGTAGCGGCGGCCCCCCCGGCACGCACCGGACCAAGACCATCGCGCAGGACATCCTTCGCGGAAGGCGTTAGAAGAATATTCTTCGGCAGATCGGCGGCGGACTTGCCGGATCTGAGATAGGCTTCCATGTCGGCGGCGGTGAAGACTGTTTTGGTCATGGGATGATAATGTTAGGTTGGTGAGTTAGGCAGCGGGTGGTTGATACGAGAGTGAATCAAAAATAGCGACAGTGATGGCGTCTATCGGAATAGGAAAATTAAACGGTGCAGTGGCCTCCGCTCCCTCGACAATGCCGACAATATCGCCGTCGCCGGCCCCGATGTTGTCGTATGCGATGAGGGAGTTTTGCGCGGAAAGCAGGGGCGCTTGCTGGCACGCTCCGTTGAATTGGTCTGCGTCCAGGGGATTGACCATCAACCAGCGCCCGCCTTTGAAGGAGGGGTCCTGGAGGTTGAGGGTTACTCGACCGATGACTTGGGCGACGCGCATCAGTTAAATTAATCAATAACGCCTTGGATGAAATTGCGGATGGGTGAGGAATCGTCGTGGACGATGTGGCGGGCCCCCAGGCCGTCGGTGGAAACAAAGACATTGGAGTGGAGACCGGCACCAAACAGATCGATGGCAACCATCGGCGCTCCGCTCAAGCGGCGCTCGGCATCCAGCGCTTGGCACAGCAACAGCTTGCATCCCTTGAGCGAGGGATGGGAATGGCTGCTGACTGCATGGCCAACGACTTGGGCGAGAATCATGGTTGAGAAATTTTAAATCTTAAGCATTAAGTTCCAAACGAAGAGGAAGAGGGAATGATATTTGTTTGGGCGGTTCGATTAGAATTTAGAATTTCGTGCTTTCTATCGTTAGATAATGCGCAGGTTCTCGACGAGTACGCAGCGGCGGATGCGGGTGAATGTTTTGGGAGTGGTGATGCCTTCGCCGGTGGTGGTGGCGATCGAGTAAGACAGATAGCCTTCGCCGCCGAGGCCTAGGCCGGCCACCGACGGACCGTTTTTCACAAATAGTGTGGTGTCCATTTCCTTGGCCATGTAGGTCATGTGATCGACGTCCTTGGTGTGAATGATGGCGGAGTGGCGGTAGTTGTGTTCGGCACGCTTGGCCTCGCGCACCGCCGTGACGAAATCCGGTACCGCCACGATGGGCAGCATCGGCATCATCTGTTCCTCCTGCACGAAGGCGTGATCGGCATCGGTCTCGGCAAATAACAATTGCGTGCCGGATGGCACCGACGTTCCAGCCTCCACAGCGAGTTTGCCGGGGTTGGCACCCACCAGCGCACGGTTGAGCACCGGATGCGAGCAACCGCCATCGGTGGGCTGGTAGGTGAAGGCAGCAGCAGTGAGCTTCTCGAGTTGCAGGGCGTTGATGCGTGCGGCACCCGCTTGTTCAAGCTCCTCGCAAAACCGCTTGAACACCGAACCGAGCACAAACACCGCCTTCTCGCCGATGCATAACAGGTTGTTGTCAAACGCCGCCCCCTCGACGATGTGACGGGCGGCTCTGGCCAGATCTGCGGTGTCATCCACCACGACGGTGGGATTGCCGGGGCCAGCGCAGATGGCACGCTTGCCGGATTTCATCGCGGCATTGACCACAGCGGGGCCGCCGGTGATGGCAAGTAAGGCGATATGCGGGTTTTTGCAAAGCAGATCGAACGACTCCAACGACGGTTGCTCGATGGAGGTGATGATATTATCGATACCGATGGCCCGATAGATCGCCTCGTTGTAGGCGCGCACGGCCATTGCCGCGCTGCGTGCGCCTCCGGGATGGGGGTTGAAGACAATCGAATTGCCGGCTGCCACCATGCTGATGACGTTACCGGTTAGGGTGGGCACTGAGTGGGTGACGGGCAAAATCGCGCCGATCACGCCGAAGGGCGCATATTCCTCCAAGGTGATGCCGCCATCGCCACTCATGGCATCCGGGTGCAACCACTCGGTGCCGGGCACGTCTTTGGTGATGAGCAACTTGGCGATCTTGTGATCGACTCGGCCAATCTTGGTCTCTTCCATCTCAAAGCGGCCCCAGGCCTCCGCATTGGCAACCGCAAGGCCTTTGACAATCGCAATGACCTTGGCACGGCCGGCGACGCCGAGTTTGCGCAGTTGCTGGTGAGCGTCGGCTGCGGCTTCCGCGGCTTGGTTGGCGCAACTAAACACGCCGAACTTGCCGCTCGCGGCAGCCTTGGCAGCGGTCTTGGTGCAGCCGCAATCCGGCTTTGCCACCGGTGCAGCACCGTTAGCGCTCACCAAGCGCGAGACGACGGCTTCAACGATGACTTTGATTTGTTCTTGATTGAGATTCATAGGGAAAGGGAAAGCGGGATGTTTGGGGTAGCTCGGAGATTCTTAACCACTGAGGTCACTGAGGTCAATTCGCCCGAACTTCATCTTAAAGCCAGTTCATCATCTGTGGTTCAATTCGCTAGAATTTCAAATCAGCCACCTTTGTAGAGGGTTTTGCCGTGGACTTCGACGCGGTCGATGATGGCGACAATGGCGGCATCCACCGGGATGTTTTTGAGGCCTTGGGCGTTGCGCGCTGAACTGCCCTGGCAAAATAACACTAACTCACCCTCACCGGCACCGACTGTATCGATGGCGACGATGGTGTTTTGGCCGTCCTTGAATCGCGACGGGTCCTTGTCGTCAACCAGCTTGGGCCGCAACAGGAGGAGTTTCCTGCCGACCATTAGCTCGTCTTTTTTGGTGGCGACGACCTGGCCAATGACTTCCGCGAGGAACATGGTGAGTTTGAGTTATCTGTGATATGCTATCAGGGAGACGCCGCGGCGGAGATGCGCACGGCTTCCCTGACAACATCCTGCGGGCTCACTTGCGAGGCGCGCGAGCGGCTTCCTTGGGCAGCACCCCTTCAATAGCATCGTCCGGGCGGGCGATGACGTGGGCGCTGACGACTTCACCAATGCTAGCGGCAATGGCTGCCCCGGCATCGATGGCTGCTTTGACGGCGGCGACATCGCCGGAGACAACGGCGTTGCAGAGGCCGTTGCCGACTTGTTTCATGGGGCCGAGGAGTTCGACGTTTGCGGATTTGAGCATTGCGTCAACGCCGACGACGAGGCAGGCGAGGCCGCGGGTTTCCAGAAGTCCTACTGCTTGTTTGGCCATAATAGTATGTGGTGGGGTGATGTTAGGTTAGAGATGGGATGGAGTGATTCAGGAGAGTTTGCGGAACACCTCGCGGGCGAGGACAAGTTCCTCGTTGGCGGGAATGACGAAGATTTTCACAGTGGACTCGGCGCTGCTGATGAGCGCCTCGGTGGCACCGCACTCGGCGTTTTTCGTCGCGTCGAGGAGGATGCCGAAAAGCTCGAGGTTTTTGCAGACTGCGGCACGGATGTTGGCACCATTTTCGCCGATGCCGGCGGTAAAGACGAGGGCATCCAATCCACCAAGTTCAAAGTGGAAGGCACCTGTCCAATGGCGGATTGAATGAACCAGGGTGTCGAGCGCGAGTTGGGCACCGGGGTTGCCGGCGGCTGCGGCCACATAGATGTCGCGGATGTCATTAGAAACCCCGGATAGCCCTAACAGTCCTGACTCCTTGGTGAGTTGGCGTTCGGCTTCGTCGAGGCTGATGCCAAGGGTGCGCATGGCATAGGGGATGGCACCGGAATCCAGCTCGCCGACACGATTATTTTGCGGCACGCCGCTTTGGGGCGAAAAGCCCATGCTGCTGCCGATGGCCACGCCATTGCGAATGCCGGTGATCGAGCTGGAGCCGCCGAGATGGCAGGACACCACGCGAAAAGGCGTGCCGGCAACGGGTTGCGGACCATCCAGATAGAGGCGGCGCGCGATACCGGCGACGTCCTCGCGGCCACATAACTCCGCCGATCGCTCGGCGATGAATTTGTGGCTGGCACCGTGAAAGCCATAGCGCCGAATGCCTATCTCGCGCCAACTCGCGGGCACCGCGTAGGTGGCCGATGCCTCCGTCGTCCATTGATAGAACGCGGTCTCGAAAAGCGCCACGAGGCGAGCCTTGGGCAGGGACTTGGCAAATTGGCGGATACCGGCGGCGTACGGAGGATTGTGCGCAGGTGCCACGGCGGTGAAGCCGTCGAGTGCCTTGATAACCGCTTGGTCGGCCATCACACAACCGCTCAATTCCTTGCCCAGCACGGTTTTGAAACCCACGGCATCAATGGCCTCAGCGCAGTCGATGACGCCATCTCGCTGTAGGGTGGCCAGCGTATCATCGATCACTTCGGCATAATCCGTGACGCGCTCGTAAGCCCCCTTGGCAATGACCTCGCCACCCTGCTCTTCCATGCGGAAAAGCCGGTACTTGAACGAGGTGGAGCCAAGGTTGGCGACGAGAATGAGCATTGCCGGTTATATATTAGATATTATCAGGAAGGCGCAACACACAAGACAGTAAGACAGAAGAGCAGAGGAAGAGATAAGCCCTAACCATTCTTTTCTTGAATCTTCAAGTCTCGCGTCTTGTGTCTTTTAGGCGATCCAGGGGCCTAGTTTCGACAGGTCGTCGTGGGGACGCGGGATGACTTGCACAGAGGTGACTGTGCCCAGTTTTGAGGCGGCGGCGGCGGCGGCATCGAGACCTGCCTTGACCGCTGCGACGTCGCCGGTGAAAAAGCCGGTGACCAGACCCGAGCCGATCTTGTCCCAGCCGCTCATTTTGATGTCAGCCGCCTTGAGTGCGGCGTCGGAGGCTTCGATGAGGGCGATGAAACCCTTGGTTTCGATAATGCCGATTGCTTGTTTGGCCATGGTGATGTGGAGTTGTATGTTAGATTGGGGGACGGGTTCAGGCGAGGCCGAACTGACTGAGAAGTTCCGCGTGGGGGCGGGCAATGACGTGAGAGGCGACGAGTTCGCCGACCCGGCCGGCAGCGTCCGTACCGGCGTCTACAGCGGCTTTGACGCTACCGACGTCGCCCTTGACGATGACGGTGATGAAGCCGCCGCCGATTTGGATTTGACTGACGAGTTGGACGTTGGCGGCTTTGGCCATCGCGTCGGTGGCTTCGACGCTACCGACGTAGCCTTTGGTTTCGATCATGCCGAGTGCAGTGCTCATGGTGGTGGTGGTAATGGTTGGAATGGAGTTGGAGAGGGGAGGAGAAAACAATAAATCTTAAGAATGAAATCTCAAACGAAGGGGAAGTTGGATTGGACGTTATGTCTTTGGTTTAAAATATAGAATCAAGGATTGAGGGCATTGTGATGAACTAGGCGTTTAGCGGAGGAGTTCGCAGAAGGTGTCCGGCTTGAGACCGCAGGCATTGCCTTCGTCAGTATCAATGTGGACTTCGAGCTTGAAAGATGGATCGACGCGCACAACGAGCTTGTCAAAGGTCATTCCTAGCGGGCCGTGGATTTTGAGTTTCATCACATCGAGGTGCTTCACCTGGTAGTGGGCGGCATCCGCCGGGGACATGTGGACGTGTGGTTGGGCGCGGATCACTCCCTCGTCAAGCTGGAAGTAGCCGTGAGGCCCCATCAGCATGCAGCCCGGTGTGCCGGGGATGTCGCCGGACATGCGAACCGGAATGTCGAAGCCTAACGCAATCGCATCCGTGTAGGCGAGTTCAACTTGGTTGAGAGTTCGGCAGGGGCCGAGAATGCGCAGGTTGGATATAACCCTGCTGCGCGGGCCAATCAGCGTGACGGCTTCCTTGGCGGCGTACTGGCCTTCCTGATAGAGCCCTTTCATCGGAGTGAGTTGGTGGCCCGGGCCGAACAACGCTTCCACTGCCGCCTGCGTGAGGTGGCAATGACGGGCGGAAATATTCACCAGCAGCGCGTTGGGTGCCGCCGCAGGCAGCGGCAGTCCAAGGCGGACATAGACCTGCTCGCGAACAAGGCGTTC
>Ga0209697_10010065_pt1 | contig 10299 bp, 16 predicted proteins | sample AliMusrvi5mmetaG_FD_184115 | JGI IMG/M metagenome (GOLD analysis project Ga0209697, IMG submission 184115) | Freshwater lake bacterial and archeal communities from Alinen Mustajarvi, Finland, to study Microbial Dark Matter (Phase II) - Alinen... | ecosystem: Environmental > Aquatic > Freshwater... | reverse complement strand
ACCTGCGACCCTCCCGCGCCATGCGTTCGTTGACAGCCCGCAAGTCGTACCGCTCCGCCCGCATCAACAACACCAGATCCAATGAATCAATCGATCCAACTCCCGAACAATAAAGTCACTGTCAGCCGCCTCGGCATGCGCATCATCGACCAGCTCACCCCCGAGGAATGGCAGGAACTCGCCGCTGGCATCGGCGGAATGGCCACTTCGATTGCCTTCATCGTCGGCGACTGGCTCGTCTATGGCCAAAGCCTGTTCGGCACCGATGGCTTCCCTGACAAAAAAGTGGACAACCCGTCCTATCAACTCGCCCTCAAAGCCACTGGTCTCGACCTGTCCACCCTCCAGAACTATGCCTACGTCAGCCGGAGCATCCCCTATTCGTTGCGCAGCGAACGGTTGTCATGGGAACATCACCGCCTGCTGGCAAAGCTCCCAGACGGTGAAATCCAAAGTTGGATCGAAACCGGCGTGACCGAGGATAGTGCCGGTCGCCGGATGTCCACCCGCCGCCTTCGCAAGTCGCTCAACCTTGGCCGGGTCGCCACCGATGCCGACCTTGAACCGGATCCCGCCGACAAAGGCCAGTTGAACTACATCCCGTTCGTGAACCGGATCGGTTGCTGGTGGCGGCGGCTCCAGGCCGAACGGTTTCTATCAAATGCCACCAAGGCACAGCGCGAAGTGATCTGCCGCGACCTCGAACCCATCATCAACATCTACAACCAACTCAAACAATGACCCAGCAACCCGCCGAATGCCAGGCCGCCATCGACGACCCTAACCAGGCGAAATTGCCCCTCTGATAGCGACTAACCAGCGCACATTATGAAAAATACACTACACAAAAACGGAGACGCGCAAAAAACGAAATACGGGTGGCATACAGTGGATTGGGGCCAGCCCACGTCGATAATTTCCGATCAACTGGGATGTCGGCCATCAACAGTGTCCATAGCGAGGGCAAAATACGCCCCGGAAACCGTGCGTGGCCCCCATGTCAAGAAGACGGCCATGAAGGAATGGGCGAAAGGAATCGACTGGTCAAAAACCGACAGGGAAATCGCGGAGGAGACAGGCCGTAGTCGTGGGGCCGTCTGGACGACTAGGAATCTGATGTTTCAAGGAAAAACGCCGACGCCAACCCGCCGGCGCAAGGTGTTCCGGGATTGCAAGCCGCCAAGCAGGCTGGTAGGTCGCTTTGAACTGCTGTGGCGGGTGCTGGCCGGACCCGAGTTGGTAAATGAATTCCGCTTTCACCCGGTTAGGAAATGGCGGGCCGACTTCGCCCACCTGCCGAGTCGGACGCTCATCGAGATCGAGGGCGGCATCTACGTGAACGGTCGCCACAACCGGGCAGGGGGATTTGCCGCCGACTTGGAGAAATACCTGGAGGCCGCGCTGGCGGGGTGGCGGGTGGTAAGACTCGGACCAAACGAGCTGACGGCGGCCCACGTCGGGCGGCTGGTTTCCATGGTGTCCGGCGGCTGAAAATCGCCACAAAACCGCTGTTTACTTTACACCGCTTTACACTTGCCGTTAGAGAGGAACTGGGGATATTTCGGGAGTATTGTAAGCTCGCAACTCTTTCACCCTCAATACTTTGCAAATCTGGAAAAGCACCAAAACTAACAAAACTTTTCTGTTATTTCGTGCAAAAAAAGTGTAAACCTGAAAAAACACCTTTCACATGATTTGGAGGGGGGTGGGGAGACCCGAGGACTTTGTCGCCCCGCTTAATAGATTTCCTGTTCACAATCAATGAGTTACGACGTCGGAAACGCTCTAACTGTCGCCGCTAGGAATTATTTTCTAACAAAACTCAGCGGTGACCTAACCATCTAATTTTTCACTTCCGCATTATTTGCTTGGAAAGTTCACCATGGCGGACTAAGAACACGACCATGATCGGACAAAGCAGAACAGTGCCCTTCCGGGTTTCATTTGCTGCCCGTTACACTACATGTTGCGTATCCGTGCAAAGGCAAGATGCGGTCGAACAATTATTTCTGCCAAAACAAGAAAGCGCGATGCCAGTCTAGCAACCCCAAGTCCACCAACACAATGAACCAACCGTACGCAAAAAGTATCCTCCTTCTATTGTCCGCTCTACTCAGCGTGAGTATAACGGCGTACGGACAGACGGACGCCTCAAAGAGAGAAACGAAGCCATCCACCATCATCGTCGTCAAGGACTACCTCGGCAAGGAACGGATACTACTGGACTCCGATCACGATGGATGGGATGACCTATGGTGCAACATTTACCGAAATCTCAAGCACCGGAACAAGTCGATTGATACGGACGGCGACGGCCTGACAGACTACGAGGAGATGGTGATGGGGCGCGATCCATACGTGAAGGGACCATTACCACATGAACCAACACCGGAAGAAATCAAAGCGGCTGAACTGCGCGAGGAACAACGCAAAATCCTCGCAATAGAAGAAGCTAAGCGGCTTTGGCCAGAGCGGCATGCGAAGCTGGAAGAGCATTTACAGCAGACATTTGAAGCTGGCAAAGATGCGGCTGACCCAGAGCATATCCGTCATGACACGGCTGCCGTGCGGGCGAAGTTGATCGCCCGAAGGGACAAGGCAGTAGTGGATCAAGCGCAAGTCGAAGCAAATCTCGATGCAATCCCGCTGAAACACGGTGTGGAGCGTGAGGGAGGGAATGGAACATTGGTTGGCGAAAGTGGCCAAGGGCCGATCTTCATGTCGCCCCAGGATGCCCTTGCCGCGAACTCGATTTTCGCCGACGACCTTTGGCCTGCCGGTTTATATTCCTTTCAGAATACGAGTTTATCGCGTAATCTCACTGGTGCTGGCATCCGGGCCTCCATCTGGGAGGCGGCTGCTTCGGACGGCACGGCCGGCGTCCTTACCACCCACGGAGAATTCAACGGCGGGCGGGCAGTGCAGATCGATAGCAGCACTGCCAGTAATCATGGCACCGCCGTGGCCGATGTCATGGTCGGCGGAGGGATTTTGGATGTGTTCCGAGGATCTACGAATTACGGCAAGCTCCTTCGTGGCGTGGCTTACGCAGGTGAGTTGGATGGCTACAATCTCACTAATTTCATTCAAGAAACAATCGATGCCGCGTTGGACGGCCAGAGCTTCTCCAATCATTCCTACGGCGTGAATGGTGGTTGGAGCACGATTGTCGTCAGCGGTCAGACTTGGTGGTATTGGGCGCTTCCCGCCTTTGCCGAGGATCCACGGCTTGGCTTGTATACCCCTTCGACCGCGACGGGAATCTCCTCTGCGGATCTCGATCAATTTGTCTCCACGGCGGAGACTCATTTGCCGGTGTATGCGGCAGGAAATCCGAACAATGCAGGCCCGAATACCGCTGTAACCCATAAGATCCCTGACGGGATGGGAGGGACAGTATCGTCTACCGCTACGCGTGACTGGTTGAACGGAGACAATGGCTACGATACCGTTCTCTCCCCCAGCACAGCCAAGAACGTGCTTACGGTGGGATCCATATCGGATATCAACGGCGGCTCCTTCGGCATCTCGGGATTCTCCGGCACCGGCCCCACCGATGATGGGCGAATCAAGCCCGATCTGGCAGCCGTAGGCCAGAGGAATACCAGCGTGGGCATCGGCAGTTCGCTTTTCGCAGCCACAAAGGCCGGTTCAACGACCTACTACAATGGGCTAACTGCCGATAGCGAGGGAACAGTCAACCTCGCGGGAACAAGTTTCGCTGCCCCGGCTGTGGCAGGCTGCCTGATGCTGGCGGAACAACGGCGAAAGGAGTTGCTTCCGGCTGCTGGGGCGCTCTTAGCATCCACGTGGCGCGCCGCAGCCATCCATACTGCCCTCGATTACGGTAACCCTGGCCCTGATTACCTAACGGGCTGGGGGATTTTCAATGCAGAGCGCCTGGTCTCCGCTTTAGAAGCGGATGCCGGTCTCGGTCGGGGGACACTGATCAAAGAATTTACAATTCACACCGGCTCGGCCAAGACATTCTACGTGCGGCTGCCTGGCAACACATTAGGTGAGCTAACCCTCGCATGGAGTGATCCTGCCGGAAGCCCTCCTCCGTTCGCAAGCGTTCTGGATGATCCGACACCGATGCTGGTGAACAACGTCGATCTTGTCGTGCAGGACACGGAAACTTTCACGAACCATTTACCATGAGTGCTAGCGCCCGACCTCACGGGCAAGAGCGCCACGATTCGAGCAGCTGCCGCTACCCGTGGAACTGATAACTGCAACAATGTGGAAAAGGTCACCATCGATGCCACAACGCAGGAAAGACGCTTGAAAGTCACTATCACGCCTAACGGAACCATGCAGGGCGGGAGCCAGAAAGTTTCCCTTGTCCTCAGTGGCACCATTCCGGAAGCTCCCGTTATCACCAGTTCCGGTTTCACGCAGAACCCCTCGGACATGAATGAATACGGCATCACATTTTCCTCCGACCCCGGCGCGTTCTATACCTTGGAATCCTCCACTACTCTTGAATCTGGATCGTGGTCGGCTATCTCAGCCGTCAAGGCGGAAGACAGTCTGACCACGGTCCTCGCCAGTCGCGATCCAGTCGAACCGCGCCGCTTTTGGCGGATGCGTCTCGGCCAATAATCCAAATCCTGTGAATTGGAAAATACTTTGCCTGATATTGCCGCTGCTGCTTTGGGCGCAGGCGAGGGCGGCGGTCGTAGTCACCTATCGGGGTGACTCGCCAAATACGTTTGGCTTCCTACCATTGCCGTCTGACGCCAATTTTGACGTCAATGCCGACGGCATCGCGGACTACCGCTTCCTTAGCGATGGAAATTTCGTTGCAGGAATCCAATCTTATGGGAGCAACAGATTCATCAGTGTGCTTGCTACGGGAACGGATATTGGCGGCAGCGTGGTGCCAGTCAGTGCCGGAAGTAGCATCGGTACCGATACAACATTACTAGCCGAAAATTGGCATCGCCACACAGACAATGGCGGCAGTTCCATGTTCGACCTAAATTATGGCCCCATGCCCATGCAGTATGCCGATGCCTACATCGGTGTCGAATTCGCAGCAGCGGACGGCATTCACTACGGCTGGATTCAATACATCGGGTATAGCCATCCAGAAAAAGGACTTGGTTACTATGTCCCCGGAGGATTCATCGACTCATGGGCTTGGGAGACGCAGCCCAGCGTGCCGATTATCGCAGGGGTGATACCCGAGCCGTCTAGCGGTCTGCTTGCCGTTGTTGCCATTGCCCTCCTGTTAGCACAGCGCAGGCGAGAAATGCTGACAGGGCGCGGCTGTCGATTCTTATGAATCCCACAATTTCAAACTCTTGGTCGATACTCGGTTCGGCAACAAAGCATTAACGTAGCTGCCCATCACCCCATCCACATCTCCAAATCCGCCATTGCGGCCCTGACATTGCCCTTGGCCCCTTCGGCAATCTGTCGGGTGATGGAGATAGGAGCGCCCCATCTCCGGGCGAGGAAGGCCGCGACAGCCTCGTTGTCCGGTGGCTGGAGGCGGACCGACTGGAAGCGGGTCTGAAACCGTTCCGTCAGGCTGGACAGGTCAAGGTTCGTGGTGCCGAGGAACGCGTGACCCGGCTTCATGCGGTCGAGGCTATTGGGATTGCGGATTGCGGATTACAGATTGCAGATTGGGGACCGCACGGGCAACGGCCAAGCACTCCAATTCGCAATCCAGACGCGGGTGGCGAATCTGAGGGTCCATGCCACGATCCGAAGGCCGTAGGCGCAGACTTCTTCAATCCGCAATCCGCAATCCGCAATCCGCAATCCGCAATCGTCAATTCGCAATCCGACGCGCGGCATCATCCGCGACAACGAAGCCGCATGGTCCACCGCCCGCCAAGTGTTGGGCGAAGTGCTCAACCACGCCAACGCCCGTCTCACCGCCGAGTGCATCGCCTTGGTCAGCGGCCTGATCTACTCCGGGGATTCCATGACGGCGATTGCCAAACGCCATGGCATCAGCCGGGTTGCGGTATCGAAGCGCTGCGTCGAACTGACCGAATTGCTCAACCTGCGCCCGTCTCGCGCCATGCGTTCGTTGACAGCCCGCAAGTCGTATCGCTCCGCCCGCATCGGTATGCTCATCACCGAAAAGCTCACCCCCGAGGAATGGCAGGAACTCGCCGCTGGCATCGGCGGAATGGCCACTTCGATTGCCTTCATCGTCGGCGACTGGCTCGTCTATGGCCAAACCCTGTTCGGCACCGACGGCTTCCCAGACAAAAAGGTGGACCATCCGTCCTATCAACTCGCCATCAAAGCCACCGGCCTCGATCTATCCACCCTCCAGAACTATGCCTACGTCAGCCGCAGCATCCCCTATTCGTTGCGCAGCGAAGGTCTGTCATGGGAGCATCACCGGCTGCTGGCAAAACTCCCCGACGGTGAAATCCAAAGTTGGATCGAAACCGGCGTGACCGAGGATAGTGCCGGTCGCCGGATGTCCACCCGCCGTTTTCGCAAGTCGCTCAACCTTGGCCGGGTCGCCACCGATGCCGACCTTGAGCCGGATCCCGCCGACAAAGGCCAGTTGAACTACATCCCGTTCGTGAACCGGATCGGTTGCTGGTGGCGCCGTCTCCAAGCCGAACGGTTTCTATCCAACGCCACCAAGGCACAGCGCGAAGTGATCTGCCGCGACCTCGAACCCATCATCCACATCTACAACCAACTCAAGCAATGACCCAGCAACCAGCCGAATGCCAGGCCGCCATCGACGCGGTGAAGGAACTCCTCAACGCCCATTTCAAGGAAGCCGAGGACAGCGCCGATGAAGACGGCAAGTTCTCGCTCGGATTCCGCGTCACCTTCGACCGCTCGCGCTCGCCTACCAAACTCAAGGTGACGTGCCGCGTGTCGAAGATCACCACGGATGAACCGAGCGGAGCGAGATGGCCAGCCATAGGCTGCCCGGTGGGCGACGCGGGCAAGCGGCGGCAAATCGAGTGCGCCATCGACGACCCGAACCAGGCCAAGCTGCCCCTGTGATGAAAGTCCGCGCCCGCATGGTGTTCCAGGATGGCAAGCCGCCCAGCAGGCTGGAAAGCCGATTTGAGGTGCTGTGGCGGGCGCTGGGCGGTCCCGAGTTGGAAAAGGAATTCCGCTTCTATCCGGTTCGCAAGTGGCGGGCCGACTTCGCCCACCTGGCCAGCCGGACGCTCATCGAAATCGAGGGTGGCATCTACGTGAACGGCCGCCACAACCGCGGGGCAGGTTTCGCCGCCGACTTGGGAAAATACCTGGAGGCCGCGTTGGACGGATGGCGGGTTGTAAGGCTCGGGCCTAACGAACTAACAACGGCCCACGTCGGTCGGTTGGTGGCGCTGGTGGCGCTGGTGGGCGATGATCGTGACAACCTTCGATCATGATCTCGGCCCAACGCTGATGTCCTGCCGCCGGGTCATGGCAGGGTGGTTGGGGTTGATGTTGGGGAGCTGCTGCCGGTCGGCAGCGACGCTTTGTTAGCTTTTTCTGGTCGGGTGCGGCACGTAGGTAACCCCCGGCAATCCTTCGAGGTCTGAATCTTGTGTCAACAGTTTAGCCGATGTCTCAAGAGCAGTCGCGTAGATGATTCCATCTCCAAGGGACAGGCGATGGCGATGGCTCACTTCAGCCGCAATCACTGCAAGCCGCTCATCAAGAGGGACAATCGTTCCCTGCCTCATTAGCGCGGCGACTGTGAGAGCGTCGCTTTGGCTAGATTCTCGTAGCACCCAGCGATACACCTCGGTAATCGAGATTGCGGGTACGACAAGATCCGCGGTATTCTCGATTGCCTTCTCGAAACGATCGGCATTGGAGCCACCGACGAAGAACTCAATCCATCCGGATGAATCAACTACGGTAGGCATCGGTCATCCTCTCTTTGAAATGTGTTCTTGTGCCCCTTTAGAAAGCCTCTGAGGGAACTCGCCGAGCGGACAGGTATTAGTTCGATCCGGCCCTCAAGCTGGATCACCTCGACTTTGTCGCCTGGCGCCATGACCAGCCTGTCTCGCACATCCTTTGGGATGACGATCTGAAATTTGGGTGAAACGGTTACGGTTGCCATATCGATGCGGGTACCGTTGCACGGGTTCCAGATCGATGCAAGGAATATTTTTGGCCACTATTCCGGCCACGACAGCAGTATTCTAGCGAGGCTCCGCCTCAGACCCAAGACTGCAAGACACAAGACACAAGACACAAGATGAAGAACTTGACCTAACGACAACATCTTTCACTTTTCAAGGACTCTAGCCCTTCTCCAATTCCGGTGCCATCTCCCCATGATCAAGTCGATCCGCCAGGATCCGGAGCACAAGCGATTCCACTTTCGATATCGCCTCGCGCTGCGTATCGCCGTACGCCAACGCACCTGGAATCTGCGGTGACATAGAAGCTGTGGTGCTCATCCCGGTCGGCAGCGGCGGCTTCGCCTTCTTAATGTTGATGGTATGGCTTCATAGCAAGCTGCTGGCCCAGTCTTTCATGAGTCGCTCACAAATTCCTCCCTTGCCAAGAGATGAATCTGGGGGCTACACGCGCTTGCCACCACCGACTTGCTCGCCCGGAGGATTGATATCGAATGTGTAGGCAATTACTTCACGAATCTGTTCCATTACCTTGCCGTGGAATATTCCGATCGGACCTTGGAGTTCATGGTGTTGAATCGCCTGAATGCCCTGTATGTTGGCGTAACTTCGCTCCCGCAGAAACGGTCGCGAAGGCAACTCCACTTCGTAAGCGGATCCTCTGTTAGCCGTCGTGATCGGAGCGCAAATCGACAAAGCCCTCGGCGCAGAAGCATCTTCTCGGGAAACGACCAACATCATCCTGACCTTCCCTCCCATGCCAAGATCCACTCGGTAGACCTCTCCAGGTTTAGTCCTCATAAAGGGAATTGATGGCGTCCTGCCTCATCTGCGTGGGAAGCAGCAAGTCGCTGTTATCGGGAATCCCCACAATGAACGGCAGCCCGCGCCTCAGCCTTACCTGACTTAGGAACATTCTGATCGCCTCCGTCGTGTTGATGCCCAAGGTGCCGAAGACAGCTTCAGCATCGGCCTTCAGCTTGGAATCTACCCTTGCTCGCACAATCGCCTCTTTCATGGTGCCATTGTAGCACAAATGAGCCACCTTGCAAGTGGAATCTTCAAATTCTTTCTGGGGCAACATTGAAGTGCATCCGCGCTATCGGGTGGCGTTACTGGGTGGTTGAGTGGCGAAGGGAAGGTTGGCATCCATGGTTTGTTAGGCTCTTTGATTTCCTTGCTTGCAGGCTCGACGACCGAAGAAGACGATAAGCAACTTGATGAAATATGAACAGCCAAAATACACCACAGCCTCCCAGAAGAGGAAAACGACCAGAAACTGAAATCCGCCGGACATTCCGACTGGAATAATCTTTGTAGGAAGGGCCACAAAATCGCTGATCTTCAGCCAGTAGATCTGAGAGGGATTAGGATCGGACGACGCGAAACCGCTCCAAATGCCGCAGAGCAGCATCACGCCCAAGACGGCAACTACACTGGCAAGACAGAGTGTTACACGAATAGGGCCTGGAATTGTGTTCTTCATTCTACTACCTAACGTCAAAATCCACCGATGACCGGTGTTTGGACTGTGGTTGGATTGGTGGCTATGAGGCTTACCGGTCATTCGGTGCGATGCCTTGTTCGGCCTTGATCGGGTGCGAAATATGGACTTACTTTAACATCTGGGATTGCTTCTTGAAGAAGTTTCATCGCCCGGTCATAGAGCCGCCGACCTACCAGCTTGTCATCAAAGTCAGCCCGTAGATTGCTGCCCAATCCGCTCGGATTGTCGAAAAATATGAACCCAGAATCCAACCGTCGCCCATCCTCCAGCCAAATGGTGAACGACGTATCGCAATTCTCTCCGGATGCTCGCACAACGACCGCTGCAATATTGAGATCATATGGGCCGTGGCTAACCCTTTCGGTGAAATTCGTAATAAGGTCCGCCATCTGGGCCTCCGATAAATTTTGGCATTGATGAAATGTTACTTCGGGTGCAAAGATCGGCAGATTGGGTCTGCGCCCTTCAGGTATTCTTTTATATGATGGCACGTATTCATCGCGCGAAAAGGCCTTCAACTCTGAACTGTGGGTAGTGCAGCTAATGCATCCCATCAGTGTAACGAACAGAATCGTGGAAAAACGATACATACTGATTATTATTTCTCGGCCGAACAGTGTAATTCGTTCAGGAGGGAGGGAGGGTGAAAACGGGGGTTTTGTCGAGCGGAAAACTGAGGGACGTGCGTAAGGTGCGGAAAATCAAGGG
>Ga0209697_10010062_pt1 | contig 10300 bp, 7 predicted proteins | sample AliMusrvi5mmetaG_FD_184115 | JGI IMG/M metagenome (GOLD analysis project Ga0209697, IMG submission 184115) | Freshwater lake bacterial and archeal communities from Alinen Mustajarvi, Finland, to study Microbial Dark Matter (Phase II) - Alinen... | ecosystem: Environmental > Aquatic > Freshwater... | reverse complement strand
TAAAATAGATTTAAACCAAATCGTTGAACAAATTATACAACGGTGGTCTCTCTCTTTTGATTCTTTGAAACTAAATCAAGAATGGGTATCCGGAAAAATCTAAGAATGAGTTTTTCAGCAGACCCTAAGTAATGATAGGGGTATAATGTCATATTTTTCTTCTTTGCCGACTTGGTACCTTTGTGTGAACTTGTCATTCATTTCACGCCAGGATGCCAGGAACGCAAAGTAAAAGAAAAGGTTAAAAAATATTCCCGATTCAAAAAGTTAGACTTTATTGAATTCCTGTTAGTTAGTTGCTGACGATTCAATCTGCTATAAGTCAATTTTTGTATTACCCTGGTAATAAAGTGACTCAGGTGGTGTCAACTCAAATGCCATCAGCGAAACCCGATTGTTGGAGCGTCAATTAATTTCAATATCAGTTGCCAGCCAACAGAGCGATTGTTCGATTGATCCACTGATAAGGGGACTGATCCTCATCCGTTACTAACAGAAAGAGGAGTCCGTACTCGCATATTAGAAAAAAAAAGTTCTACCTGATTAATTTTGTAAAAACGGATATCCATCCGTCGTGATGAATACCAGCAGTAAAACAGAGTACCCCAGGCACTGTTCTTATTTTTTTCTACCCTTTCAGCGAGTCATAACGTGCGAATCGGATGAATACTTTAAGCTTATAATCACTGGTTTAATCCGTCAGCCGACGGATGTTGTTACCTTTTTAGCCGGGAATACGTATCAAAAACCGCTAATATGATAATGCTGATATAATTTATAAATCTGTTCTATTTAAAACCCAACATTAAATTATATTCATGAGTTATTTAAGTAAAAATCACTTTTTATTTAGAACACACTCCCCCATTTTTGATCAACTTGCTGCAAATATTTAGACTAAGTATAAATTATTTACGTAATGAATATTTTTTGTTTATTCACAAGTTTATTTGTCATTTATCCATTATACTTGTCGGGTCTTTTACATTCGTTTGGTTAAACCGAATTATTGATATACAATTTGAATTATTTATTTACATTCTAAATAACTTTTGTTTTAGAATTCCGTCTATATATTGAAATCCCACTGTAACTTGGCAAAACTTCGGACGTTTTATTCTGATATTTTTATTATTAATTGAAAAAATTAAAAAAATGCATACAAACATCAAGTCGTTGGTCAAAATTAAGATTGCGCTTATCATTGCAAATGTTTTTATTGTTATATATTTTGTTTCATTGATATTCGGTTCGCACTAAGAAAAACCAAGGTCATTCACCTGAAGCTCAAAAAATGTGAATGCCCTCAAATCGGGTATTGTATCGTGTACTTCCATATTTAATGGATAACATTGAATATTTATCTGAAACACTGGTGAACTTATTATTATAATTAATAAGCCAGATTCTGAAGATTCACCCCCTCTAAATCAATTTTTATATTGCTAAAATAATTCGGAGACTCATTAAGATTGTCTTCATTTAAGGTAATATCGAAAAACGATCGTTGGACCATCATTCATTTTAAATATAATCCGCATTGCAATGGCGTTTGTCCTGATGGCAGGGACTTGCAGTTGATTGATCCTCATCCTCTATGCATAATAGCAGACGGGGGTGAAGAGACACTTGTTAGTAAGAACTTAATTAAATCGGCCAAATTCATTTATCTCAACTGATTTCCACCCTTTGAGATAAATGTTTACTATAAAACGAAGTGCCGTAATCACGAATTATCGTTATTTCAATGCTTCCGGATGAGCCAAATCAACGGTTCATGCGAATAAGTCATGTACACACCTGCAAGTCGAATTTTTAGCTTCCCCCCGCAAAAATTTAACACATACCTGTTATCACTATGTAACATTAACGGCGATCTATCGTATACATAAATATATCCTTTTGAACGAATTTCATTTTATTCATTTTTAACCGGATATAGCCGGAAATAAACGATTAAAATATAACAAATAAGATAAAACCAATGTAATTTTGAATTTTTAAAACAAGCATCATAATTAATGGGGCAATGCAGTAATTTATATCTTTTATAAACGACTACATGGGCTCAAATAAGGGCACTTGTTTTATAAAATCATTAAAAAGCTAATGAATGCTACTGTGAGGTAGCGCAACTTCGGACATTTTTTGCAGATATTTATATCATTAATTTTTAAGATCCAAAAAAATGAATTCCAACCTCAACTTATTGGTCAAAATTAAAATGGCCCTGATCATTCTCAACGGAATTATTGTGATGTGTTATGCTTCCCTGATATTCAGCTCATGCCAGCATGAACAAAATCATGTAACTGCAACAACAAATAATGAGAACACGTTGAAGTCTGGTATAGTAGCTGATGCTTATATATTGTATTGGGGCCATGAAAAATTTATCAGTACAACCTGGAAACCAATTGTTGTAAAAAAGAAGATAGGTTCAGCAGATTTAGCCCGGTTTAAGTCAAATTTTGCATTACATATTCAAAATGGGGATGGGAAAAAAGATCTTGTTTCAAGCGCAATTATTAAAATAGATGGGAAACAAATTTTTGGGCCATCCGATTTTCGCAGAAAAACAATTGCATTAACAAAAGAAATTAAAGGTTTAACTGTTAATTCTGAATTAAAAGTTGAGTTGTTTGACAAACCAGGTAGTTATATTGATGTTTGGATAGAGGGAACATTGAAGCCAATTTCAAATTGCGGAATAGTTACAGATATTGAGGGCAACGTTTATAATACAGTGACCATTGGCACACAATGTTGGCTGACTGAAAATCTGAGAACTACAAAATTTAACGACGGCACTGATATTCCACTCATCACCGATGATAATCTGTGGGTTAATCTTTCAACGCCGGGATATTGCTGGTATAAAAATGATTCAACTTCCTTTAAATATAATGATGGAGCCCTTTACAATTGGTATACTGTCAATACCGGTAAACTATGCCCAACAGGATGGCATGTTCCGAGTGATGCGGAATGGAAAATTTTAGAAATCTCTTTAGGAATGACGAAAGAAGGGGCGGATTCGTTAAATTGGCGTGGGACAGACATCGCAACCCAATTAAGAAGTGTAACCGGCTGGTCAGCTTGTCTTGGTACAAATAAAAGCGGATTCAATGCGTTAGGCAGCGGTTATCGTTATGGCAGTATTTCATCCATTGGCACCTTCGAAAACATAGGTCAGGCTGAAGATTGGTGGTGTTCGGATAAAGATAATTATTTGAACGATACCAATTATGCCATGCGCCGAGAAATAGAATCGTATGTTGGTGAACCAACATGTTCTAAAATATACCGTAACCTGTCATCCAGAAAAAATGGCGTTTCTGTACGCTGCATAAAAGATTAAGTGGACAGGGAAACAAGGAGCATATCTTAAAACATAGGTGGTCAGGCTTTTAATATTTCAATGATTTTGGGAAAAAATAGAATAATTTGAATCTGATACACAAATGAGCCGTTTCGACGAAAGTCGGAGCGGTTTTTATTTTTTCCTGATATGGCTGGTAAAAATAAAATAAGTTCTCATTAAGAGTTTCAGCTGAAATATTTCGATTTAAAAAACCTGATTCCTGCGGATTAAAACCTGAATATTTTAGTATTTTTGAAAAAAACAACCAAATCGTATGAAGAGCCAAAAAGTTCACTTAGAAAGTTTTAAAATTATAGGTATCGCGGTACGAACCACCAACCAGAATGCGAAGTCAGCAAAAGACATCATGGAGTTGTGGCAGAGGTTCTATTCCGAAAATATATCAACCCTCATTTCCAATAAAATTGACGATGATATCTATTCGGTATACACCGACTACCAATCGGATTATACTGCTGATTATACCACAATTCTTGGATACCGTGTAAGTTCAATCGATAACCTGCCTGAAGGGCTTGAAGGAAGAGAATTTAACAGCGGTGATTATCTTCAAATTAAAGCAAAAGGGACACGGCCATTATCGGTTTTCAATACCTGGCAGGAAATATGGGTGAAAGACAAAGAGTTAAACCGAAAATACACGGCTGACTTCGAAGTGTATGGAAAGAAATCGCAGGATGCCGATAACTCTGAAGTTGAAATCTTCATCGCAACAGCCTAAAACAGCCCTCAAATGATTTATAATCAGTGGTACGTCATACTTGATTCGAAAGAATTAAAAAAGCATAAACCACTTAAGGTTAAACGGCTGAATGAATACCTTGCATTGTGGCGCGACGCGAACAACGAAGTTTGCTGCATTGCAGATAAATGTTGTCACCGGGGCGTATCGCTTTCGTGCGGACAAATTATTGATGGCAAACTGGAGTGTCCTTTCCATGGTTTTATTTACGACAAATCGGGAAAAGTGCTGAAGATTCCGGCCAATGGAAAAAACCGGCCCGTGCCGGAAACGATGAAAGTAAAGGCCTACAAAACATTCGAGGCATATGGATTGATTTGGCTGTGGTGGGGTGATGATGATCAAATTACGGGAAAACCGTTTTTCTTTGAAGAACTCACCAATTTCTCGTATTCAACGCTGATTGACCACTGGAATGTCCATTATTCGAGGGCCATCGAAAACCAGCTCGATGTGGTTCATTTGCCGTTTGTGCACAAAACAACCATTGGCAGAGGTGATAAAACTTTGGTCAACGGACCTGTGGTGACAAGAGAAGGAGAACTCATTACCTTCTATGTCAAAAATACGAAGGATGATGGAAATACGGTTCCACTTAAAGCGGATGAAATTGCTGACTATAAGAAGCTTTTTCATCTTCAGTTTCATTACCCGAATATCTGGCAGAACTTTATTTCGGATCAGATAAGGGCTTTCGCGGCATTTGTTCCTGTAGATGAAGAAAATACATTGATCTATATCCGATACTATCAGCGAATGATTAAGGTTCCTGTGCTGAAAGAATTTTTCAATTTCATCGGAAAGATTTCGAGCTTTGTAATTTTGCGGCAAGACAAACGGGTTGTCATTACCCAATTACCGCTGAAAAGCGAATTAAAAATGGATGAGCGGTTGATTATGGGCGATAAACCAATTATTGAATACAGAAAACACCGGCAGGAACTGATAGACGGATGTTCTCCAGAATAAATATTGTACATAGAAAACCCTCAAGGTCGTGGAAACCTTGAGGGTTTTTAGTATTTTATAGTTTAATTCTCAATACACTCACCGAATTCCCATCCAGATTTAATAGCAACGAACGACCCGAGACTTTTACTTTTTGCAGCTCTATTCCTACATTTGAAGGACTTGAAAAACTGTTCCATGCCGTCAGGTCTTTATTCTTCAGCACTTCCATACTGGCATTCTGACTTTTAAAAGACTCACCCAAGAAGGAGAATTTTATCGAAGTTGCCTTGGGGAAAATATTCACGAGTTTCAGGATCACCTCGTTGGTTTTCTCATCTACCGTAGCCGAAGCATAGATACTGTCTTTACCTGCAATTGCCCCGTTATCTTTCAGCATCGAAACCGTATAACTTCCCTTGTTCGTAGCAAATAATTTCTGAACAAAGTAATTGGGTGTAGCTACCGCATTCAGGTTATCGAACCAGATGAGATCCGGATTCCATTGCCATGCATCTTTATGTGCAAATAACGGTGCGTATGAACACATCTGCACCACATCGCAGTTACGTTCAAGTCCTGTCATAAACGCAGCCTCTGCAAGCGCACTTTCCCAGTTATTCTTTGAAGTTGGATCAGCCTGCCCTTTCGAATGGGCGGCATATTCTCCGGCAAATACTTTAGGCCCTTTACGCGGGTAAGCATCATAACGAGTGGCATTCTTTAAAAACCACGCAGGCGGCTGGTAATAATGCTCGTCCACAAAATCGGCATCCAATTTTACAAGTTCACCCCAAAGATAGGTAAACTGATCGCCTTCTGGAGCCGGACCTGCACTTGTAATTAGTTTTATTTCGGGATGTTTATCCTTTAACGCAGCTCTAAATCTTTTGAAACGCTCAATGTATTGTGTACCCCACTGCTCATTGCCAACACCCATCATCTTCAGATTAAAAGGTTCGGGATGACCCATCGAGGCCCTTAGTTTTCCCCATTGTGTAGTAACTGCACCATTTGCAAACTCAATCAGGTCGAGTGCATCCTTAATATAAGGATCAAGGTCTTTCATGTCCACCAATTCACTTGTATTGTACTGACAAGCCATTCCGCAGTTGAGAATAGGAAGCGGCTCAGCTCCAATATCTTCGGCTAACAAGAAATACTCATAAAAACCAAGTCCGAATGACTGAAAATAATCGGGTGTCGAACGATGTTTAAATTCCGTATTCCATCGGTTCACAATCAATTCACGTTCTGAAGGATCGCCCACTGTCTTTTTCCATTGATAGCGCGTCGCCAATTCACGTCCTTCGACAATACATCCACCAGGAAAACGGACAAATCCTGGTTTCATGTCTGCCAATAACTGAACCAGATCGCTTCGAAGTCCATTTTTCCGCCCTTTCCAGGTATCAACCGGAAACAAAGAAACTGTTTCAACTTCAACGAGACCTTTCCCCTTTACCAGCACATTCAGTCGGGCATTGGCTTCCGTTTTTACCGGTTTCAGAATGACTTCATACTTTTTCCATTCTTTTGTAAGACCGGAGATTTGGTTTTCAGCCAGCACTTTCCCAGTTGAATCAACCAGTTCGACCACGACATTTGCTGCTAGATTTTGGTCGCCCATTCGGGCAGTTACCGTAAGCCGGTATCCGGCATCCTTTTTTACGCCCATTCCGCGGAATCCCTCATTTGAAAGTCCAAAAGAGCCGTTATCGTTGGTGGATTGTATCATGACATACCTTTTATTGGGTCTCAGTACATCACCTGAATTATAGAGCCGACCGTCACCTTTGCCTTCACCTTCACTCATCCATTTCCAACCCATCAGCGGATCGTTAAAAGTAAAAGCGCGGTTCTTCACCAGTTCGGCATAAAGGCCGCCATCGGCAGCAAAGTTGATATCCTCGAAGAAGATTCCCCACATGGATGGAGGAACGGCATTAACACGCTGATTGACTTTAACCGTGATTTCACTGACTTTCTGCGCCTGTATTTTATTTGCAAATAATAAAAGACATAGCATTACCGAATAAAAAAGACCTTTTTGCAACATCGTTGATTCGTTTATATTGTTTTTCGATTATTTCATTACCTCGTATGCGCGAAGCATTGATTCTATATATTTATTGAATATCGATTTTAGACGCACGCAGTGTAAGACGCACGCGGTGCGTCTCTACAATCATTATCATCATTTAGGCGCGATTTGGGGTATCCATACCATCATTTCACCAGCACCACGGTTCGCCCATGCATAATAAGGGATCGCGGTAAAAGCTTGTTTCGCATCGTTTACACTGCTATTTCCTATTGTTTTAATAACTGTTACGCCATTTAAAAGAGCTGGAAGAAATTCGGTTGAATAACTATTTTTACTGTTTAGCGAAAGATTCAAAACATGTCCGTCTTTGTTATCGGGCCATTCCGCACAATAGACCAAAGGTCCGCGTTGCAAGGCAACTTTGCCAACATCCTCTTTAATCGCGTCGTTTGCCTTAATTTCCCTGACCGGCATTGGTAAATCAACTAATAACTGATCCCCTTTTTTCCATTCCCTCGAGATTACAGCATAACCATTCTTCAAATCATATTTGAAACTCTTACCATTTACTTTGATGAGTACCTTCGACAGATCTTGTGATTTAAAACGATACAAATCAGAGGGTACTGCCTGGTTATTTGCCCATCCCGGAATCCGGATCATTATATTAAATGTTTTTCCCTTTGATGGATTAACGCCAAAAACGATTTTTCCTTTCCATGGATAATCGGTCGTTTGATCAATTGCTATTTTGTCGCCATTCAATTCCACTGTTGCAGAATTATTCATAAAGAGATTAACATACAAGTCGTTACCTTTGTGAGCATAAACATATCCCGGAACAGATGGGATAAACCGACAGATATTACTTGGGCAACAGGCACAACCAAACCATGCACTACGGGTGTGCTGTCCTTTTGATTCAAGCGGATTGGGATAGAAGAACCTGTCGGCACTCAACGAAATACCGGATAACAGTCCGTTATAAAGTGTGCGCTCCAGCACATCATAAAATTTGGAATCCCCTTCGAGTAAAAACATCCGTTGGTTCCACATCACATTGCTGATGGAAGCGCATGTCTCGCAATAGGCCGACATATTTGGTAAAACATAGGGATCACTGAACCCTTCGTTATTTCCGCCCGAGCCAATCCCACCAGTTACGTAATATTTTGTACTGACAAGATCTTTCCAGATTTTATCGATCGCACTTTTATAGGAATAATCGCCGGTGAGGGCAGAAACATCGGCCATTCCTGCATACATATAGGTCGCCCGGACAGCATGACCAACAATTTTATCCTGTTCTATAACGGGGATATGTGCCTGGTTGTATTCGCTGCCATTCCTGCGGCAATCGAGGAAATACTTTGCGAGTTTCAGATATCGTTCATCGCCGGTAATCCTGTAAAGCTTCGAAAGTCCCATTTCAATCACCTGGTGACCTGGGTAATAAGCCAATTTACCAGGTCCAAAATCGTGATCCACAAGGTTTGCACTTTTTATGGCTACATCAAGTAATGTTCGTTTACCGGTTGCCAGGAAGTGGGCATAGGCTGCTTCGTAAAGATGACCAAGGTTGTACAATTCATGACTTAATTCGGGGTCTTTTTCCCAACGTTTCTTTCCAACCCATGGGTGCATGTGAAGCGAATCGATGGTTCGGTTGGTATAGAGATAACCATCCGGCTCCTGCGCCTTCCCAATGTAATAAATCAGCGAATCGATCCGCTTTTCCAACTGGGCATCCGGGTTTGTCTGAAGGGAATAGCTTGCACCCTCGATAATTTTATAAATATCGGAATCATCGAATGGATATTCTGACTGAAATTTCCCCTTGGTAATTTTGGCGGCAATCTTGAAATTCTCGACCCTGCCCGTTTTGTAACACTGATCCAAAGCGATAGGTATCGTCACCTTTTGATTGAGTTCGATGCGTGGCGCCCAGAAATGATCCGTTACTTTTACGTCGGTGAAGCTAACAGGTTGAATAGGATAATCCTTCGACGGATGATCCTGACCATTTGAATATAAGTTCATCAGGCAAAAACCCAGGCAAAGGAAATAGGACAAGAATAATTTCAGTAATGAGTTCATCGAATAAGGTATAAAAAGGGGTGAAACAGTTGGTCAAATCGATCACGCAACGAAAGCGTGTTTAATTCGCAATAAAAGTAATAAATACTTTATAATTCCGCAACGTGTAAACAAGACACTTTGCGGATATGAAAAATGGCTAATTTGATAATAGGGAATAATGCAGCGAATGAGAGGAAAATAAAGCTATTTCATCCTTCTGATTCTGACCTCAATCTTCGTACCTTTCAATAAATCTACCAATAACTGTGGGTTTGTATCGCCGAAATGGTAGGGGTATAAGATGGTGGGCATAAAACTTTTGGCGCCATCGGCGACCATTTGAGGAGTCATTGTGTAAGGCAAGTTCATTGGAAGAAAAGCTATATCGATGTTTTTCAGGTTAGCCATCTCGGGGATATTTTCTGTATCACCAGCTACGTAAATTCTTTTGTTTCCAAAGGTGATTACATATCCGTTTCCATTTCCTTTCGGATGATAAGCTCCTCCATCCGGCCGTTTATTTACGATATTATAGGCAGGCACAACTTCTATTTTTATATCTCCGAATGTTTGTGACTCGCCGTTCAACATCACCAGTGAATTATCAATCTGATTTCTGCAACTCATACTAACGATAGTTTTGGTCTGAGGTAATGTGATTGATGCAACTGCTTTTTTGTCGAGATGATCACCATGTTCGTGGGTAATCAGGATAATATCTGCCTTGGGAAGCAGTGAATAATCGGCTTCATGCGAAACCGGATCGATGTGAATTACCTGATTGCCGGCTTCAATTATAAGCGTTCCGTGAGCGATAAAAGTGATCACCAATTTACCCTTTGCCGTTTTGAAAGTATCCTTTTCGAAAGTCTTCACAGAAGTCGCATTTTGGGAATTTGCAGCCAAAACTCCAAAAAATAGAACCAGTAACAAAATGGTTGTCTTCATAATTGATTGAAGTAAAGTTAAGATTCAGACATCCTGATCTCTCGCACATTAATTTGTCGCTAATTTGTAGATCAGCCTAAGTTCTGTTCCTGGATAAATGGTTTCGGAATCGGTTAGTAATTCACATAGCTTTTCCACTGCTCGGTTACTT
>Ga0209697_10010061_pt1 | contig 10301 bp, 3 predicted proteins | sample AliMusrvi5mmetaG_FD_184115 | JGI IMG/M metagenome (GOLD analysis project Ga0209697, IMG submission 184115) | Freshwater lake bacterial and archeal communities from Alinen Mustajarvi, Finland, to study Microbial Dark Matter (Phase II) - Alinen... | ecosystem: Environmental > Aquatic > Freshwater... | reverse complement strand
ACTTCCACCGCCATCGGCAATGCCCTCAATCCCATGGCCGAACTCGAACCCTCCACCCACCGCATCGTGATCGAAGATCCGTCCGACCCCACCAACACGCGTTTCCTTCATGTCCTCCAGGGCGCGGACTCTGGGGTTACAGCGGATGCCACCACGCTCCTCCAAACCACGTCCGGCACTCCAATGCAGGGAGCGATCCTCGGCAACGCCGCCGTCCTGTTCGTGGTCGACGCTACCGCCTCGTTCAGCGGTGCGACGTACTCCGTGCCCGCAGGCATCAACCGCCACTACATCACCGGCTGCACACCCGGTGCGTTCTACACCGCCACTGCCGCTCTCACCTCCACTGGTTTTGTGGTCACCGTTGTCCCGTCCGCCACCGGTGTCCAGGCTGACTCCGCCGGTGCCCTGGCATTGAGCTTCTGATTCCGAGTCTTCAGAAGTGAACCAGTCGCCGAACCGCGCTGCGAATAAAAATGCGCCTCTCCATATATAGGGGAACCGTTCGATGAAAATGGTGTTGGCGGGAAGTGGTTGATGGATGCGTTGTTACGCATACCGTTAACGTTATCGGATCGCGGGAATGGGGCGGTTGGGCGCTGAAATTATTTTGCCGAATTGTTGTAAGTGGCTGCAAATCACTGAGGCTTTTTTTCAGGTTGTCACTGTCTTGTCCGAAATCAAATTCAGCACAAGCCAGCCCACGCCCAGGTCTGTAGGAATGAAATACCTATAGTGACCGTGCCCCCGTTCATTCTCTCCAGCTCTGTCGAGCGGCACGGACTTCGCCGGACGTCACCATGCCGCCCCGACGGGGCTTAAGACGGTTCTGTTTGGGCTCTGGTGTTATAAACATGTCACTCGAGAGCCTCAGTGTAGCCTCGAGGTAGCCTCGAGGTAGCCTCAAGGTAGCCTCAAGGTAGCCTCAGGGTGGCTTGAGGGTGCCTACCGGTTGGCTACCAGATAGCCTGAGGGTAGCTTCCGAGTGGCTTCAAGGTGGCCGTGAACTTCTTACCAGGAGCCGATACCGCGCATAAAACGCACACATGGTCCCACGCATGTCGGGATAACCGCCGCAGCCCAAGCAAAGATGACCATCCAAGAATAGCTGCGGACTGCGTCGCTGAGGCGGGACCAGTCTGCGGCTTGACCCCGCTCGTGGCTTCAAGTGCGACGTGAGTCTGAAAGAGCTTCCATTAAACGACCCCTCGGCTGATACTCTGCACGAATTAGACCAAAACCACGCAGCGGCCTGCCTCCGAGAATGGCCAATCGAGGCCTTTTGTCAGCAGGCACGCTCGCGGCATTAGGTTCGGAAAAAACGGGCAGGAACTTATGAAACTTGCTGACCGAAACCTGTTCGGCCGGTCGTTGCCCGGCTGGGTAATTCCGGCCGCACTCGGATGGACTCTCTTGCTGGGCACTTTCTGGGTGTTGTATGACCAGCAAATGCGAGGGCAATATCGGCTCTTCGCCGGGGCCGGCGCCCGGCTGCTCCTTCGCGCTGACACCGTTTACCAAACTTGGATTGCTGAGCAAGGCGGTGTGTACGTTCCGGTTTCGGACAAGACCCCACCCAGTCCCTACCTCACAAACGTGCTGGGTCGGGATGTGACCACGAGCAAAGGACAACGGCTGACTTTAGTAAATCCGGCCTGCATGGCGCGCAATATCCGCGAGCTCGGGTTGCAAGCATACGGCATCGAGGCACGAATTACGAGTCTCAAGCCGCTCAAGTCGGACAACGCGCCGGATGCATGGGAGACTGCAGCGCTGCACAAATTGCAGGCGGGAAGAAAGAGCTTCCAGGAAGTCATACCCGTAAACGGCACGAACCGCCTTCGGTTCCTGACAGCGCTGCGGATGGAGGCACAATGCCTGAAATGCCACGCCGGCCAAGGCTACCGTGAAGGCGATTTGGGCGGGGGTCTTAGTGTCTCGGTCCCGATGAACACTTCAGTGTTTGCGGCCAGCGAACGCAAGTTGCGCAACATCATGCTTGGGCTGGCTGGCGTCTGGGTGCTGGGATTGGCGGGCATTACTTGGGGCGGCCTCACGACGCGGCGCCGCGACCTGGAACGCGAGCAGGCTCAGGTCACGTTACGCGAGAGCGAGGAAAAGTACCGGGGCATATTTGATGAAGCGGTAGCCGCGATTTACGTATTCGACAACCAAAAGCACTTTCTCGATACCAATCAGGCGGGGTTGGACCTCCTGGGCTATTCTCGCGAGGAACTCTTGCGCTTGAGCATTCCGGATGTGGATGCCGACCCCGTTGTCGTCTTGCCGGCTCACCAGCAATTGCTCTCCGGTGGGCGGATCGTCAATTACGAGCACCGACTCCGCCGGAAGGATGGCACGGTCATGACTGTCCTGAACAATTCCCGGCCGCTCACGGACCCTCATGGGAATGTAGTCGGAATGCAAAGCACGCTGATTGACATCACCGAGCGCAAGCGGACGGCAGAAGCCTTAATCTTGAGCGAGTCGAAATTGCGCGCGATCCTTGAGTATTCCAACGATGCAATTGGAGTCCACGTCGATGGGATCTTCGAAATGTGCAATTCTGCGACAGCGCGGCTTTTCGGTGTTTCCTCGCCGAGTGAGTTGATCGGGACATCTATCCTCAAGGCCGTCGCCTTCAGCGAGAGGTCGCGCGTAAGCGATTTCGTGCGGCGTCGCACGGCGGGAACCGAGGCACCGCAGGCCTATATCACTCGCGGCTTGCGGAGGGATGGGACTGAATTCGACATGGAGGTGACGTTATCGACCTACCAGTTAGAGGGCAAACGCCACGTGCTGGTCATCCTCCGCGACATCACGGAGCGCAAGCGCGTCGAGGAATCGCTGCGGCAGAGCGAGGCGCGGTACCGCACATTGTTCGAAAGCTCCCACGACGCAATCATGACCCTTTTCCCGCCCGACTGGAAGTTCAGGAGCGCGAACGCCGCGACTCTCGCGATGTTCGGTGCGAAAGACGAGCAGGAGTTCGCTTCCCTGGGGCCGTGGGAGGTGTCGCCCGAGCGGCAGCCCGACGGCCAGCTCTCCACCGAGAAAGCCAGACACCTCATCGCGACGGCTATGGAGACAGGCTCCGACTTCTTCGATTGGACCCACCAGAGAATCGGCGGCGGCTCGTTTTCCACGACGGTGCTATTGACCGCCGTGGAATTGGAAGGGGAGAAGGGACTTTTGGTAACAGTCCGCGATATTACTGCCCACAAGCGGGCAGAGGCCACGCGGGAAGCGCTGCTTTCGCTGGCGACCGAGCTGAGTACCGCCACCACTCCTCCGGAAGCGGCGCGGACGATCTTTGCCGCGTCGGACCGGCTCTGGCACTGGGACGCGGGCACTTTGGATGTGTATTCGGCGGAGTCAGATTTAGTGAGCGCTGTCGTGAGTTACGACACGATTGCAGGAGAAGGTCGCTCCGAAATGCAGGCCTATCCCCCTGGCGAACCCACCCCCCGCACTCGCCGAATCCTGACTCAAGGCGCTGAATTGATCTTACGCCAGCCGCCTTTCACGCCGCCGCCGGATGCGGTGATGTTCGGTGATACCTCCCGTCCCTCAGCCTCGATCATGTGCGTGCCCATCTGGCAACAAGGTCGGCCCGTCGGCGTGCTTAGCCTCCAAAGCTACGCGCCCAACGCATTTACCCATGACGACCTGCGGACATTGCAGGGCCTGGCTGACCAATGCGGCGGAGCGCTCGAGCGCATCCAGGCTGCGGAGGCGCTGCGGGAAAACGAGGAACGCTATCGCAAACTGTTCGAGGAGGCCGGCGAAGGAATCGCCATTGCCGATTGGGAAACCGGCGTGATCCTGGATTGCAACGCCGTGTTTGCCCGGATGCTGGGGCGGGAACGCAAGGAACTCATCGGACTGCCGCAACAGGCACTGCATCCGGCGGCGCCGGAAAACAAGCAATTCTCATCCAGTTTCACGGGACATCGCGCTGAGCGAGCAGGCCAGGTGTTGGAAGACCGCGTTCTTACTGCCAACGGCGAGATTCGCGATGTCGAGATCGAAGCTCACGTCCTGGAACTGCGCGGCCGCAGAATTGTGCAGGGCTTCTTCCGCGACATCACGGCGCGCAAACAGGCAGAAGCCACGTTGTCGAACACGCAGGACCGTTTCCGCCGCGTCATCGAAAACGCGGAGGTTGGTTATTTCCGCATTGGCCTGGACGGTTCCTTTCAACACGTCAACCCCGCCTGGTTGCGCATGCACGGTTTCGCTTCGGCCGATGAAATTATTGGTCGGCATTTCAGTGTAACCCAGGTCGAGGAAGACCTGCCGCACGCCCGGGAGATATTTGAACGCCTGCTGCGCGGAGAAGCCGTGCCTGCCGTCGAGCTCAGCCGGCGCTGTCGCGATGGTTCGATCGGCTTCCATCTCTTCTCGGCATGCCCAATTCAGCAGCACGACCGCATCGTCGGGTTTGAAGGCTTCCTGACTGACACCACGGCCCTGCGGCAGGCGCGGGCGGATTACGAAACACTCTTCAACCGAATGATTGATGGCTTCGCCGTCCATGAGATCATCCTCGACGCTGGCGGCAAGCCGGTGGACTACCGCTTCCTGAGCGTCAATCCGGCGTTCGAGAAACTCACCGGCCTGAAAGCGGTAGCCGTGGTTGGCCGGACGTTCAAGGAAGTCATGCCAGAGGAGGAACTGTTCTGGCTGGAGACCTATGGCCGCGTGGCCCTCACCGGCGAGCCGGCGTCCTTTGAACGGTACAACCTCAGACTGGGACGCCATTTCGAGGTCGCGGCGTTCTCGCCCTCGCGGGGCCAGTTCGCCTGCGTATTCGTAGACGTGACTGAAGAGAAGCGGGCCGTTGCTGCGCTGCAACGGGACGAGGCGCAGCTTTCTGCGATCTACGAACACGCGCCGATCATGATGTGCCTGATGAACCAGAGCCGGGAAGTCGAGCGGATGAACCGGGCGATGACCGACTTGGTGGGCGGCCCGCTGGCTCTCGAAGGGCATCGCCGGCCCGGCGACATCTTGGGTTGTCTTAATTCCCTGGATGATCCCTCCGGTTGCGGCGCCGGCCCGCTTTGCCTGGTCTGTGTCCTTCGAGGGGCCATGATCGAAACGCTGGAGACTGGCGAGTCCAGGAAGCGTGTGGAGACGCCGCTCTCTCTGGCGAGGAACGGAGTGCGCCGCGAAATCCGCGTCTCGGCTTCCACCGCCCTCGTTCGGATCGAGGGCGAAGACAAACTTCTGCTTTGCCTGGAAGACATCACCGCCCACAAACAGCTCGAAGCGCAATACCTCCAGGCGCAGAAGATGGAAGCTGTCGGCACGCTTGCTGGCGGCGTGGCGCACGACTTCAACAACATCCTTGCCGCGACCCTCATGCACCTCAACCTGCTCCAGGACACGCCGGGCCTGGACCCGGAAATGGTCGCGTCGTTGAAAGAGCTGGAGAGCCAGGCGCAACGGGGAGCCAGCCTCACGCGCCAGTTGCTCACCTTCAGCCGCCGGAGCGCGTTTCAGCCACGACGGCTCAATTTGAGCGAAATCATCGAGGGCATGATGAAGATGCTCGGTCGCTTGCTGGGCGAACACATCGAGGTTCGGCTGGCCTGCGTGCCGGAAGCGCTGTGGGTCGTGGCCGACGCCGGCATGCTCGAACAGGTGATCATGAACCTCTGCGTCAACGCCCGCGACGCCATGCCCAAGGGCGGCCGGTTGACACTGGAAACCGCTTACGTTGAAATCGGACCGGACGAGGCACTACGCCACGCGGAGGCCCGCGTGGGCCGGTTTGTCCGACTGTCGGTCATCGACACAGGTTGCGGCATGGAGGAAGCGACGCTGAAGCGCATTTTCGAGCCGTTCTTTACCACGAAAGAGGCCGGCAAAGGCACCGGGCTGGGCCTGGCCACGGTTTACGGCATCGCCCGGCAGCACGAAGGCTGGGTTGCCGTGCGCAGCGCCGTTGGTGTTGGCACCACGTTCCAGGTCTTTCTGCCTGTCGCCACGCGTGAAGTGGCCGCGGCCGCGGCTCATGAGCGGGGCCAGATGCCGCGGGGACATGGCACAATTCTGCTCGTGGAGGACGACTTGAAACTGCTGAAACTCGCCGCCCGCGTCCTGCGCGGCTGTGGCTACCGCGTGCTCGAAGCCCGCAACGGCATCGAAGCACTCAACGTCTGGGAGGAAACCGGACGCCAGGCGCAGCTCCTGTTGACGGATGTGGTGATGCCCGGCGGCGTCAGCGGGATAGAACTGGTCGAGGCCTTGCGCCGCGTGAAACCCGGACTGAAGGTCATCATGACCAGTGGCTACAGCGACGAAATACTGTTACGAGGAAGCGAAGGCATGCCAGGATCCAGCTTCCTGCCCAAGCCATACGCTCCGGCCGATTTGGCGAAAATCGTCAGGGAGTGCCTGGAAGGGAAGGGTTGAAATGCGTGTGAACATACTATTGGTAGATGATCATCGGATGTTTCGGGAAGGCCTGCGGCTGATTATTGGCCGTGAATTCCCGGACGCCTCCGTCGTGGCAGAAGCCGACACGGTCGCGGACGCCTTGCGTCACGCTCGCGAACTCCGTCCGGACCTGGTCGTGATGGACATTCACCTGCCGGATGGCAACGGCCTGGAAGCCTCGCGACAGATTCTGGCGGAGATTCCCGCGACGCGAATCATCGTCCTGTCGGCTGAACCGAGTCTCCGGTACGTCCGTGAGGCGTTGCGCATCGGGGTGTCGGGTTATCTGCTGAAAAGCAACGCGCCGGAAGAATTGCCGCTCGCCATCCGGGCGGTGATGGCCGGCAATCTCCACCTGTGCGCGGAAGCGGGCCGGGCGGCACTCGAGGATTACAAGACGACGCTGGTCCGGCACTCCCCAGCGGGCCGTGCCGTCGGAGCGCGAAATGCAAGTCCTCCGCCTCATCGGCGAGGGATTACGCACGAAGGAAATCGCGGACCGGCTCCATGTCGGCGTCAAAACTGCCGAGACCTACCGCCGCCGTTTGTTAGATAAGTTGGGTTGTAACGGTACGGCGGAGCTGGTGCGCTATGCGATACGTGAAGGACTCTTGCCGCCCTAAGGCCGCGCGCCGGCCCATTCCCTGAACGAAACTGTTCAGGTCTGGGGAGCGCGCCCGCCCCGGGCGCAGCCATCCGGCGCCCTCGCCGGATGGCTGGAGGGCGTCTCCACGCGTGGCTGGCGAGGGCGCCAACCACGGCGCCCGGGGCGGGCGCGCTCCCCAGATCTGAACAGTTACCCCTGAACAAACAGCTCCGTTCTTGCCAGTAATTCTCCCTTTGTCAGGTTGGTAGGGCGCGTCACTCCGTGCGCGCCGGTGCTAGGCCACCTACGAGCGAACGGCGCGCACGGAGTGACGCGCCCTACCCTGCGACTCATTCCCATAGTGGAAGTTGTTGAGTTCCTGCCTGCTTTTGTCCGGGCTTCCCTGACATCGTGTCAGGGCCTTCAGTTCCATTGCTTGTCCGGGTGTGGAGGGTCCCAGCCGTCGGCATTTTCCTCCCCTCAAGGTTCTCAGCCTTTCTCCGATAGGGGGAATGTTAGGAAGAAGTATTCAATAAGAAAACTATGCCGACTCTAACAACCAACACCGCGCCTGGCAATGTGGCCACACTTGCCGGGAAATACCTCACTTTCGTCCTGGCCGAGGAGGCCTATGGCATCCCGGTCCTGAAGGTCCGGGAAATCATCCGACTCACGGCCATCACGACCGTGCCGCAGATGCCCGGTTACATCCGCGGCGTCATCAACTTGCGCGGCAAGATCATTCCGGTGATGGACCTGCGCTTGCGATTCGGCTGCGCCGGGGCGGCCAACACCGACGAGAACTGCATCGTGGTCGTTCAGGTCAAGAACCCGTCCGGTCTGGCCATGGCCATGGGCCTGGTGGTAGACGCCGTCGAGGAAGTAGCCCAGCTCACCGCGGCGGACATCGAGGAATCGCCGGATTTCGGCGCCCAAATCGACACTCAATACATCCTGGGCATGGCCAAGATCAAAGGAGTGGTCAAAGCCCTGCTGGATATTGACCGGGTCATCGGCGGCGACGCGGTGGCAGACCTGGCCACCACTGATCTTTCTCGTTAAAACAAACAGAACAACCCCCCTGAAACTAACAAACAGAAGAGTGTTACTATGAAGCATTGGACCATCGGAAAACGGATCATCGTCGGGTTCACCGCCATCACCGCCATTGCGGTCGTGCTTGGGCTGGTCGGCTATATCATGTTCACGCGTGTCTCGACCCAAGTGACCACGCTGAGCCAGCACACCTTGCCCGCCGTGCAAAACAGCACCGGTGTCGAGCGCTCGGCCTTCGAGTGCATCATGGAGGAGAGGAACTATGTCCTGGCCCAGAAGGAGGAAACTCACCAGAAAGCCAAAGTCAAAGTGGCCGAATTGATGAGCAACCTGGACAAGGTGGACAAGGTGGCCACTCAGTTCAAGGACACCGCCCTGGAAACCAAATCCAAGGACGTTCGTAAAATCAGCCAGCAATGGGCCAATCTCTATGAGCAGGGCGTGGCTTCGTTTGAGTCCAACAAGGCCGCGGTCGCCGAATTTGCAGCTAAGGGAGCCATCGTCGTCGGCGAGTCCGACGCGTACATGACCGCGAAGAACACGGAATACCTGGATGCCAAGAACGCGCTCGCGATTGTCAATCGCATTAACGCGCTGGCCTTCGAAACCCGGATGAACGAAAAGGCGTACATGCTCTACAAGGATCAGAAATACTTCAATGTCATCACCAGGAACATCGCGACCCTGCTCACCAGCTACGATCAGTTGGAAAAGCTCAAACCCGACGCTGCCGAACAGAAGCAAATCGCCGACGCCCGCAAAGCGACCCAGGACTACTTTGACGCCGCGAAGAAGTGGGTCGAAATGCAGAAGACTACCGTCACGGCCGAGGGTGTGATGGAGAAGACCTATGCCGAGGTCATGAAAAACTACAATGAATTCGTGGACGACAAACAGAAGGATTACAAGGCCGCCACCAACGACACCGCCAAGGCCGCCGCTTACCAGATGCTAGTGCTCGGCAACGGCGTGGCGGATTGGGCCAACGCCGCCGTCATCTTCTCCAAGAAGTATATGCTGGATGGCAAGGCCGAAAACTGGACGGGGGTGACTGAGAACATTGACAAGTTGCTAAAGACCTTGGCCGATCTGCGCAAACTGGCCCAGGCGGACAAGGACCGCCAGAAGATTGATAGCACGGATAAAGCCACGCAAGACTACCTGACGGCAGCCAAGTCGTGGGTGGAAAGTGACAAACAGCTCAAGGCGGCGGCGGTCACCATGGATGGCGGAGGCGAGACTGTCGCCACCGCCGCCGCCGGTTATGCCACCGCCAAGACCGGACGCACCGACAAGGTGGCCGACGCCGTGTTTATCGTCGCCGACGTCTCTCAGACGGCTCTCGAATGTCGGCTGCAAGCGCGCATCTACATGCAGACCCAGGATGCAAAAGCCTGGGCCGGCCTCAATGACGGCATCACCAAGCTGAACAAGCTTTACGCCGATCTGCGCAAGGTCTCGCTCACCACCGAGGACCAGCAGCGCATTGACCGGGCGGAGAAAGCCACGGGCGAGTATCTGACCGCCGCCAAGGCCTGGGTGCAGAACGACAATACCCTGCGCCAGAACATCCTGCCGGAGATGCACAGCATCGGCGACACGGTTTTGGGCACGGCTCAGACTGCTGAGAATGACGCCTGGAAGGCCTCCGGTGAAAGCAGCACCACCGTCACCTCCATCGTGGCCAGTTCGAAGGTCATCATCGGCATCGCCTTGATCATCGGCCTCTTCATCGGAATCACGGCTTCGGTCTTCATCACCCGATCGATCACTGGCCCCATCCGGCAGGTAAGCGAAGCGCTCTCTGCCGGCGCCGAGCAGACGGCCGGCGCGGCGGGCCAGGTTTCAGCCGCCAGCCAATCCCTGGCCGAAGGCGCCAGCGAACAAGCCGCCTCGCTCGAGGAGACCAGCTCCTCGCTCGAAGAAATGTCCAGCATGACCAAACGAAACGCTGAGACTGCCAATAAGGTCAAGGAGTTGGGCAGCGAAGCCCGTAAAGCCGGTGACCTGGGGGTGACAGATATGACCGCCCTGGTGAGCGCGATGGACGCCATCAAGACCTCCAGCTCCGACATTGCCAAGATCATCAAGACCATTGACGAGATCGCCTTTCAGACCAACATCCTGGCGCTCAACGCCGCCGTCGAAGCCGCCCGGGCGGGCGAGGCAGGGGCGGGGTTTGCCGTGGTAGCGGACGAAGTGAGGAATCTGG
>Ga0209697_10010058_pt1 | contig 10302 bp, 4 predicted proteins | sample AliMusrvi5mmetaG_FD_184115 | JGI IMG/M metagenome (GOLD analysis project Ga0209697, IMG submission 184115) | Freshwater lake bacterial and archeal communities from Alinen Mustajarvi, Finland, to study Microbial Dark Matter (Phase II) - Alinen... | ecosystem: Environmental > Aquatic > Freshwater... | reverse complement strand
CGACCGCGCCGGCACCCAGGCAGTTGGAGGCGGCAGCGTACACCTCCTGTCCATGTGCTGTTCGTGTTGTAGAGATTGATGGTCTGCTGATAGCCGTTCACCTGGGGGGGTAACGTGATGAGTGTTCCTGTGTTGCCCCCGTCGTCTTGGATCTGGCCGGCAAGACTCACCGTCTCACGTCCAGCTCCGCTGCCAAGGTAGGAGTTGCTGCGAACCCGGATCGGGCCATAAAATGTTCCAGGGAGCCCCCAGTAGTCGTAGTAGGTGCCCCAAAAAGCGGTGGCATTAGGACCGTAGTCGATCGCTCCGAGAATCCCGCCGTTCAGGATCAGGGTGCCGCCGACAAGATTCGTATGCATTTCCAAAATGCCGCCGGAATTGAGGAGATACGTGGCATTCGGACTGTCGCCCAGCATCTCAAGTTCGCCGTTGTTGTATTGTTTGCACGTCGCCGAAGCGCCGCAGACGGTCACCGTACTGCAACCGAACACGTTGGTCACGGCCACCTGGGGGATCCCGGCCGGACCGCCAGGCGAGGCTGTCGCCGTGACGAGGAGTCCATTGGTGACCATGATGGGCCCGGTCCCGAGACAACCCGGCGCGCCCGCGTACACGACGGACCGACCGCCCACCTTGAGCCCGCCCGTCCAGGTGTTATTGGTGGCAAGAATATAACCGGTGAAGGTGTAGCCGCTGTTGTTATCTTTGGTCGCCAGCAGGCCGGTGCTGGCCCCGTTGTCCTGGATCGGACCGTTCAACGTCAGGGACGAATTGATGCTGCTCAGGCCAAGGCTTGAACTGCTGTTGATCTTGAGCGTGCCGCTATTCGCGGCGATGCCACTGTCTGCGTTCTCTGCGAGCGTACCGCCGTCGAGAACGATGTTGTGTTCCGCCAGTGTGACGCCGTTCACGAGTTGCAGCGAGGCGTTTGTCGTCCGGACCCAGATCGAGGCCGGGGGCGTGTCCACGCCGACGGTATAGAGGTTGCCGTTGGCGAGAGCGATGACGTTCGAGACGATGCCACTGTCGCCGCTGCGCGGCGGCGCGTTGTTGGCGGGGTTCCAGTTGGCGGGCACGGTCCAGTTCTGATTGTTGTTGGTGAAGACGTAGGTCTGGCTGGCCCAGGTCGTGAAATTCGTCGAAGGCGTCGCCTGCGCCGACCCGTAGGCATTCGTGGCATAGGACGTGTAGTAGTAAGTTGTCGCTGGCGCCAAACTGCTGAGCATAGACGAAAAGGCGCCTTGGCTGAGCGTGTTTAGATCGTTCGTCATGCTCCAGATGCCGTTCTGCAGGCCCAGCAGAAGATAGACGTGGGCCGATCCGCCGGCGGTCAGATTCCCGTTCAGCGTGGCGCCGTGTTGATTCACACCCGTAGCCCCGGAACCGTTGTTGACACTCGGCGTTCCCAGAGTCATGAATGACGGCGATCCCGCCGTCGCACCCCAGACCGTGCCGGACGCATTGACCGCACTGTAGTTCCAGTAGTAGGTCGTGCCCGACGCAAGACCTGTCAGCGTATTGGTAAACGTCGTGCCATCCGCAAAGGAACCGAGATTGCTGACGCTGCCGGCGGTCGTCCACGTCGAGGCGTTGGTCGAGCCGTCCGTCGTGGACCAATACAGATAGACCGTGGCCTGTCCCGCCGCGCCGTTCGTGACCAACGTCCCCACCACATCCGCGGACGTGCTCAACAGATTCGCCGATCTGACGTCGGAAATCTGCGGCAGATTGGGATTGTTCTGTCCCGCTGCGCCGTAGCTGTTGAACACGCCATTCGACGCGATGTTCAGGTATTCGGCCCAGATCCAGTTGGCGGAACGGACGATGCCCGGCGAGGCGCGCACCTCATCCATCGACCCCTTGAACGATACGGTGCCGCCATATGTTCCGCCAATCACCAGCCCTATACTTTGATAGAAGCCACTGCCACCAGGCGTCGCCACCGACACGCCATCCCTGTAGATGGACTTGACGTGGCTCCCGTTCATGACCATCGCATAGGCGTGCCAGGTTCCCTGGTCGCTGCTGTACGTCGAGGTGGAACTGAGGTCGTCGCCATAAAGGTTGAAAACAACGTTGGCGCCACGGAACCCGCAATGGAGGCCCTTGTCGGTACTGGTCGTTCCACCGCCGAACCACATGTTGTCGCCCGACAAGGAAGAGACATTGGCCCAGATCTCGAGAGTGAACGCTTCGTTGGTAAAATTCACGCCGCTGGCGGTAAACGCCTGACTGCCGGTCATGCCGCGCCCGCCGCCAATAAATCCGGCCCCGACGGACGGCGTGCCGGTCGGTGTACCGTCGTTGTGCGCCGAAGAGGAATCCATGGCCGCATTGGTTGCGGAAACTTCTGCCATGTGCCAGACGCCCGAATAACCTGCCGACCACGTGGCGCCGTTGGTCGTGCAGGCCGGCGCGCTCTGACCGGACGCCCCCCACCACGCAATAATGATCGTATTGCTCGTCAGCGCCGGCACCTGCACCCAGACGGTCGACAGGCTGTTTCATTTCGCGGGAGGCGCATCGGGCGAGATCGTCATGCAACGCCGCCGCTTCCCGCTGCGCTCCGGCCGCATGTACCTGATCCCGCTGGATATTCCATTCCGCATACGCTGTTTTCCGCCCGGGGCGTTCGGCTACGTCCACTTCACGGTTGCAGGCGCAAATGGGCTGGATGTGTTTCGCGAGGTCCGAGAGGTGATCGACCTGCCGACGCTGCCCTGGCTGCGGGATTTGGCGCCGTTGACCCGCCCCCTGGCGCGCCCCATCGACGCCTTCGCCCTGCCGCTGGCCTACCTCGCCGCGATCGCCGAATTCGTGCGCGCCACGGATGTCGAAACGCCCTGGGTCCGCGCCGCCGTGGCGCAACCCCTCCAGCGGGTGCTGGATCTGATCCGGGAACGGAATTCCGCACGACTGCGCATCCGCGAACTGGCTGCCGCGGCGGGCATGTCCTCTGCAGCCCTGTCCTACACGTTCCAGCGCGCCTTTGGCCATTCGCTCAAGTTCCACCTGACGCAGGACCTGCTCCAGCGGGCCATGCACGACCTGGTGGGAACCAACAAGACCGTGCGTCAGATCGCCCTCAATCTCGGATACGCCCGCCCGGCCTACTTTGCCTTCGCCTTTCGCCGTGTCCTCGGACTGCCGCCGCTGAAATACCGCGCCGTCATGCACCCCCGCGGCGCCAACCGCCAATTATACGCCCCGTTCCCACCTGAAGATCGAAAACTCTGGTCCAATCATCTGCGCCACACGATACCGACCCGCCAGCAAGCGAAGACAAGTAGTTAAATTAAGAAATCGTGCAGCCACAGGGGACGTCAGCACGCAATCCAACCGGATTTGAACAGGAGGCAACCGAGAGAACAGAGGTTGGGCTTGCTCCGTTTCCTCCTGTCCGGAAAATGCCATCGCGCCACGGGGTGGCGCTCCCACAGACGAAGATAATTTGTGGGAGCGCCACCCCGTGGCGCGATTTTTCACCATGCGCGCATCATCGCGCATCCCGAACTTGCCACGCAATTGCGTCACTGCAAATATTGCCGCAGGGCCTCGGCCAGGTCGCGGCCGAACGCGCGGGCGGAGGCGGCGTTCACTTCCTGCCCGGAACAGTTGGCGTACGGCAGCTCGAATGCGGTCGCCAGCCGAATGTTCGGAAGCGTGCCGAACCAAACGGACGAGGACATCCCGTCGGTGTACCCGGTTGCCACATTCCAGTCTTTGCCGAACGGCAGATCGTCCGTCAGCCGGTATGGAAGCGGCCCGCATGCGACGCGTTCCAGCGCCGCGCCAAACCGCTGCTGCTCCGCCCAGATCGCCGGATTCTCCCGCCCCACCTGATACAATTGTTCATTATAGGAGCCGCGGATCCAGGGGCAGTGCAGGTCGATCGCGACCAGCGGGCCTCCCTGCGACCAGCGGGGCGCGAATTCCCGCACGGCACGTGTTTCCGGGTAGATGCCTACGCCCGCGTAATCGCGGTTGTGGTCGCGCGGCTGGCGATTTTTCCCCTGATCGCCGTCCTCGACGCCATCCCGGTCCATGAAGGGGAGGAACACCGCCTCCACGCAGGACCGGTACCAGCGCCCGGTTTCGTCATCCTCCAGCATCCCCGCCACAAGCCCCTCGAGCGCGTAGCTGGCCATCATCTCGCAGCAGTGATGGCGCGCCGTGACAAAAAAACGGTGGCGCGGCGCTCCGGCAAGATTTCCCACGTACAGGCGGGGCACGTCGCGCCCCTTGCGACTGCGGCAAAGGACGTCTTCGCGCCAGGTGCGCCCCTCGTCGAGCGAGACGGCCGGTCCGCGCACACCCACCGGATCCTGCGCCGTGAACTGAAACGTCAGGGCGCGTCCGGCTGCGCCGCGCACACGGAACGACCAGTAGAACCAGTTTCCTTGCGTGTCCCGCAAATCGGGGTGCAGGCGCACCGTGTCGCCGACGATCTCGTCCACAAGCGCGTTGCCGCCGGGAAAGTTGGTGTCGATGATGGTATCGGACATGCTGGAACAACCTTTCTTCTGATAATGGGTCAGTTACGGGGGGCGGCCCCGGCGGGCTTGCCCCGCCGGACCGAAAGTTCTGGAGAAAAGGCGTGCAATCCGCCGTTTCTCCAGAACTTCTTCACCCGCGGCGCAAGGCCGCGGGGGTCGCCTCTCCCCGTAACTGATGCCTTACTTCTTCTGCTCAATTTCGCTGTTACCTGACCTCGAAGCCAAACACATGCACTTCCGCCGCGCCCCACGTCGCCAGCGGCGTCAGCCGCACGCCGCGCGTGCGCACGGCCAGCGGCACGCGCACCAGACGCTGGTGATTGGCCGTCACTTCCGCCGACACCTGCCACGCGCCGTCGGCGCGCTGCGTCTCGACGCGAAACGCCTGCACCAACGTGGCCGGTACCTGCCGCGGCGCGGCGTCCTTCGCATAGTAATGACGCTGGTTGAGCGCGTGGCGGCCAGTGGCGGGGTCCGTACGGTTGAGATCGCTGTCGAACACCAGCCGCGCCTCGTGCAACTCGGTTTCCGCCGCCAGTTCGTACGTCACGGTTGCGCCCGGTGCGCCGCGCCAGCCGTTGTCCGCATCGCCAACCGGGCGGTCCGCGCCGTTGCGCAGCGGTTCCGGATCGCCGGCGGAAGCGGTCAGCCGCGCGTCCTTTGCAATCGCAGCGATCTCGCGCTTCTGCCACGGCAGGTAGGCGTCGTCGTCCAGCAGCGCCTGCTGCAGTGCGCGCAACTGCCCTTCGAGCACGCCGCGCGGACCTGTGCCCGCGCGCAGGGCCAGGGCCGCGGCGGTGCCGACGGCCTGCCCCATCAGCGAGGTGGTCGCCATGACGCGCGTGGCGCTCATGGCGGCATGCGTGGCGCTGTGGCAGCGGCCGGCGCAGAAAAGATTCGTCACGTTGCGCGAATAGAGACTGCGGTAGCAGATGCCAAACGGGCTGGGCGCCGGGTGGAAGATGGTGCCCACCTTGGGGTGATGAAAACCGGCGGGAAAATGATCGTCCATGGACCAACCGCCATAGGCGACGAGATCGTCGAAATGCCCGCCCGCTTCGACATCGCGCTGTGTCATCACATGGTCGCCGAGATAGCGGCGACTTTCGCGCTTGCCCGGGAGGAACCCGACCCAGTCCAGCGCCCAGTTGGCGTACTGCGCGCGGTCAGGCGCGTAATTCTTGATGTAATCCCAGACGCCGAAGACGATCTTGAGCAGCTCGTCGCGGCATTTCTCGGCGTGATGCAGAATGTCGCCACGGTCGCCGCCGACCTCGATCCACCAGAAATTGGTCCGGCGCAGATTCCAGTCGCGGTTGCGCAGATCCTCCGGTTTCGTGTAGCGGTTGGCCCACGGCGGCGCCACGAACGGTTGGGGCGTCGCATGTTCGCGCGGCTGAAACAGGCAGGACATCCCCATCGTGTTCTGGTCCGCTTGTTCCGGCGCAATGCGCTCGCCATATTCGGCGCGGCCTTCGCGGCCGAGGCGGAAGTCGGCGCCGCTGAGCGGCGCCAGGATGCCGTCGCCCGAGCAGTCGGCAAAGAGCGCCGCCTCGATCCGGTGCCAGGTCTCGGTGGTCATCTGCCAGCCGCGGATGGCGCGGATGCGGTTGCCGTCCATCTCGCACTGGTTCACGGTGCAGTTGAGAAACAGATCGAGGTTCGGTTGCGACTGCGCGGCGCCGAGCAGCACGGCATCCCAGATGGAATAGTTCGCGCCGCCGTTGTAACGGTAATTTTCCAGCAGAAGCTCTTCGAGAATGCCGGTTTCGCGCAGATTCGCGCCCTGCGCGCCGCCGATGTGCATGCGGATCTCGGAGGAGGCGTTGCCGCCGAGCACCGGGCGGTCCTGTACCAGCGCCACGCGCGCGCCGTGGCGCGCGGCGGCCAGCGCGGCAATCAGCCCCGCCATCCCCCCGCCCACTACGCAAAAATCGTATGGATGCCGTTCTTCGCGCATGAAGTTCTCCGAAGCTTGCAACTCGCAAAAATATGAAAGAAATCGCGCCACGGGGTGGCGCGAACCGATGATTCCACAGTTTCCATCTTACGTATCCGGAAATTTGATTATGGCAGACCGGCGCCGTGATTACAATTGCCGCAGGATGTCGCTACGTAAGGGGTCAGTCACATGTTGCCAGTAAGGTGGCCGAGGCGTCTCGCCGCTGCATCCCAGCAACCAGCGGCGAGACGCCGCTGCCACTTTTGTTGACGCCTGCCAACGTGTAACTGACCCCTTACGTCGCTACGGCCCCACGACCGGCGGGACAAGCATGGTGCGGTAAAAACGGCTGTTGAAGGAACCCGCGCTGGCGTCTGTGTTGGTGAACCGCAGGTTCACCGCGGCATTCGTGGCAAGATCGCTCCATGATGCGGTCAGGTTGGTGGTTGCCTGCAGCGTGAACCGCTGTCCGTCGCGCGCGCCGCCGGCCACCACGGCTGTGCCGTTGGTCACCACAAGGCCGTCAAACACCGGCGCAGGTTCGCTCAACCACCCTACGCGCAGTCCATTGCCAAAGCTGGTCGTCCATATTTCATTGGTATCGTAGGGATTGGTGAAGACGCGCGTTGGCTGGAAGAAGGGGTAGTTCGTAACTGCGGTAAAAGTCGGCGCAGCGGCGAGAATGTTCGTGCAGACCAGCAACCCCTCGTCCTCCGTTGTCAGCAAGGCCGTGTTGGTGTCCGCCGGATGGAAGCTGATCGACGCCACCCGGTGAAACAGGGGATATGTGGAGCCCCAGGAAAAGGCGGTCCAGCTCTGACCGCGGTTGGTCGTGCGATAGAGCCCGCCGGCATCGACCGGCCGATTGTTGCCCCAGGCTTCATACACGCAGGCAAACCAGGTCTGCTGTGCGCTGTCAAACGGGTAGAGGACCAGATCCTTGGTCCAGCACTGCATGTTGGGCACAGAGACATCCGTCCAACTGGCGCCACCGTTGGCGCTGACAAAGACGCCGGAACTGTACGTGAAGGTGCTGCCGCTGATCCGTCCGGAATAGGAGCAGACGAGTGTGCCGTCACGCAACACGAGGATCGAAAGCGGATGCCCGGCCGTGCGCGGCGGCACGGCCAGGCGGCTCCAGGTCGAGGCTGCGCCGGCCTGCAGGTTGCTGGTGACGTAGATGCCGCCGCTCGCGCTGTTCACCACGCTGGCGTAAAGGATGTTGTTGTTTGCGGGGTGCAGCGCAACCCAGATCACGGGTTTGCCGAAATCGTGCAGAACCTGCCACGAACTTGCCTGATTGGTCGTAACCAGCACCGCGCCGTTGCCGCCATCGATCGAGCTGTCCTGCAGGTGCGTGCTGGCGTAGAGATCATGGATGGAGGATGCCGCGGCATAGGCGCGGCCCATGCCACCCGTTACGCAGCAATAGATGGTGTTGTAGTTGACGTCTGCCCCGGCGGAAATCCAGGCTGCGCCGCCATTGGTCGATCGCAGTGCGCCGCAGTCGGTGAAGCTGGCGAAAAGGGTGTTCGAGCTCAGCCACGTGAGCCACCAGCAGGAGGTATCCTCCAGACCGATGCCGTGGTAGGCGCCATGCGTGGGCGTGTTGGCGCCGATGGCATGGCGTTCCGCCGGCGGCACGTAGAGCGCCTGCCAGAGGGCGCCGCCATTGGTGGTGCCGTGCAGAAACCCCCAATCGCTGTACAGGATACGATTGGGGTTGGATGCACAGACCGCAAAGCCCAGCACGCCGCCGCCATACCCCCAGTCAAGGTCGCCATGATTTCCCTCCCACCCGGTCTGAATGTTCTGGTTCTGATGGCCATTGAAGATGGCGGTCCAGTTCGTGCCTGCATTGGTGGATTGATAGATCGCGGGCCAGCCCCAGTCGCTGGCTTGACCGGCGGTGTAGACGATGTCGGGCCGGTTGGTGGCACAGGCCACGAAAGCGGGCGCATCGATGGAACGCATGCCATTGGTGACCATCACCCAGCTTCCGCCAGGCCAGTCGCACGCGTACACTCCCTGATAGACCGAGGGCGTGCCGTAGATGGCTTCCGCCGGACTCGGATAGCCGTCGTCGAGGCTGTTTGCGGTGGTGCTGTCGGTCGTGATGCAATAAAGGCGGATATGGCCATTGGCGGCGGCGCCGGTGAAGGCGACGATCTCCTGCGTGGCGCCGATGCCGGTGAGCGCGCCGGAGGTAAAGTTCGTGCCGTGGTTGGTCGAGACGTAGAGGCCGAAGTTTCCCGCCGCAAAAATGTTTGCGCCGCAAAAAAAGGTGTCAGCCAGATAACAGGTGAGCGTGCCCGGCGCGGTGTTGGTATAGACCTTCACCCAGTTCGTGCCGCCGTTGTCGGAGAACCACAAGCCATGGTCCTGTCCCAGCACGAGCCGGCCGGAGCGATTGCAGTCGCTGCGCAATTTTTTGCGCGTGCCATCGTAGGCTAAGGCGGGGTCGTTGGCGATGGCCGTCCAAACCTGGCCACCGTCTGTGCTGCGCTTGATGCTGGCGTTGCCATCGAGCACATACTGCACGCGCGGATCAGAGGTGTACTGCATCTGATCGAGGCGGCCTCCCAGCAGGTTGCTCCACGAGTAGACATCCCACAGCGCGCCGCCGTTGACCGAGCGGAACGCAACGCCCATGTCCGTCGAGACCGACAGCGTGTCGGGCGAGGCCGGATTGATGCTGGGCGAAAAAAACGCGCCCGCGCCGCCGACGCCGCGCGACCACCAGTAGCGCGGCAAATTCATCGCGGCGGCGGTTTCCAGAACCAGCCCCAGCGCCAGCACGTTGGAGACCAGAAACGCCCTGTACCCGGCCGCCGACCGCACCTGCCGAGTCTTTGCGGTGCCCTTGCTGCGCGTTTCCGTCATCCGTTCACCGTTCCTTGAAGTAGAGCCCTCCCGTCACGACAAATATGATTGTGCGCTTCCGTCTGACGCCTTGCCAACGGAAAAAACGGTCGAGACATGGGGCAGGGTGCGATTGCAGTTGGTGGAACAGCGAGAGGCGGATTTCATCACGAAGACACATGCATGCGGCGGTTTGTACCCCCAAGCGCAGGCACTCCCAGCCGGATGAATACGATCCGATACGCAAAAAACACTTCGTGCTCGCTTCGTGACCTTCTTACCTTCGTGGTGAGATCGGTTGTTGCTCTCGCTTCTCCACCAACTAAAATCGTACCCCATGGGGAAGGTGCTCCGCCTCGCCCCAAACTACGTTTTCCGCTGGCATCCTTTTCGCCACCTGCCACAATGGATGCCATGTCGCATGCAACTCCCGACGTTCTTGTGATCGGCGCCGGACCGGCCGGTCTCATGGCCGAAGTCACGGCCGCCGCGGCTGGCCGCCGTGTGCTGGTCTGCGAGCGCATGGAAGGCGCCGGTCGTAAATTGCTGGCCACCGGCGGTGGCCGCTGCAATCTCACGAACACCGCCGGTATCGACGCGATTGTCGCCGCCTTCGGCCGTCAGGGGCGTTTTATGCACAATGCGGTGCGTGACTTTTCCCCGCCCGCCATTCGCGCTTTTTTTGCCGAGGCGGGTATGCTGACCGTGGCGCAGGCGGATGGTTGCGTTTTCCCCGCGTCCCAACTGGCGCGTGACGTACTCGAGGTCTTGCGCAGTCAGGCCATTCGACTCCGTGCGGAAATTCGTTGCAACTGCACGGTGCAACGGATTGTCGTGCGCGATGGCGCCGTGGCAGGTGTCGAAACGGCGGATGGCTTTCTAGCCGCACCGCGTGTGATCCTGGCTGCCGGCGGACGGAGTTATCCGGCGCTGGGTTCGGACGGCAGCGGTTTTGCGCTGGCAGCTACGGTGGGCCACACGCTGGTTGCTCCGGTGCCGGCG
>Ga0209697_10010055_pt1 | contig 10307 bp, 5 predicted proteins | sample AliMusrvi5mmetaG_FD_184115 | JGI IMG/M metagenome (GOLD analysis project Ga0209697, IMG submission 184115) | Freshwater lake bacterial and archeal communities from Alinen Mustajarvi, Finland, to study Microbial Dark Matter (Phase II) - Alinen... | ecosystem: Environmental > Aquatic > Freshwater... | reverse complement strand
GAATGCCGCCAGGAGTGGCCAAAAAGCGAATGATACATATCCTCACCCTGGATGCGCGGCATTGTATTCGCATCATAGCCGTGCCATGTCACGACCGCTGGCATTCTCGCCCCAGCCCGGTAAAGAGCGCGCGCATTGGTCCCGAAATGGATGTGCAGGAGGTCCGGGCGCAGTCGCTGGATGGCAAAGAGATTGAGCGCAGCCAAGAAACTATCGCAGTCATGCCAGGGACGCCGCCAGCGCAGCCAGCGAATCATCGAGGGGCGACGTAGCAGAACCCCGAGAAGCTGGATGATGCGTCTGAAAATGTTGCTGCGTATCGTCACAACGGTTCGCAGTCGGACCCCTAACGCCTCAATTTCTGCGATCTCAGCCTCGGCAATCCCTTCACCCGGTCCGCCGCTGATGACCGACACCTGATATCCGCGGCGCGAAAGTCCGAGCACATGTTCCACCACAAATGTTTCAGAACGCGTGGGGAAATGATTGGTAATGACGCAGATATGCATGAACGGGGCGTCAATTCTCGGATGTACGTTATGCCAAGCACTGCCAGATCGCCCGGGCGGGGGGAGACCGGGCATGGTGGCTGACAAGCGGCACGAGGCATTACGGAGGTGTATTGGATGCGTGGCACCATGGCTGGTTGATGTCCAGCAGCAGGGCGGGGATGAGCACCATCCAATGCCACGCCCTACCGTTTGTCGGCACGATACGGGAGAACCGCGACGAATAGAGAAGGAGATGTGGGGGGCGCACGGGCGGTGGCAACAACTGATAGGTGACTCGGTGAAACTAGCGAAAGCGCACTACTAGGCTTCACGGCGTAGATTCCCAGCGCCTTCTAAGGCCTTGTCACCCTCAGTCGGATAAACCGCTGCTGGGCGTTGCTGATGGGGATCAAATCCTGAACAACCACCGATTGCGTTGCTCCGCCGGGACTATTCATCACACTGACCGGTGCGGTATGGCCGGCACCGGAGTTCCAAGTTCGCATATCACCAGACACCTCGACCGTGTAGGTGATGTCGCTTGCCGAAAGCACCCTTGTGTAAGACAGGGTGAGGCAAGTGCCGTTGCCGGTATCCAGGAGTGCGGCAATGGGCAACCCGGTTCTGTCATAGGCTCTTGAATTCATGTTCAATGCGTACTTCATGAGGTTGGAAATACCGTCGCCGCATGGACATGCCTCGTCTCCGCTTATGCTCGCGTCCAACAACTCGGTCGCCGTGAAATTCCTGCGTTTCCATGCATCGAAGGGGTTCTCAATCGTAATCATCAAAATTGCCGAGCCTGTTCCTCGGCTGCTGATCGCGCTGATGGATGAACTGAAGGTGCCGGTCTGTGTTGGCGTGCCGGAGATTAGGCCCGTCGAGTTGCTAAATATCAAGCCGCCCGGCAGGCTCGTTGCGTTGTAGCTCATCGGGTCGCCGGATGCCGTAATCTGGTAGCTGAATGCACTACCAACCGTGCCCGTGACTGCCATGGCACTGGTGATGACTGGGGCGGTCCACTTCTGTTCGAGATACGCTTCCACGACAAGGCGTTCGCTCTCACTGAGTGCCCGGTCATAAATGATCACTTCCGCAATGTCGCCGCCAAAGGGATAGTTGCTGCTTGATATGGTGTAATTGCCGTTTGCCACGTCGGGAATCGACGTGCTGCTTACCGGAGTCGCAGCGTTGAGTCGGAGCGTCTCAGTACCGCCGGCGCGGATAAAGGTCTTGATCGCAACCGTATTCAGGGAGCCTGCAAGAGAAAGATCATGAGCCACGCTGAGCCGGCCTTTTGTTTCCTTGGTCGAGGTGTTGTTACCCAAAAAGTGTCCGGTGGAGGACGTGCTGGAAATTTCGGTTCCAATCGTTGAGTTCGTGCGGCGTTGCACGACAAACAGGGTCTTGTTCCCGGCAATCTGTGGAAGGGATGTGCTCAGATAGTTCGAACTCCCGTTGAACCGGATCACCGGCTTGCCGTTGAGGACATTCGCAACGTAGATAGGCTGCGCATTGGAGGTAGCCTGCAGTGCGTTGCAGCCATTGCCACTCTGGTCCACCCAGTTCGCAAGGTAGAGATTCCCCCCGGATGGTCGGACCTGGCTTGCATCGCTCGGATCCACCGTGTCGGCGCTCTGATTCATGCGGAGGTTGGCGATAACGGGAACCGTTGGAATCGCTGAAACCGTGAACCTGAGAGTTGCGTTGCCTGTGCCTGTGACATTTGTGGCCGCCAGCGTGATGCTGTAGGTGCCGACAACCGCGGGCGTGCCTGTGATGGCTCCGGTGGCAGGGTTCACCGACAGTCCGGCGGGCAACCCGGTGGCACCGTAGCTCGTGGGATTGTTGGTTGCGGTAATCTGGTAGCTGAACGGACTCGATACCGTCCATGTGACCGTTGTGGCACTGGTGATGACGGGGAGGCTGGCGCCGGAAACCGTGAGCGTCAGAGTTGCAGTGCCCGTGCCTGCGGCATTGGTGGCCGCGAGCGTAATGCTGTAAGTGCCGGCTACCGCGGGCGTGCCTGTGATGGCTCCGGTGGCAGGGTTCACCGACAGTCCGGCGGGCAAGCCGGTGGCACCGTAGCTCGGGGGACCATTGGTCGCTGCAATCTGATAGCTGAATGCACTACCAACCGTGCCCGTGACTGCCGTGGCACTGGTGATGACGGGAGGGAGCATTCTCGAAATAGTGAAATTAATGTCGGTTAGGCTTGCTCCGGCGACTGTCACCGGAATGCTTGTGGATAGATAACCGCTTGCCGACGCAGATACGGTACGGTTGGAATCGATCAGACCAGCAAGGACATAATTCCCTGTGCCATCAGTAACGGTAAAATGGGTGGGACCGCTTTGAATGGTCACCCCGGAGAGCGGAGTTCCATCGCTGTCTGTAACCATCCCGCTGATGCTGTGCGCGCCTGGTTTGGTCGTGACGAGATTCTGGAGCCATGTGCGGGTTTCGCTTCGGAGTTGAATCGGACGCGACGCCCATGTGTCCGTGTGGTTCACGTATGGCAATTCGCTGAACGTAAATGGCGCCATATCCACACCGCTGGATTGTATGAAGCTCAGTGCACTCGCCATTGTGGTTTCCTGGCTGATGTGTTGCGATCTGCCCTTCAGTCGCTCAAGCCGCGCGACGCTATCGTCATAATGTGAGTGACACACAAAACCCAGCCAGACATCGGCGATGGTGTTATCGGCTAGGCCGATGTAGTTGCAGCCAATCGCTCCGCGGGAGAAGCCCGATAAGATCACGGTCGAGGGATCCCCGCCAAAGTCCTGGCAAATGTGCAAAATCGTTTTCAGGCAATAGTCCTTGGTCGCGTTGAGGTCGCCCCACCACGTATTCTGGTTGGATAGCGGTGTTCCTCCAATTGTGGGCATGCAGACCCAGATGTATCCACGCCCTCCGCTAAGACCATATCCCATAGAAATATCTTCAACGTTGCCAGTGGAAAATAACGACGGATAATAATTTCCGGCATAGTCCACAATGACGGGATATGTCTTGCCGACTGTCCAATCCGTTGGAAGATACAAGGTATGATAAACAGCGGTTCCAGCATATTCGGGGGATGTTTGTCGCACCCGTTTGCCCGCTGCCGGTGGGTCGGTTACCATCGGAGGAGGCTGGATATCCTGTGGGACCGACCGGATATCATTGGAAGGAAACACTCCGGCCATCCATTTCAGTTCGAGATACCAAAGGATCGCAAGGCGTTCGCTCTCACTGATGGCCCGGTCATAGATGAGCACTTCGGCAATATCGCCGGCGAATGGGTAGGAGTTGCTCGAAATCGTGTAATTCCCGTTCGCCACGTCGGGAATCGATGCGCCGGTTGATGGAGTTGAAATGGAGCTTTTAGTGTCTATTCGGAAAGTTTCGGTACCGTTGGCACACATGAAGGTTTTCACGAGGACGCTCGACAAGTTGCCCGTCACTGAAAAATCGGGGGCAATGCCAAGTCGGCCCTCTACTTCAGCGGTGCCATCGTTGCCAAGATAGTGTCCCGTGGAGGCCGTGCTGGAAACCTCGAATCCAGCCGTGGAACCTGTGCGGCGTTGCACGACAAATAGGGTCTTGTCCCCGGCAATCTGTGGAAGGGATGTGCTCAGAAAGTTCGAACTCCCGTTGAACCGGATCACCGGTTTGCCGTTGAGGACATTCGCAACGTAGATAGGCTGCGCATTGGAGGCACCCTGCAGTGCGTTGCAGCCGTTGCCACTCTGGTCCGCCCAGTTCGCAAGGTAGAGATTCCCACCGGAAGGTTGGACCTGGCTTGAATCGTTCGGATCCACCGTGTCGGCGCTCAGATTCATGCGGAGGTTTGCGATAACAGGGACCGTTGAAACAGTTGAAACCGTGAGCGTCAGAGTTGCAGTGCCCGTGCCTGCGGCATTTGTGGCCGCCAGCGTAATGCTGTAAGTGCCTACTACTGCGGGCGTGCCTGTGATGGCTCCGGTGGCAGGGTTCACCGACAGTCCGGCGGGCAACCCGGTGGCACCGTAGCTCGTGGGACCATTGGTCGCTGCAATTTGGTAGCTGAATGCACCGCCCACGGTGCCCGTGGCTGCCGTGGCACTGGTGATGACTGTGGGGACCCACTTCTGTTCGAGATACGCTTCCACGACAAGGCGTTCGCTCTCACTGAGTGCCCGGTCATAAATAATCACTTCCGCAATGTCGCCGCCAAAGGGATAGTTGCTGCTTGATATGGTGTAATTGCCGTTTGCCACGTCGGGGATCGACGTACTGCTTACCGGAGTCGCAGCGTTGAGTCGGAGCGTCTCAGTACCGCCGGCGCGGATAAAGGTCTTGATCGCAACCGTATTCAGGGAGCCTGCAAGAGAAAGATCATGAGCCACGCCTAGCCGACCCTTGGTTTCATTGGTCGATGTGCTGTTACCCAAAAAGTGTCCCGTGGAAGCTGTGCTGGATATTGTCTTTGCTGCCGTGGATATTGTGCGATATTGAACGACAAATAGTGTTTTGTCCCCTGCAATCTGTGGAAGGGATGTGCTCAGATAGTTCGAACTCCCGTTGAACCGGATCACCGGCTTGCCGTTGAGGGCATTCGCAACGTAGATAGGCTGCGCATTGGAGGCATCCTGCAGGGCGTTGCAGCCGTTGCCACTTTGGTCCACCCAGTTCGCAAGGTGGAGATTCCCACCGGAAGGTTGGACCTGGCTTGAATCGTTCGGATCCACCGTGTCGGCGCTGAGATTCATGCGGAGGTTGGCGATAACGGGAACCGTTGCTGCTTCGGTGCAAAATATGCTAGCAAGGATTGTCGTGCCGAGTGCTAACACAAGGTGCCATGTTGCCGTGATGTTCATGGGAGAGGATTGTTGCTATGGTAGCGATAGCCGCCGTAACTTCGTGTAAACCATGGACCTGTCAAGCCACATGTAACCTCAATGTTGCACCGTGGATGGCTCCCGCCCTCCGCCTAGAAGCCATTCATACACGGTTTCATCCGGGCGGCCACCATCGGCCATGTGAATTGGCGCCCGACAAGCGCGTGGCCATTCAAGCCCAGAGATCGGAGGTCGGAGGTCGGAGGTCGGAGGTCGGAGGTCGGAGAAGAAGATGCATTCCCTCCCCAATGCTTTCGACATCGGTGCCGATGTGCAGTGCGGCATTAACGGCAAAGGCCTCTGGCAGGTTGCAGTGATGAGTCATCAGCACCGGAAGGCGATACGCCCAGGCCTCCAGCACCGACATCGGCAGGCTCTAGGAGAATCAGTGGTCCGTTGTCGGCCTCAGTTGTCCGGTTGAAGATTGGTAAATTGCCAAAAGGAGACGGCTTTGCAGCATATTGCTTTAGCGGTCAATTTCCCAACCATTTTTAGCCGTCTGAACAAGTTGGAGAGCTTCGCGGCAGGCCTTGCGGGATGCAATCAAGATCTTTCTCTGAATTTTGGATGAGCGAAGATAATTCAAGAGGAAACGGATGTTTGCTTTCCAGGCTGCACTTGGCCTGTTATAAAATGCAGGTCTGATAGCTGCAAGAATTACATTGGAAGCCGCGTAGCCTGCGTATAGGCGAATGATGTATTCCTCCGTCATGCGTCGCTGGGGAATGAGGTGGGTGAGTTTAAGGTCTTTAAAACGAGCGGTTCCCATTCCTGCATCAATTGCACACCAAGCCAAATCAAAATCTTCTCCCGAGAGCAGGACATTGCCCGAACGACCCAATATCTTGCGTAACGAAGCATTTTTTGTTTTCACCGCATAATCCTCCGCTACATTACGCCGCACGCATATTCCCGCCCCAATGGGAGTGGCCTTGGACTTACCTGGAAGGTTGGTCCAGTAATCACGGTCCAGAACTAAGTTGCCAAGCTCCTCTACGTAAGAGCTTAGGTGTGTGGGAGCATCAGCTTCAAATTCTCCTTCTGTGCTTCCATTGAATGCTCCGATATGTGGGAATCTTTTAGCTAATTCCAATGCTATCTCTAGATAATGGCAATCCAGCACATTGTCATCATCCACAAACACCAGCAGCTCGCTTTTGCCTTCCATAATGCCGCGCAGGCGTGCGGGCGTGAGGCCGAGTTCATCCTCGCGGATGTGTCTGGCGTGCTGGTGCCAGGATAAATCCCATTGATCGGCCAGAGATTCTATGGAGCCATTGTCAATGAGCAGCAATTCCCATTGGTCTTTTGTCAATGTCTGCACTTTGAGCGCGTCCAACACCCGCCGCAAATAATCCGATCGTGGATTATGCGTGCAGATAATGACAGATACTTGAGACTGGCTTGTCATGTCAATTTCTTCTCCTGAGCCGAATGATGTTTAGGCGGCATTTTTTGACAAATTTGAAGTCTTGTATTTTATCCGCGAAATATTCATCCACAGCCTTCCGGCATCGCGACCAAGCATCATAATCATCAATTACCAATATCCCTCCAACAACCAAACGCGGAACGATGCGTTGTAGGCAAACCAGCACCGAATCATACCAGTCGCCATCCAAGTGCGCCAAGGCTACCGGCTCGGTGCCGATTATCGTATCCGAAAATAGTCCTTTTACGAGCATGACATTGTTTTTTGCCGTGGAAAAACCATGCTTGGAAAAATTTTGCTCGACTTGCTCGAGCAAATCCGGTTCATATCCATAATAACCGCGACTTCCAATGCCTTTTGCATTCCCCTGTTTGATGACATTGTAACGCTGCAAAACATCCTCGCCGTCTTTATTAGAAGGCGCTGGAATCATACCAAAAACATCATACACAAGGAGTTGACGGGAAAGCCCTTTTGCCGCCGTAATCACAATCGCCGAGCCGCCAGCAGCACAGCCTGCTTCAATGAGGATGCCATCCAATTTCCTTCGCTCACAACTCTGAACGTATTGATAAATATCACGGAGAGCCGCGCGATCTAGGAATGTCAATGAATCAGTCAACACGCTGCGAATAATCCGAGGCGCGGTAAATGCGAACCATAAACTACGAAGACGTTGAAGAATTTTTTTCATATATGGGAATATATATCCAAAATATAACTGCATAATTGAGACTGTTTTCCTGTTAAGGAGCAACAAACTGGACTTTCGCCCAGGATTTCATGCTGTGTTCATAAACGCCTTCAAGCTTGCCGTAGGCCGTGGGATAGGCAAACACTTGCTTGCCGAGCAACAGCGCCAGGATCATGCAATGCAGGCGATCCGTATGCACCTGACTGGCTCGCCGCACGGTTTCAACAAAGCTCTGAAAACTCATGAGCGGCACATCATTTTCAACCATATTTGATATGTCTCCTAATGTTTGCCTTATCATCGTCAGGCGCTTTCTAAGAAATTTGATTTTCTGCTGTTGTTGATAGCGACAAACAACCGACGAAAACGGCCAAGTGTTCGAAATACGGCCTCTGGCGGATTGCACAAAGGCCGACTCATGATCTCTTCTAAAACTGGCAAGAATGTATTCGGAAGTAGCGGCTGCCCGGTGTCTAGCAATCCATTCGGAATCCTTAAGATTCAATGCCGGGTCATGTCCAAGTCCGATGGTTATCGTGTTGGAGAGTCCCATGCGCGCAAGGTTTTGATAGCTTTCCATGTCCCGCGCAAAAACCCCGCCAACCCGAGCCTTGGTTGTCTTCAAGAGAGTGCGCCAATCCAAGGCTTCACCCTGGAACGTGGCTGGAGCGATCACGAATTCAGCGGCAGGGAACAACCGCCAGCATTCAAGCCAGCCGTCAAGATTCCCCTGCCACATGGTGGGGTTTCCACCCGGCCATAGGATGATATCGGCCTTCCGGGGATCCACGACTTGCTCGATCCCCAATTCCTTCAGAAGCAGTTCATCGCCCATCCAGATCAGGTCATCGCCGGAATTGCCCCGATACGGCTTGAGATAAACCCGTGCCCCCTTGCGGGCCTGAAGATATTTTACAAATGGATCGTCTGGAGAAAACATATTGTGCTATGGAGTGCTAGAGCGTTAGAAATTATATGGACCGCAATGGAGGCAGCTTCAGTGAGTGCGAGCCTCATTATTGTCCAGCTTTAGTCTGTTTTTGGGCTCCAATGAATACAGCGTGTATCCAGGTCTTATTTCATCAATGTTCAGGATCGCCCAGTGCAGTTCTAGTTCGTCAAACAGGCTCTCGAGTTCTGGGCGGGTAAAATGGTTGACCCAGCCCCAGCCGTTGCCCAGCCTTTCCAACTTGGATCCACCTGGAGGCAGCGGATTGTAAGACAGGATCACTGTCTGCCCCCATTGAGGCACCTTCTGAAGGAACTCCCTGGGCTTGCGGATATATTCCAGCACACCGCTGCAAACCACGTAATCAAAGCGGTCATTAATGGCGGGATAAATCCCTGCGTTGAAGTCGCAGAGAATGACTTCCGGGGAGCTTTTCACCAGATCGCAGGGCTGGTAGCGGCAACCCGGCTTTAAATGCTGTTTCAGGGTTTGCGCGCCGCAGCCGACATCCAGAACCGAGCTGCCGGCGGGTATGAAACCGGCGATGATTTCATTCCGTTCATCCCACGACGGGCGTCCGGCAAAGGCCACTTTTTGCCACTGGCGGACCTTGGTGCGGACAACAATCGTCTTGCCTGCCGCGAAACATGTCCGGCACCACTTTTGAAACCATTTTGGAAATGACCGGATTTTTCTGATGATCAACTTATGTGGGGGCATGATAGGTATTGGATTAAATTTGAGTTGAGGCCCATAGCGGGCATCTGATTCATGAGCATGGTTCAAGGGGCTCGGTTCGCCGGCCCGTTACAGGAGTCTTCTTAGACGGCCAGCCAATTGAATCCCGGCAGACCGGTCAACCTGATCACGAGCCGATGATCCGCTCCCAACCGCTGGATGATGCCACGAAGGGAAAAAATGCCCGTGGCAACCAGCAAGACAGAATTACCGGCAATGGCCATTGGTGGCGGGAGCAGCCATGCAAAACCATTGGCCATTCCAACCAGACCGGTTCCATACAAGAGCAGGCGGACGGTATGCGATGTCCATCGGAATTTCGTCAGGTGACTTGAAACCACAAGTGTTCCGCCAACATGCATCACGTAAAGGATTGCATAGGCAACCCCGCACCCCACGAGCCCCAGGCTGGGGAGCAGGACCACCACCAAGGCCAGATGGATGAGGCTGGACACAGTCACATAAGCTGCAAACAGCCTCGAGGCGCCTTTGGCCTGCATGATAAACCCCATAGGCCAAGTGATGACCTGCCCGAAAACACCAAACACGAACCACGGCAGCAAGGCGGAACCGGAAACAAATTTAGCCGAATAAAAGATATGCATGACCCACGGGGCAAAGGCGAGGGTGGCCAGCAGTCCGGGCAGGGCCAGCAGAACGCCAATCTCGGTCTGCTCATTGACCAGGCGGTTGACCTGCGCGTTGTCGTGAGCCACGGCAGTGAGCCGGGGGAAAAAATCGGCACCCATGGCGCCAAGGATGAAGCCGGCGAACATTCCGGAAATGGCCCAGACAGCCGAATAAATGCCGCTGGCATCCAAGCCAAGCTTGCGAATGATCAACGAGCGGATACCAACACCAACCACTGCAACCATCAGGCCGCCAAACATGAACGCCAGTCCCAGGCTTACCAACCGCCGGGAATTGGCGATGCTTTCCCGCCAGCTTTGGGTAACCTGAACCGTCTGTATGCGCCGGGCAAACCACCAGGAGCTGCCAAGATTGGCGATGGCGGTGGCAATAAGGACCGGCACGATGCCTTTCTGCCCCAGCCAACCGTAGAGGGCCACGGCAATGATTGTTCCAGCAACCGCCCCCAGCACATTCAGGCGGGCCAGGTCGCCAATGCGGCGCGTAC
>Ga0209697_10010037_pt1 | contig 10320 bp, 8 predicted proteins | sample AliMusrvi5mmetaG_FD_184115 | JGI IMG/M metagenome (GOLD analysis project Ga0209697, IMG submission 184115) | Freshwater lake bacterial and archeal communities from Alinen Mustajarvi, Finland, to study Microbial Dark Matter (Phase II) - Alinen... | ecosystem: Environmental > Aquatic > Freshwater... | reverse complement strand
TGCGGGGAGTGCGGCAATTGCCGCACTCCCCGCATGGCCCCCCTTGTCTTACCAATATGCACTGGCTAGACTCAGAGCTTCAGAAAATCAATTTTCCTATCTCTTTCGGCAAGCGGGCCGGCATGGGTCGAGCGGATCATCTGTTCGATCCACGCGCGGGAAGCTGGGGATATCTTCGCTTCATCCACAGCCCTCCCGTGCTCATGGCCTTGTAAGAGGGAATCTACTTCCGTTGCCACGGCGGCGGGCGGCAACACACCATCGCAGCCGCCAAGGTCGCCATTTTGGCGGATGATGTCAACGGATTCCACAGACAATCCGATATGCACGCTGATTACGGCATGGCCCGCCTCATGATGCGATGAAGCTTCTCGCTCCAAGCCCTGCCCCCATTTATCGTGTTGGTTCATTATTTCCCTCGTCCGATTCCCCTTGCAGCGATTGACTCAGTACGCTAATAAGTCTTAGGTAATTGCACGAAATAAAGCGTGGCCCATACCCAGTTGACAGCGTGCGTGTCCGGTCGGCTAGGGGCCTTCGCCCGTTTGAGCCAATGTTCGGACCCGTTTGCGCCGTGTGGCGGCCTCGCCCTAGCGGCGGTCGGCAACCTCCAGGGTTACACCAGGGTTAGCCATCTTCTTCAGTTGAATCTTTGTGTCTGCTGAAATAGCTACTGAGCCGGCCTGGCAGTGTCTCCATCTGCTTCGCGAGCTTCTGTAACGTCCAGCCCTTCTCAGAACAAAAGTGATCCCGAATTGCCAACATTACCTCAAATCGCCTCTTGGGAGAGTATTCGTTCTGAATTTCCTTCCAAGTCAGAGTTCCAAGCCCAACCCTGGTAAACACCTGCGTGAGTTCATCCAACGGATCAGTTGAATCCCTCTTCTGCACCATCGAGTTCTTTTGCCATTCCGTGACGGACGGAAAGTCGTCTAACGAGAAAGCTCGACCCTCCACCAAGGTCGCACATGCAACATCGACCGCATGCTTAAGTTCCCGAATGTTTCCGTCCCAGGGATACTCGATCAGTCGTTCGAGGACTTCAGGCGGCATCAGATTAAATGACTTGCCGCGTTTTTCCACGAAGTTCCGGACCAGCCAGGGAATATCGTCGGGCCTATCTGATAAGGGTGGTAGTGCGACTCTCGCATGTGCAATGCGGTGAAAAAGATCCGTCCTAAACTCCTTGTCAGCCTGGATGTCTTTCGATGTCGCGGCGACGACCAGGACATCAGCCATCCTCGCCTCATTATCTCCAAGCCGCGAGTAGGAACCGGTTTCCAAAAACCGCAATAGCATGGGCTGGACGTCGGATGGTAGATCTCCGATCTCATCCAAGAACAAGATGCCGCCGTTGGCCGGGACAACTCTTCCTTCACGGTCCCTATCCGAACCAGTGTAAGCACCCCTCCTTGCGCCAAACAGTTCCGACACCGCCTGCTCGCTTCGCAGGTGTGTGCAATCCAATGTAATCAGTGGTTTTGCGCGCCGGGTTGATTGCTGGTGATAGTACTTTACGAGCAACTCCTTGCCGGTCCCCGTAGCCCCCGTGATAAGCACTGAAATGCTTTGGTTGGCATACTTCGCAATATCCGCTAGCGCACGCTGCACTGCCGCCGATTCCCCAATGATCTCCCCAGAAATGGGAATACTGTCTTGGTAGTAGTGCTGCAGCCCTGTTGTTCGCATCGAGACCGACGGGCACAACCGGTTGGGTGCCGTCAGAATAAGCTTCGCGCGTGAAATGAAGTCTTGCACCGAGACAAGGCGATCATCGAATCGACACGTTGAACACTCGATCAACCCCACGGCATTGCGGAAAATTGTCTCTTGGTCGCTCGGCGGAGAAGGAAAGCCACCTGATCTAATTAGTTCCGGTCCCGCCAGGGCAAAATGCAGCAGTCGCCCAAGACTATAGACATCATTCTTTGGCGATCGTGCGCGTTCGAGTCGAGAACTCTCGACATTTGCTCGGTCGACATACAGGTCAACGGCCATTGCACCGGGCACGCCCACAAGGGAAGTGTTGCCCACGATCCTCGAATTGCTCCAGCCAGTCACCTTACACTGTCGGTAATCTGGGACGCTCAGCAAGACGGCATTCGGAGTAAGGCAATTATGCGTAATACCCTTAGCATGCGCGAACCCCACAGCCTCTGCAACCTGGATCAGTTTTTCCAAAGCATCAGCCACACCATCAGGCGGAATAGAACCATGACGCAGGCGTTCGGTCCAATAGCTTTCCCAATCAATCGCATTGAAATACTCCAGGATCAATGTGATATTATTCGTGTCCTCGATGTGCCCTTCGTAATTAAGAATGTTCGGGTGGTGAAGACGGCGCAGAGCCTGGATCTCTGCCAAAATCGCGAGAACGGTTTCTTCATCACGGTAATCCCATTCAATAACCTGTAGACAAGCTTCCTGAATACGGCCAATTCGATTTCCGAGAATTGAGCGTTCTCCTCGGTAGAATTGGCTGCGCAAAGGGTGCTTCGTCGTCCGTAATGGCGATGGGTCGATACGAAAACCATACAAGATATTCTGATGCTTGGGTGCGGGGGCGCTGGAGATTGCATCGGCGAACGAGTCAAAGTCTCCTAGTTGCTGCGGGGCCTTCGTGTGGTACTGCCTAATGTCCTGCTCTAACCGTTCGAGCGAGGTGACGATCACATTGAGTCGCCTTCCCATAACATCGAGGTTGACGCCAGAGACATCCATTCCACGCGGAAGCACAAGGCACCCGATGACCTCCATTGCGGCGGGAAAACCTTTGTGGTTCCTAAACAGCGAGCTGGTCGTGGCTGTCTTCGCCTGGAGTGAGTTCAGGGGATTGTAGTCGAGTACAACCCATCGACCGGCAGCCCCGCGTTGCACCGCAAATTCGCCGTTTGCACTTCCGCGAAGGGCGACCCCACTGATCTCCTTTGCTTCAACAACGACAACCATTCTTTCAGTGAGAAGAAGAACGTCAAGTTCATTGGGCAGTTGAAGCCACCTTCCAGGGATTATTGCGCTGGGATAGATCGCCTTCTTAAACGGAAGACGATCCAGCGCCTGGATCACCCAGGTCTCAAAATCGTTTCGAGGATGGACCAACCCACGGATCGAACTATTCATGTCGTAAAGTCTCGCCAAATGGTGTTATCAAGGCATAAAAGAGAATGCCATCACTGTGCTATCGTCCTGCCTCCGGAGGGGTACAAGCTTCTTCTCCAGGGCCTTCACCCACTCAACGGCATCAGTCTTCGGGTCTATGCATTCCTTAAGGGCGTCGAAGGCTGCAGGATCGCGGTAGACACCATCGGTACAAACGATGAAACCTCGCCAAATAGTGGAACCATCCGCAATCTCCTGTACTTCCACATCTAACACAACGTTACCCTGGCCCATTGCGGCAGAAATCCGTTTCTCGTTTAAGTCTTTTGGCAACGGCAACAGAGGCACGATAGTTCCATTAGGCGCCACGCCAAAGATCCCCGTATCGCCAACCCGGTAGACCCACACGCGGAAATCAACAACCGCCAGTGCCGCGATAACGCACATTGCGTTCTGTTTCCCGATCCAGCCAGCAGATGAGGTGCGAAGCGCGGTGTCGGTTTCCAAAACGTGCGCCAGCAGTGACTGAGCGGCCACCTCAGGACAATCGTGGGCCAGATCCAGATGTGGCGGCATAGATCGTCGGCGAGTGCCGCGTCGGTCGTGGTAGGCATGGTCAAGCGATTCAAAAAGACGTGTGCATACATATTCGGCCGCCAAGTCGCCGCCGGGGTTTCCGCCAACTCCGTCTGCAACAAATGCGTACTGCCGGTGTGCCTCAGCGAAATGCAGGCAGAAATCCTCGTTTATAGCCTTGGCATGCCCTCTCAGGGACAATGCAGCTACAGAAATCCGAGGCATGAGCATAGCACGAGTCACGCGGTGGAACTTGCCTTTTTGACTCGGCTCCTCAACTCCGCTGATACGCAGATACCTGTCGCGCACATCTTCCTCGCTTAGAAACCGACCACCAGTGTTCGTGAAGCATGCGTAGGGAATGAAGACCTCCGAAGAGGCTCCGGTTTTCGGGCTGCCCTCGGGCTTCCATACAATCTCCGCAAAAGCGAAGCTTTCTTTGGGTTCTCGAATCACAGCGTACAAATCATTTGGCATGGTTGCGCCCCAGAAGCTGAGAGAATTTGTCGCGAGCCTCGGATGGGCAGCGATATCGCTTGCGAGGCTCGACCTGAATCATGCGGCAGAGGATTTCGTCAAGTTCCTTAATGACGTAATTGCCTGGGATCGCCACACCAAGATTAGTCGCAAGTTGCGAGATCGCCTTGCTTGGAGGAATAGGTTGGGGTGGATCCTCAATGCTTTGCAAGAGTTCGACGGGGTTCTCGCGGTATGGGAAACTCCCCGTGTAAAGGCGGTAAAGCACCATTCCCAGTGAGTAAATGTCAGTAAGGCAATTTCGGCGATGGCCGCTGGTCTCGAACTGTTCAGGCGCGCGGTATTCTTCTCGGCTGATGCCAGCAATTAGCGCACTGGGAACCGTGGCGACATCATCGAGTCTCGCTAGTGTGAAATCGATCAGGACGAATGTGTTCTTACTCTTTGTGTAGCGAATGTTCTGCGGCCGGATGTCACCGTGCGCCATATCTTCTGACCGAAGATTCGGCAAGCGAGGATTTACGATCTCTCGGGGCCATACTTTTCCGAGATGATCCAATGCGTCGCAAAGTTGCGTTCCAGCGAGAGCAACTTGCCGGCCTGGGAATCGGAATGAGACGCTGTCGTCCTTCATAAAGTCAATCAAGTCCACCCCGTCGATCCATTGCATTACAAGGTACTTGTCGTCGACCAATTCGAGCGCTCGGGCAATGCTCGGATGATTCGTTGATTTTCCAGCACGGAATTCACGGCGAGCCTGTTGGCGGACTTCCTCGGGTGGTCGCGGAGTGTAAGCGGGATCAAACTCCTTGACGAAGTAGTACTTCCCTTCACGTACATTTGTCACTCGGTAGCAGCGGCCAAACATGCCCGTGCGCATCGGGGTGTTCTTATCTTGCTCGTACTTACCGCCAATCAGGCCTGGAATGGGCAGCGGTCGGTCGGCGAGAGTTCCCAACTGGTGGTCGATTCGGACTTGAAGTTCAGCGATATCCGGGTGGCCTGGATCGTGATTTCGCATCACACGGAGCAACTCGTCGCAGCGCTGGAGAAAACGTAAACGGTCGGCTGCATCCGCTTGATTCGCTGCCATTTCGTATAGGAGTGCCTTGGTCAGCCGGTTCTCCAACCATGAGGCAGGTATACAGTCATCTATCAGCGCAAGAGTCTCCTCCAGGACATTTGCCTTGCCCGCAGTTTTCGGAAGAAGTCGAATTGCGTGAACGTTGTCTGGGTAGCACGACAACACGTGTAGAAGCCGATCCGTGGCGGTCAGGGGCGCGTCCTCCCACTCGATGCGCGCCTTCGAGTAGAGTAGATTTGCTTCCGTTAAGGAAAGGCGAGACAGAGGCTGTAATGAGAATCCGGATCGTTTTCGCCAATATGCAGCGAGGGCTGGTAGTCGATTCGACTCCTGGGATTCCTCTGCCAGGATCGCACTCATTATGCCCGCGTATTTCTTTACCTGAGACTCGTCAGACCTTGCCACAAGGTCGATTGCACTGCGATTTGCAAAGTAGGAGATCAAGAGCCAACGTGCGGAGGATGGCAGGTCGTCAGCGCTAGCGTAGTGCCTAGCAACGACCCTCGCGCAATTCGCCCTATTCACGTGCAGCATGTGTCGCCCTGGGAATCGAGAGCTGAGCAGCGTTGAGAGAACGTATGCACGGAGTGCCCACGCGCATTGGTCATTGCTAACTCTCTTGCTCGACTGCAAATCCCCGATGGCTGGTTCAAAAATATCTCGCCACAAGAATCCGGCTTGACGAACTTCTGCCCAGCAAGATCGAAAGCGGCCGGCAACCGTCGAATCGGACGACATGAATGGTTCGATCCTAGCGAATTCCTCCTTGGTTAGGTCAAGTGCGCCACGTCCGCGAACATTGCAATTAACGCTACCTAACGAACCATCTTGAATAGTAGCCCGCTCGGTCTTCGAGTATTTCAAACGCAGAAACTCGATCTCCGGGTCACTGAGGGCATCAATCTCGCGGACTTGCGAAGCGAGTGCCGAGGAATCGAACAGAATTGGATATCTCTCCAAGTGGCGGATCAAGTCCACCCAATAACGAACGCGGTCCGCCTCTGTGAGGCGACTGTCTTTGGCTTTCAACCGAAGTTCATCCGCTTCCTTGAGAACCAGTGAAAGGGCGGTCCAAGCTGCCTTCTGACTCTCTAGTTTGTCCTCTGGTGTGACTTCGGTAGAAGCAGCAGGCCTGTACTTTGCTTTCGGCAAAGACGATCCCTTACCGTTTGGCTCAGCTTTCACTCGCTTGCTGCGGACATTGATCGCCTTAAAGGTCAACTGTCCCTTATCAATGGTTTCCTTCAGCTCGAACTCAACAAGAACATCTTGGGCGCCGGACTGATCGACCAGCGAATTGAGTCGGCTGGTCAATCGGTCGTCATCGATGTCAAGGAAATTGAAGTAGACCCGAAGAGGCTGGTTCTTAGCACGACAATATGCGTCAATTAAGTTGTAAATCTCCGGCGATTCTTGTCGCCAGAGATTCTCGTCGTCCGGGCGAATGAATCCAAAGTTCCCCCTCCATTGGTCGATGAATCCAAGTTTTAGCAATGGCATAAGCGTTCTCCAGCGATTTCCGCATGGTGAGCGAAGTTCAGCTCCCCATCAACTTCATAGAGTTGAAAAACTCCGCGTTCAACGTGTGTCAGGCTGTGGCTAATCGCATCATGCGTGCCAACCGGCGATTCTGCTTGATGACGTATCAGCTTTCATTTCGTATCTTTTGTCGCTGCAATACATTACGCACTCACCTGCCTGGAACGCGGTGAGCAAGAAAGTATCGGTTCCCATGATTCAGGGCCTCGGTTGCATCACTATTAAATCACTTTTGGATCAACGCTGCAATCCACCCAAAACATGAAATTGATGCTAGCCCCTCAGCCAATCAAGCATTCTTTTGGCAAAATCGTCGCTTGCGTCATGCGTAACTCTAATATATTAAATCACTTACGATTCATTGCGAAAATACACACGTCGGTCTGGCACGAGAAATGCGAATCTACGATTTTGCTTGATCATTCAGGTGCATTTGATTCAGCTTATGACTGTCTCGCTCAGTGGCGATTTTCGTCGTCGCTTTGCTGGGGCCCAGATGCTGATGGCGATCGGGCATTTTATTCCGGACTATATCTTCGATTCGGACCAAGCAGCATGGTGCTGTGAGGCCGACAACCCCTTTCCCAAGGAGCCCAATCATGTCGTACCTGAACACCAGGACCGCCTGCCAACTCACCCTTGCCATCGCCTGCGCCTGGATGCCAATGCCGCCGGTTGCTCTGGCCCAGCAAGCAGGTGTAACCTCCCCGCCCGCCACGAATTCTGCTGCGACGGCTGTTCCTGGCACACCACGCCAGCAAGCGTGGCTCAACGCGTCCGCGTCTGAGCGCAAGGTACTTGCTGAGCAACTCGGTGAGGAGGGGGCACGTGCCTACGCAAAGTCCAAAGGCTGGCAACCCTTGATGGATGGCACTGCCAAGTCGATCCCCCAGGGGCCGGACCAGATCTATCGCGCCTCCGATGGCATGGTCCATGTTATTGAGGCGAAAGGTGGCTCCAGCTACCTCGGTCACGCCTATGGTCACCCCCAAGGGTCTCCGGAGTGGGCTGTGGAATCTGCCAACCGTCTCTTGCGAAGCGCAAAGGCGACTACCGCCGAGAGGGCTGCTGCCAAGGCGGTACTTGACGCGGCGGCTAACGGCACTTTGGAAGTGCATGTGATCCGCGTGTCGCACCAACTCGGTGAGCCAACTGCGGCAGTCGTGAAGCAGTCGCTGAAGTCCACGGAAAAGGCGACCGCACTTGCCCGAACGGCCCTGGAGGATTTCGGCAAGGTGGCGGCTGGAGCCGAGAAGAGTGCCGCCACCAGCGTTGGCAAAGCAGCCGACGGCCTGGCCGAGTCCGCCAAGAGCGCTGCTGGGGCGACAGGCACCACTGGCAGCAAAGTCCTGCGTGGAGCCGGCAAGGTCATGCTGGTGGCTGGAGCGGCGGCGGACGTCGGTCTCCGGGCCAACGATGCCGTCCAGGTTGAGCGGCGGTACGACCGCGGCGAGATATCACAGCATGAACGCGTGGTCGAGCATGCGGGGAACGCCGGAGGTTTGGTTGGTGGCTGGACAGGGGCCTATGCTGGAGCAGAAACCTTTGCAATGGCTGGCGCGGCAATTGGCGCTCCATTTGGTGGGATTGGCGCTCCAATCGGTGCAGCCATCGGTGGAATCGCCGGAGGGATCGGCGGTTACTTCTTCGGAGATTGGGCAGGCACTAATGCTGGCAAGGCTGCGGCCAATGCCATGCACCAATAGTGCGTGACTTACGGTGGTGCCCGCCGTCCTGCTAGACGGCGGGCACCGCCATCCTGACTTTCATCCCTACATCAACCAACCGTGGGTTTGTGGCACAAGTTATAACCAAGACTCAAGAGAGACCGAGGAGAGGCAAATGACCCACACAATAGCAGTTCGGACTTCTCAATCTGGCTGGTTCGCAGAACTCGCCAAAGCATACAAGGACAGTACTCCCGTACTGGTCACCGATGATGCAAACGTCGGCATCAACCCGGAAACGGATTCCCTGTATCAAATGGCACTTACTGCAAAGTTGAGTACCGGTGATGTTTTAGGGGGGTGCGTTGCATGCGGCATGGCTGCGTCTGGAGTCACTTGCGTCCTCCTTGCAGTTTTCGACCCTGAGCCAACGAGCAAGCTTACGCTCCTCGTATGCGGAGGCTTGGCTTTGATAGCGATGGGTGGTGGATCTGCGATCTATATCTTCACCAAGAAACGCCCACCCGGGATCAAAGTCTCGGGTAGCGGCTTTGAGATCACTTGGGCCTAATCCGCTGTTCGAGCGCCCACCCAGGTATCGCATCATGTCATCCGCACCACTTCGCCTCGCATCCGTGGCCACACCAGCCGCCAGATTGGACCGAGAATCCAGCTCCCACCACACGATCGCGGAAGAACTGGCACTCGCACTGGAGCATCTCGCAGCCATCGTCAGAATAGACGAACCGGAACCAGGGTGGCGGGAGGAAGCGGAAGATCTCGATCCGAGCGAACCAGAAGGTCGTGTGGAAGGAATTTGCTAGGATCCATGCGGCCGGCGTCCGCATCCGGCATTGGCGTGAGACCAAGTCGCCATCGAACATGAGGCAGCCCGCCCCTGCGCACCGCATCATCCAACAACATTGGAACGCATTATCCCGGCGATGCCTTTGACGAAGATTCGGGGCTTCTCCTAAGATACAGCCATCATGGTTGCAAGTTTCACACGCGGATTCTGTTTGGCCCTCGACAATATCGCTAAGGCGATACCTGCCGGCGGCGACCAACTGAAGCCGGTGCGTTTTGTCAACGGCGAGCCGGTTTACAAATTTCGCGTGGAAGCGATTCGTTGTGGCAATTACTTGACTGCCGACGGCGAATCCTTCCAGGTCACGCCCGAGACGTTGAAGCATTGGTCCGACACGTTCCAAGAGTTCAAAGAGCGGATGATCCCGGTCCCCGTTCCATCCGGAACCCACTTCCAGGTGGACGGCGAACACAACCGCGGCAACGTCATCGGCCTGACGAGCGACGGCAAGAGCCTGTGGGCCGATGTCGAGCTGATCGGCAAGGACGCCCCGCGAATCGCGGCCAGTAACGGCGTGAGCATTTACGCCGAGCCCGAGTGGCAAGACACCCACGGCAACAAGTACCAGTGGCCAATCCGCCACGTACTCTTGACGCCCGATCCGAGAATTCCCGGCCTGAAAGGTTTTATGCCGATCGCGGCCAACAATACAACAATTCACGTCCCCGTACTGAGGTACAAAGCAATGCCTACTATGACAAGCAGATCCCGACAATCTCGCCGTCCCCTGGCTCTCGACCACTTGGGAGCAGGAAGCGAAGACGGACTAGGTGTCCCCGGAGTCGGCGACGGAGCCGCTTTGCCCGTCGATGATCAGCAGTCTTCGACCTATGGCGACCTGAACGCCGAACCGATGGGCGGGACCGGCGGCCTGAAATCGAACATCAAGGAACACTTCCTCGATAATGCCCATACCGTCCTCGACGACGAGGAGATGGAGCACGTCGATAAGCTGGAGGCGATCAAGGAATTGCTTTCGGAGATGGAGAGGATCCTCGAAGCCTTCACCG
>Ga0209697_10010032_pt1 | contig 10325 bp, 10 predicted proteins | sample AliMusrvi5mmetaG_FD_184115 | JGI IMG/M metagenome (GOLD analysis project Ga0209697, IMG submission 184115) | Freshwater lake bacterial and archeal communities from Alinen Mustajarvi, Finland, to study Microbial Dark Matter (Phase II) - Alinen... | ecosystem: Environmental > Aquatic > Freshwater... | reverse complement strand
AAAGCCAGCTCTCCGTTGAAATCTGTTTCGAGGCCGGCAATTATTCTCAGCAAGGTGGATTTGCCGGATCCATTCAGACCGATGATGCCAATTTTAGCTCCCAGAAAGAAGGAGAGCGAAATGTCTTTGATGACTTGTTTTTGAGGTGGGTAGGTTTTACTCACCTTGTACATGGAAAATATGATCTGTTTATCGTCGCTCATTTTTCAGTTATTATATTTGTTTGCAAAATTCGCTTTTTCCACCGGAATGACAATAGAAGCCAGCAGGATTCGTTCAAAAACTTTTATTTGGGGTTTGCGGTTCAAATTAGCTCACCGGAAACCAAACCACTCAATTTTGTATTAAATTTGAGAGATAAAAACCTTTATTCTATTGCATCATGAGAAAATTTTTAACCCGTTTGATTCTTGTGATCGTATTGGTGATCGGTTCCCTCATTTACTGGAAGTATTTTTTCACCTACAGTGAAGGCTACCGGGCAGGCTTGCTTCAGAAATTTTCAAGCAAGGGTACCCTATTCAAGACCTATGAAGGGGAGATGATTCTAAGTAGTGTTCAAACCAATACCAACATGGCCATCGCATCAGAGAAATTTTTCTTCTCCGTGGATGAGGAGGAGGTTGCTAAAAGAATAGAAAAAATGCAGGGAGAAAACGTGGTGATTCACTATTCCCAAAAGAATGCCACTCTACCTTGGCGGGGGGATACGCCTTACCTGGTAGATAGCGTGTCGCTCAAACCTGTCTATAGGGGGAATCCTCAATAACCCTGACGGAATATCTTTTGAAAATTCTCTGTTGCGAAATACAGATCATCCAATTATTTTGACTATCAGGTCCATTTCAGATTAAAGAATTCGTGACGAATCTCTCAGGCTTTCTTTGGTATTTTGAGTTGTTGGCCAGGTACCAGACCCTTCACATTGCGGATGTTGTTATAAGCCATCAGCTCGGCATCTGTGATGCCCGGAAATTTCTTGGCTATCGTGAAGAGACTATCCCCGCTTTGAACGGTATAGAGAATGTAATCATTGGTCGTTGAACTTTCCGCAGCACTTGTCTTTGCAGCAACGGGTTTTTCAGTTGCGGCAGTTTGGAGGGTTGAACTATCCGCGACAGCGGACAAACGCTCTTTCTTCGGTTTGGCAACAATGGCAAGTTTAGTTTTTGCCGCCTTTGAAGCAACATAAACCGTGATTCGCTGACCAACCCGTACATTCTTCTTGCGGATATCGTTCCATTCTTTGATGTCACCCACTGTGACCTTGTATTTGGAGGCAATGGAGCTGATGTTCTCTCCCGATTTCACGATGTGGGTAATCTCCTTCATCCCTTCGCCAGAGGCTCCTCTTGATCCACGTCGTCCCTTAAGCGGCACCAGTTGATTGTTGGGGAAAAATTTGTCGCGGTTGTAGGCAAATATCTGGTTCTCGTTGTCGATGAACAGGGAGGTGGCGGAAGCGGGTAACTTAAGAATATATGGTTTATCCGGCCTGGCAGGGATGATGTCGCGTCTGTATTGGGGATTGAGTTGCCTGAGCTCTTCCACCGACATGTTCATGATTGCCGAGATCTGTTCAAAATTCAGGTAATTGTGAATTTCAATGGTGTCGGTTACTGTTTTGAACTTTGGTTCGGCAGCTTTCAGCAGATGCTCTTTGCCATAGTTCATCATGTACGAGGCTGCAATAAAAACAGGAATGTAACCACGTGTTTCTTTGGGAAGTGAATAGTAGATGTCCCAGTAATTTTGCTTGCCCCCGTTGCGTCTGACGGCTTTGTTGATGTTTCCAGGGCCGCAGTTGTAGGCGGCTATCACGATGTGCCAGTCGCCGTAGATGGCATAGAGATCCCGAAGGTAACGGGCTGCTGCATCCGATGATTTGATGGGGTCGTTCCGTTCATCAATGTAGGAGTTGACCTCCAGACCATACAATTTGCCGGTACCGATCATGAACTGCCACAGGCCGGAGGCACCGGCCCTGGAAAAGGCCTTTGGGTTGAGTGCCGACTCTATAATGGGGAGATATTTCAATTCGTGCGGCAACTGGTACCGTTCCAGTGCCTCTTCGAAAATGGGGAAATAATAGTTCGAAAGACCGTAGATGTAGGAGGTAAGTTCCCGTTTGCGGATGGTATACAATCCGATGAAGTTCCTAACCGTTTCATTGTACGGTAGTGGCAGGAAGGAGTCGATTGCCTGAAGCCGTTTGACATAAACGGAATCGGGAAGATAGGATCTGTAATATTCAGGAAGAGAATCGAGTTCGCTCTTGTCGTAGGTAAATGCATTTTTTACATACCAGGTATTGACCAATGAATCGAGTTTGTCTGATACAAACAAATTCAGGTTCTCATTCACCATTTTGTCGGCCATTTTATTGGCAACAGAATCGGTACCCCAGATTTTTTGTTCTTCGTCGGCCGTAAGTGGTTTCACAGGAACCTGTGCAACCACTCCCGTGGCAAGCGAGAGAAAAATCAGGAGGAAAGCTTTGAATTTTATGACCATGGTACAAACATAAATTAAAAATTAAACGCGACATTGATACCAACCACCTGAGTCCCGTTGCCAAGTCTGGTGGGCATTGGCTCGATGTGCATACTCAGATTGTCGTTGATCTCAAAATCGGACAAATTTGCATCCACACTGGCGTCGATGATACTAAGAACGTGCAGTGCAGCGATGGCGATGATACTCATGTCTCTGTTTCGCCTGTAATAATCCTTGCCACTTTTCAATTGCGACTGAAAGGTACTAAAATGTGACGGATTTATATTCAGATCCCAATAGGGAATTTTAAACAGATTGTTCAGATAGTCTTTGTCGGCCTTGCTCATTTGGTCGACTGTGGTATATCTGGCGATGGTTCTGTAGGCATCAAAATAATCGTTGTAGTTGTTGTTGTTCCAACCCAGCAGGTAGATCAAGCCCGCATAACCGCCATATACGATCGGAAGCTTCCAGTATTTTCCATTGTAAACTTGTCCCAATCCCGGGAAAAGTGCTGCATAAATGGAGGCCTTCTTGGGCGAAAGTACTTTTTTTTGTGGTAAAACAGAAATTTTCAAGCTGTCTTTTGGGACATTAACCTCCTGTGCTTCCAGATTGAAGCAAAGAAGGATCAACATCATTCCAACACATATTCCTTTCAAAATAATTTTCAAAACAGCGTAATTTCCTGATTATGAATTTAATCTATCAAAAATTCCGATGATACGATCCAGATCTTTGGAATCATTGAAAGGAATTTCAATTTTCCCCTTGTATTGATCATTTATTTTAAGTCCGATGTTGCTGTTGAAATATTTGCCGAGATGTTTTTTCAGATCGCTGAATTGATCTGTCATGGTATCATCTTTGGCAGTTCTGGTAGCGGTCTCAACCTCTGAAGCGCTAAGCTTGCGAACTATTTCTTCGGTCTTGCGGACGGAAAAATCGTATTTGACCACCTGACGGTAAACCATTACCTGGGTTTCAGAGTCTGCAATGTTAATCAGTGCCCGTGCGTGCCCCATGGTAATTTCCTGTTCCCTGATCGCCTTCTGGATGACGGCAGGTAATCTGAGAAGGCGAAGGTAGTTGGAGATGGTCGATCTTTTCTTGCCTACCCTGTCACTGAGAGTCTCCTGGGTAAGGCGACACTCCTCCATAAGACGTTGGTAACTCAGGGCCACTTCGATAGCATCCAGGTCTTCCCGCTGGATATTTTCCACCAGGGCCAGTTCGAGCATCGCCTCATCGCCAGCTTCCCTGACAAAAGCGGGAACTTTGGTCAATCCGGCCAGTTTGGAGGCTCTGAATCTTCGTTCCCCTGCAATGATCTGGTATTTTTTCTCGCCTATTTTGCGCAGGGTAATGGGCTGAATGATCCCAACTTCCCTGATGGATGCTGCTAGTTCATTCAGTGCCTCTTCGTCGAAATGGACACGTGGCTGGAATGGATTGGCTTCAATTTCAGAAATCAGAATTTCATTGGATACCGGATTCTGTTCGCGAATCACGTTGGAGTCATCTATAAGGGCACCTAAACCTCTGCCCAGCGCATTGCGTTTTTGCATAGTACTTAAAATTCTGTTGGTCAAACAATCTCTTTGTGGTCAATTTTGGTCATCCTGTTTTTTTGCAGCAATTCACGTGCAAGGTTCAGGTAACTCTGTGCTCCCTTCGACCCGATGTCGTAGGAGACCACCGGCAGTCCGTAACTTGGGGCTTCCGACAAGCGGATGTTCCGTGTGATCAGGCTTTCAAAAACCATCTCCTGAAAATGCTTCTTTACTTCATCGTGCACCTGGTTGGACAGGTTCAGCCTGGAATCAAACATGGTTAGCAGGAATCCTTCAATTTGAAGTTCCGGATTCAGTCTGCTTTGAATTATTTTAATTGTGTTCAATAGCTTGCCCAATCCTTCCAGGGCAAAATATTCGCATTGTACCGGGATGATGACCGAATCGGATGCGGTCAGGGCATTCACGGTAATCAAACCGAGGGAGGGAGAGCAATCTATGAAAATAAAATCGTAGTCATTTCTGATCTTTTCGATGACGTGCTTCAATACTTTTTCACGATTGGGCATATTGAGCATCTCAATCTCGGCACCAACCAGATCGATGTGGGAGGGAATCAGGTCGAACCCCGGCGTACTTGTATTTAAGATGATGTTCTTAGGGTCAATGTCATCTACCACGCATTCGTAGATGCTGGTCTTGACATTGCGTACGTCAAAACCAACGCCGGAGGTGGCATTGGCCTGCGGATCGGCATCTATCAGAAGCACCTTATACTCCAAAACGGCTAAACTCGCAGCCAGATTTATGGCCGTAGTAGTCTTGCCTACACCACCTTTCTGATTTGCGATTGCGATAACTTTTCCCATGAATCATATTTATTAGTCGGCCTCAAAGTTAGTATTTTAGTCTCAACGAGAACAGGCAGAACGAAAAATTGATGTGCTAGTCCAAGAAAAGATATCAACTACATGGGATCGACGTCGACCACAATCTGGACCATTTTATTTTTATCCCTGCTTTTGACTTCATCCAGCATCAGCTGCATCTGTCTTTTGGCAGAGGTGACAGACATCTCCCGTTCGAGTTTCAGCCACATCTGCTTCATAAACATCAGTTTGATACGACCAACTGACGGATATTCTGGTCCAAGCAACCGGTTCCCGAATCTGCTGCGCAAGGCCTCTGCACAGGCTTGTGTTATTCGGTCCAATTCTGATAAATCTCTATGTTTTAATGTTATACGGATCATTCTGTAAAAAGGGGGGTATTTAAAATCCCTTCTTTCGGCAATTTGCTGGTTGTACATTCCTTCGTAATCGTTGGCCGCGACCTTTTGAATGATGAAATGGTCGGGTTGCGAAGTCTGAATGATCACTTTTCCCCGTTTTTCCCTTCTTCCGGCTCTTCCGCTTACTTGCGTCATCAGTTGGTAGCTCCGTTCGTGCGATCTGAAATCGGGAAAGTTTAACAGGTTGTCTGCATTCAGAATGCCTACCACACGAACGTGCTCGAAATCCAAACCTTTCGTTATCATTTGAGTGCCGACCAGTATGTCGGTATCCCCCCTGTCAAATCGTTGCAGGATGGTTTGAAAAGCCCGCTTCGAGCGGGTAGCATCCAGGTCCAGCCTTTCGATGGCTGCATTGGGGAAAAGCTCCGACAGCTCCTCAGCGACCTTCTCGGTACCAAATCCTTTGTTGGAAAGGTCGGCCGAATGGCAGGAGTTACAGGAGCCCGGATAACTGATGGAATAACCGCAATAGTGGCATACCAGTCGCCTGCTGTTTTTATGGTAGGTCAGGGAGACGTCGCAATGGGTGCATTTCGGAATCCATCCACAACTCTTGCACTCGATGAAAGGGGAGAATCCCCTCCTGTTTTGAAAAAGAATGACTTGCTCTTTTTTTTCCAAAGCCGCTGTGATCTCTTCAAACAACTCGGGTGTCAGGTAGGAGCGCATGGATTTGCGCTGATAGGCACGTTTTAAATCGACAGTGACAATTTCTGGGAGTTCAATCTGTTTGTAGCGCTCCTTGAGTTCTACCAACCCATATCTGCCGGATTTGGCATTAAAATAGGTCTCGACAGCAGGCGTAGCTGTTCCCAGCAATACTGGAATTTTGTTCATCGTACCCAGTACAACAGCACTGTCTCGGGCGTGGTACCTTGGAGCGGGGTCGTATTGTTTGAAGCTGTTTTCGTGCTCTTCATCCACCACAATCAAGCCAAGATTGGAGAAAGGCAGAAAAATGGCAGATCTTGTTCCAACGATCAACTGGTGGGATTGCGGTTGATTTCCTGGTTGAAAATTGAGCACTTTGTTCCAGATTTCAACCCTTTCCGAATCGCTGAACCGCGAGTGATAGACGCCAACCTGCTTGCCGAATACTACAAGCAACCTACTGATCATTTGGGTAGTAAGACCAATTTCAGGCAGGAGATAAAGCACCTGTTTGCCCTCCTGCAGACATTTATCAATGAGTTGAATATAGATTTCCGTTTTGCCGCTTGAGGTCACCCCGTGCAACAGGGTCACCTGATTTTTTGCAAAGGAGGCCTCGATTTCGTTCAGGGCAATTTGCTGAGCCGGGAACAAAGGATAGATGGGCCTGGAGGCATCTTCACCCGAATCAATCCTGTCAATTTGTTGTTCGTAAACTGCCAGAATTTCCTTCTTAATCAGTCCGTTGAACACAGTAAGACTGGCACCGCTTTTCATCATCAAGGCCTTTTTGGGATATGCCTTGGATTTTAGATCGGCTTCTTCTTCGTTTTCATGGAGGAAAAGGAGCAGCATTTCGCGCTGCTTGGGTATCCTGAGAAGCAGATCGAGGGTCCGCAGTAGTTTTTCTTCGGACAAGATAGCGGCACCTAGCGTCACAATGGTTTCCGTACGCGCCTTGTAACTATCCCTGAGCTCCTCATCGATGTGAATCACCCCTTTTCGCAGCAACTCTTTTAAAATGGGGAGTGTCCCCTTTTTAAGTACAGTGTTGTTCAGTTCAAAAACGGAAATACCTTTCTTTCCCCGGATGATCTCGTACAATAGCAACTCCTTCGGTGTGAGTTGTCCGGGCTCCGGCATTCCGTAATCTTCGTCCAGCGAGACCCTGGTTTCACTCTCCAGTTTGAGCCCGGAGGGCAAAGCTGCCTTGAGTACCTCTCCCAGGGTACAATGGTAATAGACTGAAATCCATTCCCACAGCAGGAAGCAACTTTCCGAAAGAATTGGCTGGTCGTCCAGTACCGATTCAATCAGTTTGGGGGAGATGTTTTCGGGTTTAACTGTGTGCACCCTTCTTACCAGCGCTGAATAGAATTTTTTTGTTCCAAATTGAACCACCACACGCATACCGGCCTCTATTTTTCCAGCCAACTCCTCCGGAATGAGATAGGTGAAGCACCCTTCCAGGGGAAGTGGCAAAATCACATCTGCATATTGTTCAGGAGATTTGTTCATGGAGAAAAATAACCAATAATGTTTTCAAGCCAATGGGGAATCGAACCCAATTTACATTAAAAAACTGATTTGGAACGATCGTCTTCTGATTTTTGGCACAGGTATTTTTCCACTTCATCCGGGACAAGTCCATGAATGGAACGGTTTTCCGAAAGTCTGGCTCTAATCTCCGATGAGCTGATTTCCAGGAGAGGAGCCTTGATGTACCGGATATTGGGATGCAGATCGAAAGGCGCATTCATCCCGGATGACCGTGGGTAAACAATCAGTCCAAACAGGTCAATGATCTGATTGTAATCTTTCCATAGCCTGAATTTAAGGAGGTTGTCTCCACCGATAAGCAATTGAAACTGGTGCTGTGGATAGGTGTTTTTCAGATATTGAAGCGTGTTGATGGTGTAGGATGGAAGGGACATTTTGGTTTCACAATCACTGGATTTTAGTTTTGAATTGGATTGGATGGTCCTGTTAACGAGTTCCATTCTGAGGTCAAAGGGCCAAAGCTCCTGCTCGTTTTTATGTGGATTCTGTGGTGAGACCAAAAGCCAGACCTCCTCGAATCCCTCGGAAAGTGCCGCTTCTGCCACCGCTAGATGTCCGTTGTGAATGGGATTAAAAGATCCGGCGTAGATGGCGATTCTCATGGTTTGCTGTTTTACTCACGGTTACTCCTCTTCCAAAAATGCCTTCACCTGATCTTCCGCCTCCTGCAAGGCGTGTTCCAGGGTGTCATTCACGATGATGACATCAAAAAGGTGGGAATAGGCCAGCTCGCGCGCCGCTTTTTCCACCCTTTCGCGGATCACCTCCTTGTTTTCCGTGGATCTGGCAATCAGTCTTTTTTCGAGTTCAGGGATGGAAGGGGGTTGAATAAAGAGAGCCAAAGCTCTTTCTCCGTAGTACTTCTTGATGTTGCTTCCTCCAACTACATCCACATCGAAGAGAATATTCTTGCCATTTTGAAGGATTTTGTCCACCTCGCTTTTTAGCGATCCATAAAAATTGTCAGGATAGACCTCTTGCCACTCCAGAAATTCGTCGTGGGCAATTTTATTTTTGAACTCCTCGGCAGAGATGAAAAAGTAGTCAATCCCATTCACCTCATTTCCCCTGGGTTTCCGGCTGGTAGCCGAAACAGAGAAGGCAAAGTCATTATTTTTCGAGAGCAGATGCCTGACGATGGTCGTTTTACCTGCGCCCGAAGGAGCGGAAAAGATGATGATTTTGCCTTCCTTCATGTCAGTTGACGCTTATTATAAAACGTTAAGTAATTGTTCTTTTATTTTTTCAAGGGAGTCTTTCATCTGGATGACCAGTTTTTGCATCTCCAGATGATTGGCCTTGGAACCCAGGGTGTTCACCTCCCGGCCAATTTCCTGTGCGATGAATCCAAGTTTTTTGCCAACAGGCTCCGGTAGTTCCATCGTTTCAAGGAAATAGTTGCAATGATTCAGCAATCTGACCTTCTCTTCGTTGACATCCATCTTTTCGAGGTAGAAGATCATCTCCTGTTCCAGTCTGTTCTCGTTGATCTGTTCGAGGGAGATATCCTTTAGCCCTTCGTAAATTTTATCCTTGATCCTGGTTACCCGCTCTTCTTCATATTGATCTACCTCGGAAAGCAGGGAGGTGATGGAATGAACATTGAAAACCAGATCTTGCTTTAAAATGGCTCCCTCCTGGATGCGAAATCCATCGAGTGCTCCAATGGCTTCCGCTATTTTGACCAGAATGGTTTTCCACTCCTGGTCGTTGAGTTCCTCTCTTTCGTTTTTCACAACTTCAGGCAGGGCTAAGATAGCTTGTAAAATGCTGTCATTGAGAGGTATATGTAGTTCGGAGGAAAGTTGTTCCAATTGTCTGTAGTAGCTTTTTACGATGCCTGAATTGATTTTGGTAGCTGCGTCTTCTCCCAGTGATTCCGTATAAAGAATAAAATCCACCTTCCCGCGTACCAGTTTGTCTGAAAGCTCCCTGCGTATTTCCAGATCCTTTTCCCGAAAGACCAACGAGATTCGGGTGTTTAGATCCATCTGTTTGCTGTTCAGTGATTTAATCTCAATTGTTACTTTTTTTTGGGAAAGTTCACATTCCGCTTTACCGTAACCAGTCATCGATCTTAGCATATCCAATAGCTTTTTGGCAAAGGTAAGAAAAATGAAAAGTGAAAAATGAAAAATGATGAGTGAAGAGTGTCTTATCCTGAAATAGGTTTACAGAAACTGTAGACTAAAATCAGGACAAGCCAAACTGTAACTTGTTTTTTGAGGCAGGTTTTTGTTGCCAATCTCTGTTTTCAGGATTGTTGAATAGAGCGATGACGCGGATAGCAACCGGTAAATAGGCAGAATATTATTCAGCACTCATGCGTTTATAATTCTTTGTTGCAGCTCCAAGGTAAGCCCCGGCAAATCCAAAAAGCAAAACGAGAAGCATTTTGAAATCTCCCGACAGGACAATGGCATGCAGCGGGATCCAGCCACCAACAGACAGTGCCCAGATCCAGGGCTTTTCCGGGGAAAGATATCCAAAAAGGGCGGAAGTGAGAACAATTACTCCAGCCGTGATGCCTGTATCGTCCCAACCAGGACTCGAATCCACCCAGGCAATCAAGCTTCCGGCCAAAAGGGAGAGAAGCAGTAACAAGATGAATTTCTGTTTGGTAGTCATTTGCATTAGATTTTTTCCACCACGACCGCTGTTCCGTAGGCCAGCACCTCCGTCAAACCTGTCATGATATCGTTGGCATCGTAGCGCATGTTGATAATGGCATTGGCCCCAAGAATTCTGGCATGATCAATCATCAGTTGAAGGGCTTCTTCCCTGGTTTTTTCGCACAATTCAGAATAGAT
>Ga0209697_10010022_pt1 | contig 10333 bp, 10 predicted proteins | sample AliMusrvi5mmetaG_FD_184115 | JGI IMG/M metagenome (GOLD analysis project Ga0209697, IMG submission 184115) | Freshwater lake bacterial and archeal communities from Alinen Mustajarvi, Finland, to study Microbial Dark Matter (Phase II) - Alinen... | ecosystem: Environmental > Aquatic > Freshwater... | reverse complement strand
AATCCCCGGAAAGCCAATAAAATCAAGGGGTGTTTTTGTTTTTGTCGTTGTAGTGCCTAATGAAATATATATTTTGTTTTTTGTTTCTTTTTTTGTATTTTTCTGATAAAGTCTTTCTCATTGTATCAGCATGCTCCATGTTCGTCCGAGTCAAATCAACACCGAATTCACCAAGGCAAGCCGTACAGATTGTTGCCAGTGAACGCGTTGGCGACAAGGTCATTCAGCGCATTATCCGTCATATTGGCATTGCTTTGAATGATGATGAGCTGGTTCGATTGAAAGAAGTTGCCGAGTTTATTAAAGCTCGGCTTGAGGAACAATCCGCTCCGGCACTCTTCCGTCCTGATGAATTGGCTCGAATGACTATCGAAGGACGAAAAAAGGCTGACTTGTCGCCAGATAAGCCGTTGCGGGTAGATTTGAAGCAGCTTCGGGAAGAAAGCCGTGTGGTCGTCGGCATCCATGAAATTTATGGCAAGCTGTTTGATGAGCTTGGTTTTGACCGTGTGGTCGGTGACCCTGCACGGCGGGTACAAGCGGCCAAGACAATCAAACATCTGGTGATGGCCAGAATTGCCAATCCGGCCAGCAAACGCAAGAGCCTCATCGATCTGGAACGAGACTTCGGGATCAAACTTGATTTGAATGCGGTGTACCGGACGCTGGATTATGTTGATGAACAAAGTCTGGAACGGATCCAGAAGAAAGCATGGGATGCGGTGACAGGATTGTTCGCTGAGAAAATCGATGTTGTTTTTTATGACTGCACGACCCTGTATTTTGAGTCTTTTACTGAGGATGAGCTGCGGGAAAAGGGCATGAGCAAGGAACATAAGTTCAGTGAAAGCCAGGTATTACTTGCCATGATGGTGACCAGGCAAGGGCTTCCGCTTGGATACCGACTTTACAATGGAGCAACGTGGGAAGGTCATACACTCAAAGATGCTATAGCACATCTGGAAAGCATGGTTGAGGTTGACCGTGTGGTGTTCGTTGCCGATGGTGGATTGCTCTCGAAGGATAACCTTGATCTGCTTGAGCAGAGTAAAAAGCAGTACATTGTTGCTGCACGCTTGAAGAGCCAACCTGAAAGTATCAAGAAGCAGATTCTGGATAAAGACAGTTATCAGCAGGAAGATAAAATGCTGTTCAAAGAGATAGCATTGCCGGGAGAACGGCGACTGTTGGTCAACTACACGGAAAAACGGGCAAGAAAAGATGCGCATGACCGCCAAAAAGCGCTGGTCAAAATGCAGAAGAAAATTGCTAAATCGAAAAATCCTGAATCGTTTATCAGTAACACCTCCTATCGGAAATATCTGAAGATAGAGAAGCAGCAATCAGTGAAGATTGATGAAGAAAAAATCAGGTATGCGGAACAGTGGGATGGGCTGCATGGTGTCATCACCAATGTTCAAACCATGCCAGCAAAAGAAGCTTTTGAGCAATATCGGGGATTGTGGCAGATCGAAGAATCATTCCGGTTAACCAAACATGACTTGCGAGTCCGTCCGATCTATCATTGGACACCGAGACGAATTCAGGCGCATGTGGCCCTCTGTTTTATGGCGTTGGTGTGTATCCGACATTTATCGTACCGGGTAAACCTGCAATATCAACCCTTGTCACCAGAAATTATCCGCAATGAACTGGTACATGTACAGCAAAGTATCCTGATACACAAAACCAAGGGAAGTCGATATGGCATCCCGTCAAAACCCACCCTGCACGCCCAGAAGATTTATCAGGTCATGGGTGAAAAACTCAGCGCCACACCGTTTTTGATGATGTAATGCTCTTTGAAAATTACTGCCTTGTAGTGCCTTGTTTCAAAGGCATACCCCTGTCTTTATTGGGTTTGCAGGTTTTTGTGTATGAAGTCGGGAAACGAATGCCACCCTGTAATGGGGTGGATAGGGGTTGCAACATCACTCCACATGAAAATGGGCTGACTTCCTTATGGTCTCGCTTTACAAGAAATCTGGAGAACTTTTTTTAACAGGAAGAATGCAAATGAATACTGATTTATCGGTATGTGCGCCTTCCGCCCAAGGCTGGGCTGTGATCAACTGGTCTCAAATTCAGCGACAGGTAAAGAAGCTGCAGGCTCGTATTGTAAAGGCAACACGGGAGGGCCGCTACGGCAAGGTAAAAGCCTTGCAATGGTTGCTGACCCATTCTTTCAGCGGCAAAGCATTAGCCATCAAACGGGTAACGGAAAACCGGGGGAAAAACACTCCCGGAGTTGATAAGGTTATCTGGAGTACATCAAAAGCAAAGACCAATGCGATAGCATCTTTGCAACGAAGAGGCTAGCCGCTCCTACTTCGGAGAGTTCTTATTCCGAAAAAGAAGGGCAAAACACGACCTCTCGGTATTCCGACAATGAAAGACCGTGCCATGCAGGCTCATTACCTTCTGGCACTGGAACCAGTTGCCGAAACTACTCCTATGGGTTCCGACCAGAGCGCTCAACAGCAGACGCAGGGGAACAATGACTAATCATGCTCATTTTTTGTTGAAAAGCGGAGAAGCCGGCCTCTCCTTATTTATGCGAAAGTTTTTGACCGGCTATACAATCTTGTACAATCGCCGTCATTTTCGGCACGGGCATTTGTTTCAGAATCGATATAAGTCAATTATCTGCGAAGAGGAGCCGTATTTTCTAAAACTGGTCAGTTATATCCACCTCAACCCATTGAGAGTCGGACTTGTTAGATCATTGGAGGAGCTCAACTGTTACCCCTGGTGTGGTCATGCTGTTATTATGAACAGGATAACCTGTGACTGGCAGGATCGTGAATATGTGCTCCATTATTTTGGCGAAGATGAAGGAATGGCACAAAAAGCATATCAGGAATTTGTGTTTGAGCAGAGCAGACTGAGAAAGCAGTCTGAGCTGACCGGTGGCGGTTTGGTGCGCTCTGCAGGTGGATGGTCGGAGGTGTTGTCATTGCGACAGCGTGCAGAAAAACAGTTCTGCGATGAGCGGATACTTGGCTGTGGTGAGTTCGTCAAGGAAATACTTTATGAAGCGGAAGAAACAGTGAAAACCCTTGTGCCAGTTTCATCGACCAGAGCAAATGCCATGGAAGCTTTGGAGAAAAGGTGTGAAAAGGCGGGAATTACATCGCAGGCGTTACAGACAGGGAGTAAGCGTAGGGAGTGCACGCAAGTGCGTAAAGAACTTTCCCGTCAGTTTGTGCTTGAATTTGGGTTATCGTATGCTGATACTGCTCGATTGCTTGGTATTTCTGCTTCGGCAGTGAACCAGATTCTTCGCCGAAATCATTAGGGTTGAAGTGTAAATAGTCATGAACGTTATATAGTGCTTGTACTCAGATGGGCACGATTCATAACATCCTATGGTAATATGAAAGGGAGTTGATTGATTTATAACCCTTTGAAAAGGAGGATGTTATGCAATCAGAATCTGAAAGACTGGCGGCTTATCGGCAATTGAGAACCAACATCCGAGGTTCAAACAACCATTTAATTGTGGGAATAGACATTGCCAAAGAGAAGCATTATGCGTTCATCGGGTCAGCTAACGGAGCTACTCTCTGCAAACAACTGATTTTTCAGAACAACCAAGAAGGTTTTGACCTGCTGACCTCAAGAGTGGAGGTATTGCGCTTGAAGCACCATTGTGAACACGTGGTTTTCGGGGTAGAACCAACCGCTAACTATCACAAACCATTGGCAGAGTATCTGATCCGGCAGGGATTACATTTGGTACAGGTATCCGGAAATGCGGTCAAACAGAACCGTGAATTACTGGACAATCGATGGGATAAGCATGATCGAAAAGATGCAGCTAATGTTGCTGATCTGATTGCTCAAGGTAAATGCCAATTCTACGACTTTCCACCGGAATCAATTCGTGATCTTCGTGAACTGCTGAGCCTGAAGAAAAAGCTCAAAAAAGAGGAACATGGACTAAAGACTCGCATCAGGAACAACCTATTGGCACTTTACTTTCCTGAAATGGACCAGTATATCAATTCCTGTCAAACGGTCAGTTTATCGGTTATCGGCAACTGTTGTGATCCTGTAATGATTTCAGGAATGGAGTATGACACGTTTTATAATACCGTTGTCTTCACCCGAAAAAACAAGAAACAGGATGAGCTCTTATACCAAATCTGGCAAAGTGCTAAAAAGTCGATTGGCTGCAACGCAGGAGTTGCTGCAGTCTATGAAGGCAATGTTCTGAACAAGCAATTACAGGGTATCACAATAGCGATACAAGAACTCGACAAGGTCATCCAGACCTTATGCTCAAGGATTGAAGAATACCCATACCTGCTGAGTATTCCGGGGATTGGGCCGGACACAGCCTCAAAAATACTTGCATATGTCAGTGATCCATACCGGTTTGATCATGCCAAACAGGTGATCAAGCTTGCTGGTTTTGACCTGAGTGCATCGCGCAGTGGGAAACCATCAGCTAAAGCGACACCGGTAATTTCCAAAAAAGGACAGGCTGACCTGCGTTTTGCTCTTTGTCAGGCTGCTTTAGTAGCGTCACACAGAAACAACCTGTTCAGCAACTGGTTTGCCAGAAAACTACAGGGCAGAGAACGCGAGAAAGGGATCTATGCGGTAATACTGGTTAAACTTGCAGCAAAGATGCTGGTAATAGCCTGGACTTTGATGAAGAAAAAAGAGATGTTTGCCTATGAGCAACTAAACAACAGCTGACAAACAGCTGAAAAGCTTGGGATTCGGCGGGAGTACCTGTTTTCATGAACGTTGAGGCGATGACCTCGTGCGGGACACTTATTCCATTTCTATATCAATAATGAATTCATTATCCAGGGCCACGCGACGATAGAATGGACTCTTGGTGTATCATGTTCCATCATCCTTAACGAAGCCTCCAAGTGGTCTTCAAGAGCATCCAAGCTGTCGAAGACAACATTTCCGAAAGCTTTCTCGCGAAGTTCGTCCCACAAGTGCTCGACTGGATTGAGTTCTGGAGAATAAGGCGGCAATGAAATCAAGCGCATATTTTCCGGAGTTTTTAACGTGGTCGCCTTGTGCCAACCAGCCCCATCCAAGATCATCACTATTCTGTCTTCAGGGTGCCTGAATGATATTTCATCGAGAAATATCTGCATGCATCTGCTATTGACAGTCGGCAGGATCAACGTGTCAAGCGCCCCATCTCTCACCGTCACGGCTGCATACGCATAGGTGTACTCCTGGGTCACCATGGCCATACTCAGCGGTCGAACCGGTCGCGGACACCAGCATCGTCGCGTCTCGGTAATACGACCAAAACGTGCTTCATCCTGAAACACCACACGCAGTGGCTTGGTGCCAAGCCATTCCGTGTTGATCAGGGAGAGGAGGTCCGGGAGTTTTTTTCCACTCCAACTGCGCTTCGACATCAGTTTTCGGATGTCTCTTGTCCGGCGCAAGCTTTCGCCAGTTGTGCCTATGCAGAAGATTATAGGTTGAAGCCAGCGCCGTTTTACGACCCATTCGTTCGTCCAGTGCCCTCTTGATCTCACTGACAATCAATATCCCACCACGTGCAGCTTTATCGAAAAAAGGAGCAAGAAAGGCAGTCTCTTCCTCCTTGCTCATATTTTCTCGCCGGCGTCCACCCCGCTTTGGTTTTGTTTCTGCTGGCAGGCCACCAGCCTGTATAAAACGCATCCTCAATTGACAGGCCCAACCCTTTGAAATTCCAAGAGCAGCGGCTACCTGGTCCATGGATAAGCCGTATTCCAGTGGCATGATCACCGCTTGTGCCTGGCGCAGCTCTTCTACTGTCCGAGCATTTGCCAATATTTTCTTTGCCTTTTCCAAAACGTCCTTACCACTTGCTTGTCGTGCCATATACCCACCGCCTTTTAGGGTATATTATAACACTTTTGTTTTAGAAATGTAATTAGGGACTCTCACTCGAATCTCGTAACCTGGACAAAGGATGCTTGACAGCCGTTCATCAGCATGTCGAATACCAGATAACGATAAGGTACGAGATTCCGCGAAAGTGAGCAACCCGCCTCTTTTTTTCATGCTTTGCAATGCACCGGTAGGATTATTGTGTAACCGGTAAAACTTTGCGTTTGGTGGTTTCAATATAGGATGTCCCCTATTACTCCTATCTCCGACATGGTAGCCTCCGATGGTTATGCAAACAGCGGTTCTGCGTGGATGATGACACGGTAGGCGTCAGGCAGGGACTGGTAAATTGCTCCTTCAAGGCGGCTTGTGAGTGAGTGAACCTCCTCCAGAAGCACTTCATCGTTAAATGAGCAGTGAAGTGTAATGAAAAGCTTCTGCTTATCATTTTTCCTGATCAGGATGTCGTGGACGTTCTGAACATTGTCAATGTGATGTGCGACATTGACAATGATGTCGCGCACATGTTTTTCTTCTTCAGGGGGAAGGGAACTGGTACTATGCTCATCATTTCGGAGCGGATCAATATGGATACAGATATCAAGTTCTTCATCGAACTCCCTGTGCAGTTCCTCTTCAAGTGCGTTAACCGTATCGTGTGCCTGCTTTATGGTAAGCTGGTGGTCAATTTCAACATCGAAGGTAATGTGCTTGTTTTTGTCGGTCAGGTTTGTCGAAATGTTATGGGCGTGAAGGTTGTGATTAAGACCAATCACGTGCACCCGTTCGGCTATCGTTTCGTTGTTGAGTGCAATAGGTTTGGTATTGATGGTAAAATCAGCCACGGGGAAATTTTCACGTACCTTCTGCTCAATATTTCTGCAGATTTGTTGAACTTTTTCGACCGACAAGGTTCTGTTTACACAGATGACCATTTCAACAAATACTTGAGGGCCTGTAGGTTTTACCCTGAGTTTATCGATGGCAATTACTCCGTCGATGGTCATGGTTATCTCTTCAATCCGTTCCGAAAGGCCTTCCGGTGCAGCATCAATCAAGATATCGATTGTTTTTTTCCCGAGCTTGAAAGCTGCCCATCCTACTAACAGGGCGACAGCAATACCCGCTGCAGCATCTGCCCAGGCAACACCCATTCGCACGAAAATAAGACCGACGAGGACAACAGCCGAGCTGAGAATATCAGAGCTGAAGTGAAGTGCATCAGCTTCAAGTGCCTGGCTGTTGGTCTCTTTTGCAACTTTTTTCAGCGCTCTCGACCGCGAAAAATCAACAATGATGGAAATGATCATAATGGCAAATGCATACCATGTGACCTCTAATTCGACGGTTCCTCCTTTCAGGCGGTCAACTGCGGCATAAATGATCCATGCGCTTGTAACAATAAGCAGTCCGGTTTCGATAAGTGCCGAAACACTTTCCACCTTGGCATGCCCATAGTGATGTTTACTGTCGGCAGGTTTATCGCTCATTCTGACCGCAAACAGAGTAAGACCCGCAGCGCCGAAGTCAAGAGCTGAATGCGCTGCTTCAGAAATAATGCCGATGCTGCCGGTTATGATGCCAACCACCAGTTTCATGGCGGTAAGCAGGAGGCTTGCTGCTACTGAGCTTAGAGCTACCTTTTGTTTTTTCAGACTGTTTTCCATCCCTCTCTTTATGCGTCAATAATGTTTCTATCTTTACATCGTCTCGATGTTGAATGTACCGACATACAGCTCCCTCTGCAAATGCCGTTATGTGCAAAAGCAACTATTACCTGCATATATTGTTATATTCAAACCACACACACAACCATACTTTATGAAAATAGGTATTATCTGTCATCCCACCTATGGAGGCAGCGGGGCAATTGCAACTGAGCTTGGCAAGGCGCTGGCAGCCAAAGGTCACACGGTTCATTTTTTCAGCCAATCGGTACCCTTTCGGCTTGGTACTTTTTCAAAAAATATCTTCTACCACGAGGTCGAACTCAAGCATTACCCTCTTTTTGAGTGTTCTTTTTATTCCCTTGCTCTTGCTTCAAAAATAGCTGAGGTCGCTTATTATGAAAATCTCGATGTGGTGCATGCACATTATGCTATTCCACATGCTCTCAGTGCCATACTTGCCCGACAGATGCTCGATGACAAGTGTTCCCATTCGAAGTGTTTCAAAATCGCTACGACACTGCATGGCACTGATATCACAGTTGTTGGTGCCGACCGGGGGATGCAGGATGTTGTCCGTCTTGCTATCAACAAGTCTGATGGGGTAACATCTGTCTCAGAGTACCTGAAGGATGAAACCGTCAGAATGTTCAGCCCGAAAAAGGATATTACGGTGATTTCCAATTTTGTCGACACCTCGTTTTTTTTTCGCTCTCCAAAACAGGAAATCCGTGAACAGCTGGGTATTGGGGATGAAAAAATAGTCATTCATATCTCCAATTTCAGACCGGTGAAATGTATTGGTGATATTATCCGGATTTTTTATGCCATAAGCCGAAAAATTAATGCAACACTGCTTCTTGTCGGTGACGGTCCCGAACGCAGTGAAGCTGAGATTCTCGTGCGGGAGTTGGGAATTGCAGATCGGGTCAGGTTTCTCGGCAAACTTGAGGTTATTGTTCCGCTGCTATCTATTGCCGATCTTATGCTGATGCCCAGTAATGCGGAGTCATTCGGTCTTGCAGCTCTCGAAGCTATGGCCTGTGGAGTGCCGGTTGTGGCCACCCTGGCAGGCGGGTTTCCTGAATTTATTGTTCCAGGGGTTCATGGTTATCTTCTTGCTCCTGGAGATATTGAGGGTATGACAGAGAAAGCCCTGCTTCTTCTTACAGACTACGGCCATTGGCTTGATTGTTCCGAAGCCTCTATTCTTCAAGCGAAGCATTTCGAAACAGCTTCGCTTGTTGAACAGTATGAAGAGTATTACACAAGGCTTCTTGAAGAGGGATAATGTGTCGGATTCTTTTCAGTAGCGTTTGGTCGAAAGGAGTACGCTGCGGTATTTTTCAAGGTTTTCTAGCACCTCTCCTGTACCTCTCGCCACCGCAGTCAGTGGATCTTCGCTGATATGTACCGCCAGTCTGGTCTCCTCATTGATTTTTTTATCAAGCCCTTTGATCAGTGCTCCGCCTCCGGCAAGGAAAAGACCTCGGTCGAGAATATCTGCCGATAGTTCAGGTTTGGTCACCTCAAGACTTTTTTTAATCGATGTGATGATCTGGCTGATCGGGGTGGCAATGGCTTCCCTTATGGTGGCTGAGTTCACTTCTCGCTCTTCGGGGAGTGCGGTCACAAGGTTTCTGCCCCTGACCATCATGGTCATCTCTTTTTCAAGTTTGTAGGCCGATGCAATTTTTATTTTGACATCTTCAGCTGTGCGTTCACCGATGGCCAGACTGTATGCCTTGCGGAAGTGACGCATAATAGCGTTGGTGATATCGGTTCCCGCAACCCTCAGTGATTCGCCGGATGCAATGCCGCCGAGAGAAATGACGGCAATTTCCGTTGTACCTCCACCGATATCGACAATCATATTGCCCATCGGTTCCTTGACGTCAAGACCGATACCAATTGCCGCTGCCATTGGTTCAGTCACAAGATAAACCTCCCTGGCACCCACATGTTCGGCAGAGTCGCGTACAGCGCGCTTTTCGACCTCCGTGATGCCCGAAGGTATACCGATCACCATACGACGGATACCGAATGAAAATTGAGTTTTTGTTTTATTGATCAGTCCTTTGATCAGCTCTTCCGTTGCTTCATAATCAGCAATAACTCCACTTGCGAGAGGGCGGATTGTAATAATTCCGGGATGGGTTTTTTCATGCATGAGAAGTGCTTCATGGCCGATCGCAACAATTTTCCCCGTATTGCGTTCTCGGGCGACAATTGATGGTTCATTTAAAACAACGCCTTTGCCCCGGATAAAAATTAATGTATTTGCTGTTCCGAGATCAATTGCTATATCTCTGAACAGATTGCTGAAAAAGCTCATCTTAACATGGTTCGATGTGTAACTCATAGTGGCTTGGAAAGAAGCTTATTCAGGCTATATTCCAAGGTTTTAACTGAACCCTTAAGGTAGTTAATGGAATTTTTTTTTCAAATGAAAAGAGTGTTTTGATGGTTCTTTTTTTCAGCAATTTTTCCTCTTCTCTCTGCAGTTGCAGGGGTTCCGATAAATAGAGCTATTGAGTACATTATTACAAGCGAGTTCTTGAATTCACGATAACCAAAAATCAGTAACAAGTGCTGCCCCTCTATCGTTTTGCTGAAGAACGTTCAGCTTTAAAACAGCAACTCAGCCGAAGTGTAACGTATGATGTTTCGGTGCAATCTACAGTTGATGAAATATTGAAGAATGTACGGCAGCAGGGTGACCATGCTGTTCTGGACTACACTGAGAGGTTCCAGGGAGTCCGGCTTAAGGATATGATGGTGTCTTCAGAGGAAATACAGCATGC
>Ga0209697_10010016_pt1 | contig 10337 bp, 9 predicted proteins | sample AliMusrvi5mmetaG_FD_184115 | JGI IMG/M metagenome (GOLD analysis project Ga0209697, IMG submission 184115) | Freshwater lake bacterial and archeal communities from Alinen Mustajarvi, Finland, to study Microbial Dark Matter (Phase II) - Alinen... | ecosystem: Environmental > Aquatic > Freshwater... | reverse complement strand
CGGCAGATGCGGCCAAGATCGGCATTGATCTTAGAGGGTTTCAGGCAACGGTTCAGTTGGTGGGCACGATATGCTCTCCGCCGCGACAGGGAGAGTGTGGAAGCCACGGGTTGTATACCCAAACGGAACTGAACCTAACTGGCGGTGATGTTGTCGGACTTGAGAATACACTGAAACAACTCGGCTTCGCAAGTTCGGTATCGATTCACCTGGTCGGTGCACCTCATGATGGGTTCACTGGAAACTACCGGCAAAGCGTTTTGAATAATTCTCTCCAGGTCAATACGAATCCCGCGCAGGGCACGGCGCAGTTCGATATCGACCCGTTTAATCCTGCTGCGGGTTGGGGACTCGGGTTAATTCTTCAAGGTGGCTTTCAGATGCTTCCCAACATGATCATGGGAAGCGATACGAATTATGCGAGCATTGTCAAGTCAAACGGTTTAAGTATTAAGTGCAACCAATGAGTGGCGACAGCATACCAATTACGAGGCGGAGGTTGGGCTGCTTGACCGTACCTGCGATAGCTTCGGTCCGGCGTGCGTTTTCGCAAGGCGCACCAACGGGAAGGACTACCCTGAAATTAGAACGCGATTTCAGGAACGCCTATCTGCTTGCCGTTTCGCCCGACGGCAAAAGGGTCTGCCTTTACTTCACGGAGACTCGGCAAGAGACATTCACCTTAAGCAGTGGGCGCTGGCTTCATAAGAATGCTCAGAGGTCCCGGGACACGCTCTCAGTGTTGGATTTGAAGACGGGTGCTGCGGTTTTCTCGGGCACGTTTCGCGCGAAGGTGTACCCCGCCAGCTTCTTTACCGATGGGGAAAGGCTTTACGCCGAAACCGGATCTTTTCTCCAGAACGGTGAACTGGTTACTCAGCAAACGGTGGTTGATTTGCCCAGCGGTAAGACTGCTGAACGCATCGCGCCGATAGATTCCGGAACGGCTTTTGGGTTCCATGCGATACGCGAAGATACTTTACTCGTACAGTCATACGATCAGAACTTAAAGAGGTCTGTGACACTCACTCAGGCTCGGTGGCCTACGTTCGGTGTGATTCGCCGTTCAGCGTACGCCACGCAAGAACGAGAGGAGGCTGGCCGGGATTCCGAGAAGTACATCTCAGCAGATAGAAACATCCTGGCATATGGGTTCGATCACACCATCGTTTGCCGATATACCGGGGACCTTTCGGTGATTTGGACGACGAAGGTCGCGCCGGAGTTTATCGGCGCGTGGAGACTGGCCATTTCAGCGGATGGAAGATACGTCGCGGCCGCATTGACCGACAGCGCTTTTTCTAACCGGGAGAAGAAGTATGACGTTCGTGTCTACGAAGGCGAACACGGGAAAGAAATAACCAGGCTCGCGGTCAGCGGTACTGATGGTATCGCTATTTCCCCCAATGGAAAGCTATTGGCTGCCGCTCACACTGTCCGTGACAAGCGAGGTGCTGTACCCACGGTCTTCATCTACGAGGTTGGTACCGCGGTTATGCTGGCTAGTGTAGAACACGAAACGGTCACCAGCAATCCCTTCATGAACGCCTCTTTTGGCCTGCACGGAATTGACTTTACTTCGGATGGGAAGTATCTGATAACATCCGCGCAGGATACACGATTGTGGGCGATTGGTGACTTGATAAAGACCCATGCATGACCGCGCGGACTCGGATAATACGCTGAATTATAAGCACGAAACCAAACGCCAGGATACGATTTATACTTACGACACCACAAAGCGAGTGACGACGATTCAGCGTTATCCCCGCGGGAAGACGGCTCCGGAGGATACGAGCCAGCTGGTGACCTATCAATACGACACGAACACGCTGGCGCCGGATTTCGCGCTCTATCTGACAGGGCGGCTGGCGACGGCGCAGTACACGATCATGGATGAGAATGGCAATCCATCACCCGTGACGGAGATGTATACGTATCATCCGGCGGGCGCGGTGACGGCGAAGAGGCTGACCGCGACGGGTTGTGGAACGGATGATGGCGTGGTATACGGGTGTTCGCCGGCTTATGTTGAGGCGGACTATACTTACAACAGCGCCGGACAGATCGCTACTTACGGCATGGCGAGACACAACCCGTCCATGCTCCCGACCGACCCGACGTATACATACGTGTACGATGCGATGGGGAGGCCAACAACACTGACGGACGATCAATCGGGGTTGAGCGGAGGAGGAACGCCAAACACCGTTTGGGCGAAGAACGCGCTGTTCGATTTCGCGGGAAGAATGACGGGCCTGCAGACTTACGGCGGACTCAACACCTCTAATTACCAGCCGGTCTACGAGACTGAAACCAGCACCTGGAATGTCAATGGACAGATGACGTCGCAGGGATGGAGTTCGTCCAATTACACGGCACCGGTAAGCGGAACCGTGCAGTACACCTACTCAGCAACACAGAACAATGGACAGATCACTCAGGCTTCGGACAGTTTATCCGGGGAAACGATCAGCTATCAGTATGACTCACTGAAAAGGCTGGTTTCGGCGGCCTCGGCGCCAAACACCGGCACGACGCCGACAGCCTGGACACAGACGTTTCAGTATGATGGCTTCGGAAACTTAACGGCTAAAGTGCTCAACGGGAACACGACGGCGATCCCGGTGAACGGTTCGACGAACCGGCTGACGAGCGCCGTTTACGACGCGAACGGGAATATGACGTCGGGAGCGGGAGTGATGCCCGGCTACGATGTGGCGAACCGGATGACGTCGGCACAACTGGTTTCGGGAGGAACGGAATATTACGGCTATGCGCCGGATAATAAACGGATCTACCGGCGAAAGCCCGCGGGCGGCTACAACGGGACGGAGTGGACCTTCTACGGAGCGTATGGTGAGAAGCTGGGCGTTTTCAATCTTGGCGGATCGCCGTTCGGAGCGTCGTTTCAGGTGTTGCGTGCCAGTGTTTGGTTCGCGGGGCGGTTAGTCGCGGAGGACGCGACCAATCCGTTTGCGTCCGGTCTGAGTGCGGTGAGGCGGGACCGTCTGGGCGGGGGGAGCGCGGTTTTATCCGTATGGGGAGGAGATCGGGACGGCAACGGCCAATGTCCGGACTACGTTTGCAACTTATACCCGGGATGGGGTGACCGGGCTGGATTATGCGGATCAGCGTTATTACGCGAGTTCGTATGGGAGGTTCACAACTGTCGATCCAAGTAATAACAACGTCAATCCGGTTGATCCACGGTTTTGGAACTCCTATTCCTACGTTAACGGAGATCCGGCGAATGCAAATGATCCCTCCGGCTTGGGTTTCTGGTCAAGGATTTGGCAATGGCTTACCGGAAGAGGCTATGAGGGTGGAGACTCCGATATCGCAGTTCCTCCAGCAAGGCCAGTTTTCGTCCCGCCTACCTATGTTTACCGGGAGGCAAATAAAGACGAACAGAAATCGTCGCTAGATCGGGCCGGAAGTTTGGCTGAGCGACTTTTAGCAAACCCTGACTGCGCCGAGTTATTCAATGTGGGGGGCGTTGGTATGGACCCTGCTACTTTGCTTCAAAAGCTCCTCGGGGATGACGACAGTTTCGGATCGATCAGCTTTGGCTACATTGCCGATCCAAGTGCATCAGCAAAGACATTGCGGGAGATCGGCGGCCCCCCCGATGCTGGCCCGATAGCCATAATCCGCCTGAACAACGATCGCGAGGGAGACTGGTTCCCGCAGGAACCTCTTCAGCAGGCGGGAACACTTCTGCATGAGCTTGGTCACGCCTACAATTTCATATACGGGGCGGGCGCATCGAAGATTGCTAACGGCGATAACCCGAATACTCGTGGAGGACAAGCACTTCAGGATGCCAATCAGACTAGTATATACGACAAGTGCTTAAGTGGTGCGCAGCAATGAGACCGCTACTTAGCGGTTGTTTGTTGCTATATGGGATTTCGATTACCGGGTTTGCTCAATCGCCCCCACACGTCGGCATATGCGATTTGCTTGCAAACGCTGAGCGCTGGAACGGAACACTGATTGAGACGCGTGGAGTAGTATTGTTGAGCCGCGGAGTGTGGCTTGACGCCAGAACTACATGCGAGTCACGGTTCGTCGTCGAAGGCATCCTCTTCGAGAATCTAATTGCGCTCACGGACCCGGGTGACAAACAATTAGCCATGCATGACGTCCCTTATGACTGGAATAAGACAGTTTGGAGCACTATTGTTGGTCGGATACTGCGCGCCAATCTCTCTTCGCAGCGAGTGGCGGTCACCGTTGTCGGGATGTTTGAGACAAGAGTTCCTCTGAAGTCCCTGGTCAATCGGCGATTGCCAATGACGCGGATGGGATTTGGGGACGATAACCTTGCACCCGCACAGATTCTCCCCAAGGAATTCAAGGCAGTGCGTGTCGTGCCGTGATCTTCCTGGCCGCGCGTTTCGCGCAAGCGTCGGGGGAATCAGGATGTGCTGCAACGGCGAGAGCGACGTTCGGGCGGACCTGAACGCATTTTGAGGGCCAAGGGTGACGAACGATCTTGGGTTGTCAGGCGCCGAGGACAAAGGAGATCCGTGACTGCAGATCTGTTCGCTTTAAAATATAACTCATTATGAAAGAGGCAAGCCGCGCGGCTGCGGCGTCCGGCTGCCGACCGGCTGTCAGGTGATGCGATAATTAGAGCGGTGCGCGACGACCGGACAAGTATCAACGACTAAGCGGACTTCCGTGAGCAATACGGGCGATCACACACCGGTTTCTGCGAGCCTATGCGGCGGCGGCAAAAAAATGAAACTATACATTCACGCGGCACAAGGCATCCGCATCGACCCGATCGACACGGTGTACGCGCCGTGCGCCTGTTCTCCGCTGGGGAAGGTGCAGAAAATTTCGATGCCTTACCAGCCCGGCGCGGCGACGATCAACTGGACCGTTTACCGGTATGATGGCCTCGGGAGGACTTTGAGCGTGACGCAGCCGGACGGCGCGAGCACCACGACGTATGTGTATTCGGGTAACCAGACCACGGTGACGGATCCGGCGGGGAAATGGAAGACGTTCACGACGGATGTGCAGGGAAACCTGACGACGGTGACGGAGCCCGACCCGTCGTCTGCCACGGGTGGAACGCTGACGACGTCTTAAACTTATGACTGGATGAATCACCTTACTGGGGTGTCGATGCCGCGGGGAGGGATTACGCAGACCAGGAGTTTCGTGTATAACGATGCCGGGCTGCTAACGTCGGCGACAAACCCGGAGAGTGGGACAGTTACTTACACTTACAATGCTGATAATACGCTGAATGATAACCACGACGCAAAAGGCCAAGATAATGGTGTGACCGGGCTCGATTATGCGGATCAGCGGTATTATGCGAGTTCGTATGGGCGGTTTAACACGCCAGACCGACGCACCAACGGTGTTGGGCGAGGTAGGCCGTCCGGGTGGAACCTGTACAGTTATGTTCTGGGTGATCCAGCAAATCACGGGGATCGGCATGGCACGACGGTCGACTGCGAACCCGACGAAGATGACTCCTGTGAGTGCGATCCGATCCAGAGGTACTGCCCAGGCGGTAGCGGGCCGGAGCCGGGCGGCGGGGGTGGCGGCGGTGATTGCTTCATGGATTGCGGCGATCCCCCCGAACCATCACCACCTGTACCAGCCCCGGAACAGCCGGCGAAACCTACTGTGCCCAAGACCAAAGATTGCCAGGGGGAGGCCCGCGTTCTTCAAGGCAATTCAGCTCTGATAGGTAAGCCCGGAGGCTTTTCGGGTGATTCGGTTGGCACGTATCCGGTGTCCGCTTCCGGCGCGGCGATAATTCTCAGTCAGTGGAATAATTCGACGAAGGCCGCGCTCCGACCCTATATAGGGCAGATCAGCGGATCAGGTACGGGTTGGTCCTTCACAGAGGTCGATGACATTGTCGGCGGAACACCGCCGCCCGGTTACTCAAACGTCCAAACGGCGCTGCTGGCGCTCTTTCCCGGCAAACTAATTATCGAGCTTCCCGGAGCCCCCAAGGATCTCGGGACGACGAGCGTTAGGCTTAGCATTCCCACGCAATTGGACTGCCCCGACGGTACCAAGGAGGTGCACCAGCGTGCGTAACATATGGCAGTTATCCTCCTCAGCAGCCCTCGCCCTTATTTCGTTTCGTATGTGCACTGCCGAGCCGAAATGGCCATCCGTCTCATCTGTGTTTGTTCAGCAGGATTACCGCGCCGACACCAACAACCAAGATTTTCCCTTCTCTCTGGCAATTAAGGACGGGTCTGGCGTGGCGGTCTATAAACTGGAGTGCCACAGCGGCGAGTACGAGAGCCAGACGGAGATGAATTTTTCAGGCACCTTCCATTGTGCTTTGTTCGCCATCAAAGGTGATAGGCGCGCCAGTTGGAATCTTCTGGCGACGGCCGAGAGAGCAGAACAACAAAGCGACTGGAACAACCGGGGGAGGATGATAAGTGATCAGCTCTGGGCAGACTGCGCGCACTACGAAGAATATGGTGAGATTCGGCACTTCAAACTACGCGCAATGGTGATTACATTTCGATTCAGTCAAGTTGAGTGGTTCCCGTTCGAGCAGTTCGATCGCCATAAGTTACGATCATTTATCTTTAGCGTGTCAGTCCTGCCAGACGCCAGCATTGATAGCGAACAGGCGGAACCGGTCGTAAATAAGCGCCCTCCAAGGTCATGCGGATGGTAGCGGGCGCGCGCCCGCCTGATTTTTGTTTCGGGGCTGGATTATGCGGATCAGCGGTAATAGGCAAGTGGGTATGGGAGGTTCAATACGCGGCGAAGAGGCTGACCGCGATGGGTTGTGGAACGGATCCGGACCAGCAGGTGTATGGGTGCGCCCCGGCTTATGTCGAAGCGGATTATACTTACAACACTGCGGGACAGATCGCGAGTTACGGTATGGCGAGAAACAGTTCGTCCACGCTGCCGACCGACCCGACGTACACTTACGCGTACGACGCGATGGGGCGGCCAACCACATTAACCGACAATCGGCTGTTTCTGAGCGACGGATATCAACCCAACACGGTTTGGGCGAAGAACGCGCAGTACGATTTCGCGGGGCGAATGACGAGTCTGCAAACGTTCAGCGGACTGCAGTATGGCGGAACGTTTGTGCCGTCCTACGACACGGAAACGAGCACGTGGAATGTGAATGGACAGCTTGCTTCGAGAGGCTGGATTTCTTCCATTTATTCCGCTTCGGCGAGCGGAACCGTGCAGTATACCTACTCAGCGACACAGAACAATGGACAGATCACTCAGGCTTCGGACAGTTTATCCGGGGAAACGATCAGCTATCAGTATGACACGCTGAAAAGGCTGGTTTCGGCGACCTCGGCGCCAAACGCAGGCACGACGCCGGCAGCATGGACACAGACGTTCCAATATGATGGCTTCGGAAATCTGACGGCGAAAGTGCTGAACGGGAACACGACGGCGATCCCGGTGAACGGTTCGACGAACCGGCTGGCGAACGCCGTTTACGATGCGAACGGGAACATGACGTCGGGAGCGGGAGTGATGCCGGGCTACGATGTGGCGAACCGGATGACGTCGGCACAACTGGTTTCGGGCGGAACTGAATATTATGGTTATGCGCCGGATAATAAGCGGATCTACAGGCCAAAGCCGGCGGGCGGCTACACCGGGACAGAATGGACCTTCTACGGAGCGTATGGTGAAAAGCTGGGCGTTTTCAGTCTTGGCGGATCGCCGTTCGGGGCGTCATTTCAGGTGTTGCATGCCAGTGTTTGGTTCGCGGGGCGGTTGGTCGCGGAGGACGCGACCAATCCGTTTGCGTCCGGCCTGAGTGCGGTGAGGCGGGACCGCCTGGGGAGTAATCGGGCGGGGGGAGCGCGGTTTTATCCGTATGGGGAGGAGATGGGGACGGCCACGCCAAATGACAGGACTAAGTTTGCGCCTTATACGCGGGATGGAGTGACGGGGCTGGATTATGCGGATCAGCGCATGTATGCGAGTTCTTATGGGAGGTTTAACACGCCGGATCCGTATTCGGCTGCCGCCCAAGGTGCCAACGATCCGGGCGCGCCGCAAACCTGGAACCGATACGCATACGTAACTGGCGATCCCACCAATTTCCTTGACCCGAATGGGACATGTGGTACGCCCTCGGAGAGTTATACGAAAGCTGACGGAACGATGGGAATTAGTGTTTCGATTCCTTGTTCTTCTTATTCCGACGGCTTCTTTTGGCTACCGGGTTTGGGATCGCAGTTGCGCGCAATGTCGCGCATTACCCAGGCAGATTATGACGATTTTCACGGAATTCTCCCAAAGTGTCCCACGGGGCCGACGGCTCCGGCGGGGCTGAGCGTAGACTCGCTTCTCGATCTGGCGTATAAACAGATGAATGACCTGATGGCGTCCAGACAGGAGACGTTTAGCCCACTCACTGTGGCTGAGTTCTTCTATAACGCAGAGCGTACAGGTGGGGAGGTCGATTTCAAGCGACTTGACAGGGATACCCGCCTTCCGGGCACGTCCTCGGCCTACGCGGACTTCGGTAATTTCTTCTATGGGGTTTTGGGCTTAAATTTAGGATTCAGCCAACAGACTCTGTTGCAGGCTGCAGGATGGCACTCCCAGCGGTCTCAAGGCTCAGGGACTTACCCAGGAGACCCCGGCAATGTATTGCAAATCTTACCAGGAACCGGCGGGACCGCTCCCTATGGAGACGATCCCAATGACCAGAAGATGATTCAGCCTGGATTTAAGTATTTTCAGGCAAAACAGAGCGGGATGCCGATGAGCATACAAGTACGGGCGGGGGTTTTACTGGGCACGGCTTTCGCTTTGACGACATGTGGGAATATGTGCGGCGACGAGAAACTGCAGGATGCGAAGACGCCTGATGGCAGGTATATCAGCACCGTTTATATCCGGGATTGCGGAGCCACAACCGATTATGTGACACACGTTCAGATTAGAGACTCGTCAAGTTCTTTTAACAGTGAGGACTGGGACGGTGTTGTGCTAACTGCCAAATACCGTAATGTTTTTCGATTGATCTGGAAAGATAACAACCATCTTGCTGTTGCTTGCATGGAATGCAAGGCTGAGAATATCCTCCGCACGACGTCACATTGGCGCGACATCACGATAGTGACCGAGTTCGGGACTGCAAATGGTATGAAGGACGCTACCAATGCAAACGGGGCCGGCACTCGATCGAATGAAAAGGGTGGACGGCCTTGAATTCCGAAACCATCGGTGTCTGTCTAACTAAACGACTGGTCAGAAGAAGAAGGACCGTCAGATCCCGATTTGGCGAACGCGGCCTCGTATGGTTCGACGAATACATCCGCGGAGCCCGGCCCGAACTGCTGGTAGCGTCCGACGACGGCCCGGTTTTGGTGAGCAGCCAGGGCAAGTCGATGGACCGCGCGTGCCTGACGGGCCTCGGACGCAGTCATCTCCGTAGAGCGAAGACCGGCAAGTTCCGCCAAACGAGGGCGGCGCCGACGCTATAGAACCCCGCTGACATGCCGGTTGTTCAGGATATGCGCGGGCACGCCAGGATCGCAACCGCGTATTTGTGCACGGGCATCCCGATCAATCTGCTCAGGCAGGTCGATTCGGCCACGCATCCGGCGGCACATCTCGATCCGCGCGCAACGGACCGAGCAACGGGGCGCGAGGCCCCAACCGAAGCGGGGTTGTTCGAGACGCTGGCGGCCTAAAGTGAAGACGACGACGAGTAGGAACATGATGGGCAACAGCGGCGTTCGCGAGGGATGAACTCGCAACCGATCTCCGCCGCCCGCGGCGGCCAACGCATGGCACCGGCACTTTTCGCGTCCCGTCGTGGCGCCGCACTACCGCTGCGAGCCGGTCACCACGTTCCGTCTGATCCGGCGATGCTTTCACCTGTCCGGTGTGGTGAACCTTGGGCCGCTGGTGCCCGGCAATGGGCCGTCACCAACACACGAGCCGTTTGGGGACGTATGATCGAAGAGATGGCGACCGTCAGGATCACAGAAGCCGAGCTTGCGCGCGACGTGCGCGCGGTGCTGGCGAAGATCGAACAGGGAAGCGAAGTGATTATCGAGCGGGAAGACCATCGGGCCGTTGCCGTGATCCGTGCGCCTCATCGCAGCGGACGGCCCATCACGGAAATCCTCGACGAGGCGAAGCGTCGCAACTCGACCGTCACACCGGATGAAGACTTCGGGCGCGACCTTGAAAAAATCATCGACAGCCACCAACAGCCATGGCATCCGCCCTCCTGGAATTAGTACTGGACTCCAGCACGGCGATCCCGGCCGAGCGAAGGAGGCAATCCGTTCCCGACTTCATCGAAAGCATCCTGCGTGCTCACGGTC
>Ga0209697_10010003_pt1 | contig 10346 bp, 5 predicted proteins | sample AliMusrvi5mmetaG_FD_184115 | JGI IMG/M metagenome (GOLD analysis project Ga0209697, IMG submission 184115) | Freshwater lake bacterial and archeal communities from Alinen Mustajarvi, Finland, to study Microbial Dark Matter (Phase II) - Alinen... | ecosystem: Environmental > Aquatic > Freshwater... | reverse complement strand
GATCCTCTCGGCAAACCGGCAGGCCGGGTCGCCGAGAGCAACGGCATCCAGGTGTGGAGCCGGCCGCTGCAGGATGGCACATTGGCCGTGGGCATTTTCAACACCGGCATGGAAGCTGCCGATGGAACGGCGAAGTGGGCTGATATCGGCATCCAGGGCAAACAGCCGGTGCGCGATCTCTGGGTGAAGAAAGATCTCGGTGACTGTGACGGGCAATATACGGCCAGCATACCCGCACATGGCGCGGTGATGCTCAAGATCGGCCGGCCGAACAGGAACTAACAAAAGCTAATTGAAATCAAGGGAACTCAGAACCATGAAAGAAATCATCCGCGGATTTGGTCGGCCAGTTATTGCGGTCATTGTTCTTGCCGCAGGCATGACAGTGGCCGGTGCCGCTGAGACCTCCTTGCGGCGCACGCTCAATCTTGACGGCCAGTGGCAGATCGCCGAGGGCGGGATGGACAAGGCCCCGGAAAAGTTCGAGCGTGCGGTGCCGGTTCCAGGACTGGTCGATCTGGCAACACCTGCGTTTCATGACGTCGGCATCAAGACCGGACAGCGCAGTGCATTCTGGTATCGGCGGACATTCAAGCTCGATACGATACCGCCCGTCGCGCGGCTGAAGGTGCACAAGGCGATGTTTGGCACGCAGGTGATCCTCAACGGGCAGGTTCTCGGTGAACACAGGCCATGTTTCACGCCCGGATTTTTCGACGCCAAGGCAGCCCTGAAGACCGGTGAGAATGAACTGCTGATTCGCGTCGGTGCCGACCGCGACGCCGTGGGGCCGGCGGTGCCATCCGGCTATGACGTCGAGAAAACCGTCTACATTCCGGGCATTTTCGATTCGGTCGAACTGATCAGCTCCGGCACGCCCCACATCCTGAATGCACAGGCGGTCCCGGATATAGAGAACAAGATGGTGCGCGTGCAAGTGAACTTGCGTAACGACGGCGAGGCGGTCAAAAGCGTCGTGAAGTTGATTGTCCGCGAGGCGAAGTCAGGCAAGGTCGCCGGGCGCTTGACAAGTGAGTCAACCAATCTACCGAAAAGTGCCGAGGCAATGGTTGACGTTCGCATCCCATTGGCCAACTGCCGTCTGTGGTCGCCGGAGGATCCGTTTCTCTACACGTTGGAGGTGAGCACAGCGGCGGATTGCTTCACGACCCGCTTCGGCATGCGCTCGTTCCGCTTCGACCCTGAGACCCGCCGTGCGGTGTTGAATGGGAAGCCGTATTACATGCGTGGCAGTAACCTCACGCTCTACCGGTTCTTCGAGGATGCCTCCCGCAAGGCGCTGCCTTGGAGCAAGGACTGGGTGCGCACCTTGCACCAGCGCGCCAAGGACATGCATTGGAACTGCCTGCGCTACAGCATCGGGTTTCCGCCGGAGTTCTGGTATGACATCGCCGACGAAGTAGGGATTCTGATCCAGGACGAATATCCATTGTGGTATTTCGAGACACCGAAGGAGTTGAAGCAGGAGCAGTTCGCGCTCGAGTATGCCGAGTGGATGAAGGATCGCTGGAATCATGCCTGTGTGGTGATCTGGGACGCCAGCAACGAGACCAACTCGTCCGAGACCTCGCCGGCTATCAGCAAAGTGCGCGGCCTTGATCTATCAAACCGGCCATGGGATAACAGCTACATGCCGCCGCTTGAGCCGGGCGACGCCTATGAGGTGCATCCATACCACTTCAATAATCAGGGATTCAAACTTGCCGACCTGGCCAAAGCCGACCGGGTGCCGCGGGCCTTCAACGTCAATGACGGCAAGCACGCGGCCATCATCAACGAATACGGCTATCTGTGGCTGAATCGCGATGGAACCCCCACAACACTCACCGGGGAACTCTACAAGAATCTGCTAGGACCTGAATCCACCACCGAGCAACGCCGGCACCTCTACGCGCGTTACATGGCGGCGGAGACGGAATTCTGGCGCTGCTACCGGCAAGCGGCGGCGGTGATGCACTTTACCTCGCTGGGCTACGCGCGCTCTAACGGACAGACCAGCGACCATTGGCTCGATGTGGAGAAGCTGACGTGGGAGCCCGAGTTCTACAAATATGTGCGCGACGCGTTTGCGCCGGTCGGTATCATGATCGAGGCGTGGGATGCGGAATATCCCGCAGGGCAGGCCACTAACATGCCGGTGATCGTCATCAACGATTTGGGCGAGAAATGGTCCGGTGCCGTGCGCTTCCGCCTGCTGCGCGATGGCAAACCCTTGCAGGAGAAAACCGCAAAGTGCGAAGTGGATGCCTGTGGTGACACGAAGCTGACGTTTGGCGTCACCATTCCCGGGCAAGGCGGCAAGTATCAGTTGGAAGCGGCGCTCATTAAAGGCAAGGACGCGCCGGTCATCAGCCTGCGCGACTTTGTGGTTGTGACGGAAACTGAAGAGACGGCACGGCTCGGGCTGGCAGCGGGCAAGCCGGTCAAGGCGTCGTCCAGCCTTACGAAGGGAGGCGCGACGGCTCCGGAGGCGATTGTGGACGGACGCGCCGACACGCGCTGGGGTTCGGAGTGGTCAGACGCCCAGTGGATTGCTGTCGATTTGGGCGGAAATCAGCGAGTGGGGCGCGTGGAGATTGACTGGGAAAACGCCTTCGCGAAGGAATTGGCGATCGAAGTCTCGCCTGACGGGGAGGCATGGAAGGAAGTCCAGCACGTGAACAATGGCGGGGGCGGGACACAGGTGATCCGGTTCGATCCGGTGGAGGCACGCTGGGTGCGGATGCGCGGCATCCAACGCGGGACGCAGTGGGGATACTCTATCTGGGAACTGCGCGTGTTCGCGCAACAACAACAATAAGAAGAGCAGCGCAGGCTATTAGTATGAGAATCGTTATGGTTTATGCCCAATGCTAAAAGGTGCGAGCCGTTTTATTCCGTGAGACATCAAGAACAACAACAAAAGGAGAAAGAGAAATGAAAAAGTGGTTACAAGTTATTGCGGCAGGAACGTTGATTGGCACCTGTGGAAGTGGTCCGGCAATGGCTGATGACAAACCCGCTGTGGCGAGTACATTGATCCTCCCGCACAAAGCGATCCCGGAAATGCTCCAGCGCTGGCAGGATTGGCATTTCGGAATGTTCATTCATTGGGGTCCGGTCAGCCAGACGGAGCAGGAGATCAGTTGGTCGCGCGCGAACTCCAATCCGCAGTGTCCAAACAATGGGGCGACGCCGGTTGATGTATACGACAACCTTTACAAGAAGTTCGACCCGGTGAAGTTTGACGCTAAGGAATGGGTTGCCATCGCTAAGGCGGCTGGCATGAAGTATATGGTGTTGACCGTCAAGCATTGTGATGGGTTCCTGCTCTGGGACTCGAAGGTATCGGACTACAACATCATGCACACGCCGTTCAAGCGCGACATCTGCGCCGAATTGGTCAAGCAGGCTCGCAAAGCCGGAATGGGAATCGGGTGGTATTTCTCGCCACCGGACTGGAGGGATCCGGATTGCCGCACGGCGAAGAACGCGGAGTTTGTCAAACGTATGCAAGCCGAGTTGGTTGAATTGCTGACTAATTACGGCAAGATTGACATCCTTTGGTTTGACTGCGATGGCGCGACCGTGCCGTGGGAGCAGGATGCTACCTATGCCCTGGTTCGTCGGTTGCAACCCGGCATCGTGATCAATAATCGCTTGGATAGCACCAGCGTGGGGTATTCTGTGAGCCAAATTGGCCCGTGGGCGGATTTCTACACCCCTGAGCTGCACATTGGTGGCTTCGACAACCTGCGGCCTTGGGAATCTTGCATGACGGTCTCGGCGCATAACCAGTGGGCGTGGGGTGGGCCGAATGATGGCGTGAAGCCTGTGGCGGACTGTTTGGGCATGTTGGTCGGAGCCTCAGGCGGCGGGGGCAATGTGCTCCTGAATGTCGGTCCGCGTCCGGACGGAGTTATTGATCCCGCTCAGGCCAATCTCCTCAAGGAGGTTGGTACGTGGATGGCGAAGTACGGTGAGAGCATCTACGATACGCGTGGAGGACCGTTCAAGCCCGACACCTTCGGCGTATCCACGCACAAGCAGAACACAATTTACATTCACATTCTCAACTGGCCTGGAGACACGCTGGAATTGCCGGATATCCCGGCGAAGATCGTCCGCAGCGTTGTCTTGACCGGCGGCACTGTCGCCGTGACTCAGGGCGATGGCCGCATTTCCATTTCGCTGAAGGCATGTGAACGCCAGCCTGTGAACACCGTTGTCAAGCTGGAGTTAGATCGGACGGCTGGCGAGATCGCGCCGCCCCGCGGGTTGGCCGCAGGCAAGCCGGTCAAGGTGTCGTCGAGTCGCGAGACCGACGGCGCGACGGCCCCCGGGGCCATCGTGGACGGACGCTCCGACACGCGATGGGCATCGGATCACTCCGACTCCCAATGGGTCGCGGTTGACCTGGGCAAGAGCGAGCGTGTGGCACGCGTGGAGATTGACTGGGAGCACGCCTTCGCTAAAGAATTGGCGATCGAAGTCTCGCCTGACGGGGAAGCATGGAAGGAAGTCCAGCACGTGAACAACGGCGGGGGCGGGACACAGGTGATCCGCTTCGATCCCGTTGAGACGCGCTGGGTGCGGATGCGCGGCATCAAGCGCGGGACGCAGTGGGGATACTCTATCTGGGAACTGCGCGTGTTCGCGAAATGAAAAATGACCGTCGTATGCTGAAAATAGTGATGTAGCAAAGAAAACAAGTAAAACAACGTGAACAAAGCATATCTGTCATTTCTTCTGTGTCTGGTTATGCCTGCGATGTTGCGGGCGGAAGTCAAACCACATGCGCTGTTTTCCGACGGCGCGGTATTGCAGCGCGGGTGCGTCGTGCCGGTCTGGGGCAGGGCCGCCGACGGCGAGAAAGTGACCGTCAAGTTTGCCGGGCAGACAGTCAGCACGGTGGCCAGTAACGGGCAGTGGCTGGTGCGGCTGCGGCCGATGCCCGCCAACGCCGTGCCGCAGACGATGACCCTAACCGGCTCGAATACCGTTGATGTCAAAAACCTGCTGGTCGGCGATGTCTGGATTTGCAGTGGCCAGTCTAACATGCAATTTGAGATGCATTGGCTGACGGACGCGGCCAAGCAGATCGCGCTCGCCAATGATCCGCTGCTCCGGTTGCTGGGTGTGCCGCAAGGCGGCGCGACTCATCCGCAACGCGACTTTGCGGGGAACTGGAGTGAGTGCACGTGTCAGAGCGTGGAGTGGTTTTCGGCGGTGGCCTATTTCTTCGGGCGCGATGTGCGGCTGTCGCAGAAAGTGCCGGTCGGGCTGATTTGTTCCCGTGTCGGCGGCACGGCGGCCGAGAACTGGCTGAGCTGGCCGGCCTTGGCGGCGAACCCGAAGTTGCGGCAGATTGCGGGGACGCAAGCGGTGGAGGGCGGCCCGTCGTTTCTTTACAATGCGATGATTGCGCCGTTGCAGCCGTTCGCTATTTCCGGCGTGATCTGGTACCAGGGCGAGAGCAATGCGTATGATGCCCAACGGGCCATTGCCTACCGGGAATTGTTCACGACGCTGATCAAGTGCTGGCGCGACGAATGGGGGCAGGGCGAGTTCCCGTTCCTGTTTGTGCAGATTGCTCCCCACAACGACATGGTCCCGGAGATCCGCGAATCGCAGTTGCTGACATGGCAGCAGACGCCGAACACGGCGATGATTGTCATCACCGACTGTGGCAACGCCACCGATATTCATCCGAAGCCGAAAGAGCCCGTCGGCGCACGCCTTGCCTTGGCGGCGCGCGCGGTGGCGTATGGTGAGCCCATTGAATACTCCGGCCCGGTCTTTGCCGGGATGAAGGTGCGTGGCGACAAGGCAACCCTGTCGTTCACCCATGTCGGCGGCGGCCTGGTGGCGAAGGATGGCGCGCTCAAAGGCTTCACCATTGCGGGGGCTGATAACAAATTTGTTCCGGCGGAAGCTGTCATTGACGACAATACTGTGATCGCTTCGAGTCAACAAGTCGCGCAACCAGTCGCAGTCCGGTATGGCTGGGCGAATGTGCCCGACGTGAATCTACTCAACAAAGACGGCCTGCCGGCCACGCCGTTCCGCACGGATTCCGGGAAAGAAGTGACGGAGAAATAGCAGCGAGAAATAACAATAAGTCAACAACAATGAAAGAGAACCATAGAATGAAGTCAAGGCAATACAGAGTCCTGATGGTCGCGTCCGTGCTGGCCGGTGCCGCCATTGTGGCCGGCGTCGTCCCGGTGATGGGTGCCGACACGTCCGCCGCCCTTGGCACACCGCCGGACATTGTCTATGCCAAGACCATGCCCGGCAATGCCGCGGCCAAGCAGACGGGCAAGGTTTTCACGCTGGCGAACAACGTGTTGGCGATGGACTGGTCGTTGGCCGACGGGCATCTGCTGCTGACCCAGGTCGCGGACAAGATGAACGGCCGTTCCTATGCTCAGCGCAGCGAGGTGTTCGCGGTCCAGGTGGATAACGGAGCCAGGATTTCCGCGTCAGCCTGCCAGCTCGTCGGCACGCCGACACTCGAGGTTCTCAAGCCGGTGCCTGCTTCCGCCTGCACGGCGCAACATCTGGAAGGCTGGCAGCTTTCCGCCCGGTTCCAGCATCCGGCCACCGGCCTAACCATCCAGTGGCACGCCGAGCTGCGCGACGGGTCACATTATGTGCGCCAGCTCCTGCGCGTGGAAGGGGCCGAGGGCAAGTTGACCGAGGTGCGCTGTCTTGAAGCGAGCGTGGGCCGGGCCTGGAGTGAAGGCACGGCGATGGCCGGCAACCCCGTCGTCTCCGACCACCTGTTCTTGGGCCAGGAGCTGCCGATGTCGAAGAACCTGGCACCTGGCGGTGGCCTTCCGGACAAGTGGACGCCGGCGGACATGCAGTCCAAGGCCGTCAACCGCAAGCTCAAGGACCTCAAGCCCGGCCCGCTGTCGGTCCAGTTCGCCTATGAGCGCGGCGTCTACCGCATTGATGTCGCGGAGGTCCAGTTGGCGGCTGACGGCAAGCTTGTGGCCAAGGACACACATGCGGGGTGGAGCGGGTTATCGACCCAGGCCAATACATATACCGTGACCGTCCCCGCGGGTGTGACGACGGCCGACTTGCAGGTGACACTTGGCGGGGCACCTAACGAAACTGACTCCTTCGGCAAGATCACCACCAGCAACGGTGTCCTGTTACCTGGCGACGCCACCCCCGTGCTCTGCGGATTGTCCTGCAAGCTCCCGCTGCAGACCGGCAAGGAGTATGAGTTTTCCTCGGTTCTGGGCACCTATCCCGAGGGCCAGCTTCGTCGCGCCTTTCTGCGCTATATTGAGCGTGAGCGCGCCCGCCCATACAATCCGTTCCTGCACTACAATTGCTGGTTCGACCTCCACATTAATCTCAACGAAAAGGACATTCTTAGAAACATCAAGGTGTTCACCGAGGAAATGACGGTCAAGCGGGGTGTCGAGATGCAGTCCTATGTGCTGGATGACGGATGGGACAATCCGCTGGAGGGTTTCTGGACGATCGACAAGAATAAATTCCCCTCGGGCTTTGAGCCGATCACGGCGGAGCTGGATCGTGTGCATTCGCACATGGGCATCTGGATTTCGCCGTTGGCGGGTTATGCCTTTGTTGGGGAGCGGGTGGAGCATGCACGCAAGCTGGGCCTGCTCGGTGCCGGCTTCCTTGATCTTTCGGACGTGAAGTATTACGAGTGGTTCCTGGATTTTTGTGCCAACAAGGTACAGAAGAACAAGGTGAATTACTTCAAATGGGACAAGGCCGGCGATGGCGCGTCGCCCCACTTCATGGCCCTGCTATCATGCGCCAGGGAGCTGCGCCGGATCGAGCCGAGTCTCTTTTTCAATGTCACCGTGGGCACCTGGCCGTCACCGTTCTGGCTGAACGTGATCGATAGCACCTGGCGCGGCGGAGAGGACGTGAATTGGGACTGGGAATGCAAGGGCAACGACCGCGAGAAGTGGCTCAATTACCGGGATGGGGTGACCTATCGGGGCGTGGTCAAAGTGGCACCGCTCTACCCGTTGAATTCGATCATGACGCATGGAATTGTGCATGCGTCCTTGGGTGCGGCAGGTCGGGCGTCCGGCTCTGGCAATGAGCTGCGCAATGAAGCGCGTTCGTATTTCGGATCCGGAACCGCGCTTCAGGAGTTATACATCCAGCCGAGTATCATGACCCCATCCGCGTGGGACGCGGTGGCAACGGCGGCGAAATGGGCGCGTCAAAACGCCGATGTGCTGGTGGATACGCACTGGATTGGTGGGGACCCGTTGAAGCGGGAGATCTATGGCTGGGCCTCGTGGACGCCGAAAAAGGCGATTCTCACGTTGAGGAATCCAGACGACAAACCGCATGAGATCACGCTCGACGCCGGCGTTGCGTTTGAACTACCGGCAGGCTCGGTGAAGGATTTTACGATGACCAGTCCATACGCGGATCAACGGGTTCTGAAATTGGAGTTGACGGCCGGCAAGCCGAGTGCATTGTCCCTTCAGCCGTTCGAGGTGCTGGTATTGGAGTCGAAGCCGGCAAACGCTAAACGTTAGGGCGAGGATCAGAGCGCTACAAGGTTGTCTCCGCGATCATGGCGAGGATGTTTGCCACGGGGGTTCCGGCCTGGGCGTTGTGGCAGGTACAGCAGATATATCTGCCGTCGCGCCCCAGGGTGTCGATGCAGGTGCGGGTTTCGCGCCGCACATCTGCGGGAGTGCCGAACGGCAGCACATGCTGGTTGTCCACGCCGCCGTGGAAGATCACCCGGTCGCCGAAATCGCGCTGCAATGCGTCACGTTCCATGCCGGGACATATATGTTGGATCGGATTGAGCAAATCGACGCCGCACTTGATGATTTGCGGCAGCAGCGGCCGCGCCGCGCCGTCGGTGTGAAACAGGACCTTCCGGCCATGGCGGTGAATGATGTCACACCAGCGCTTCAGGCGTTCGCGGAAATGGCGGTCCCATGCGGCGGGGGAAATCAACAGGCTTTCCTGCGTGCCCATGTCATCACTGATGAACACAATGTCGATCAGGTCGCCCAATTCCGTTAGAAACCGTTCGAGCATGGTGGTCTGGATCGCGTCGATGCGGTCGAGGGTGGCTTCGAGGAATTCCGGTTCGGCGGCGACATCCATGAGGGCGTTTTGCAGGCCGCGCATCTGGCAATAGACCTCGAAATGAGAGATCCACGGGCCGATGGTTGCGAAGTTGTGGGCGCGGGCGCGGGTGGCCCAGTTTTTGGAGCCGGCGTAATCGAAGTTGGCGGGGTTTGGCCACAGCGGGTAATCGTCGAGTTGGGCGATGTCGTCGAATTCGCCAAGCGGCGGGGTTCCGAATTCCTGATAGGTGGCGAGGCCTGCCTTCATCATGCGGGTGGGGACACCCCACATGGTTTGGCCGTTGCCTTCGTTGGGGTCGAACCTGCCGCTGCCGTAGCCGGGAAACACCCACACGATCTTGTCGAGGCCGAGCGCCTGGAAAACCTCCAGCTCCTCGGTTTTGCCGGTATAGGCACGCAGGGATTCCAGCACTTCGGGAGTGACCCACAAGTCCACTGGCGTGCGGTCGGCGGGTTTTCCATCAAGGATGGCGTGGATGCGTTCTTTGGGGGTCATGGCACTGCGGGAAGTTATGGTTTTGTATTGCGGCAAACAGGAATGGTGTTAGACCTCCCCCGGAATCGGGGCTATGGGAGGATCACACGGGAATTTCATTGCCAGATTACCTGATAGTCAAGCTGATCCACCGAATTGACGATGATTCCCTTTTTCTGGTCGAAATCGGCCAGGCGCACAACCCAGCGGTAGGTGGTGGAGCCGTCCGCATGGGGATCGGGATGCCAGGTCCCCATGATGCCGAGCGGAGCGGGCGGTTTCTGGAGTTGTTCGATGCGGGCGATCTGGCGGGTGGTGGTGAATTCGGCGGTCACGCAGGTTTCCTCGCGATCGTATTGCTCGCCGCACCACTGGCGCAGCGCGTAGGTGCCGGCACCGCGGAGCACATAAAGATCCTTGCCGGTCCATTGTTTCCAGTCCCCGGGGATGAGCATCTTCACCGGCCACCAGGCGGCGGGCGCATGGATCGTGATCTTGTCGCCATCCACGGTGGTCCGCGCCGGAGCCGAGCGGAGCGGGCAGGGGACACGCATGCGGAATGCCGGGTCGCCGAACAGCGTGCGGATATGAACCTGATAGTCATAGTCCGCCGCATGACCTTTGCCCTTGTCCAGAATTGTGGCGACGGCGCTGTTGATCGACCGCCGGTGGGCTTGCCCGATGGTTTGTCCGGCGAGCACCCCGGTCCAGAACTCCATGCGTTGCAATTCCTGGGGCGCGCAGCCTTCCCG
>Ga0209697_10009996_pt1 | contig 10353 bp, 11 predicted proteins | sample AliMusrvi5mmetaG_FD_184115 | JGI IMG/M metagenome (GOLD analysis project Ga0209697, IMG submission 184115) | Freshwater lake bacterial and archeal communities from Alinen Mustajarvi, Finland, to study Microbial Dark Matter (Phase II) - Alinen... | ecosystem: Environmental > Aquatic > Freshwater... | reverse complement strand
CTCCATTTCTCCTGCTCCAGGAAATAACGACAACTGTGGGTGCGACCCTGTCACCTTTCTTTTTATTAAACTCAGGGTGGTCAAAATTCAGTGATCACAGGTGGTCAATTTTCGGTTGTCATTCATACACCTCTGCCTAGAAGCTGGAGCCACTGATGCCGGTTTCGTCGAAATCAGCCGAGCTGCTCTTGACGAGGAGCGCGAAAGTATCCTCTCCGCTTATCCACGTACTCGCACACTAATCGCATTGGTTTTTTTATTAAATCCTGAAAATATGCGGAGTCCAGCCCGGCATATGTCCTCTTCAGAACTCCACAATGCCGGGGAAGAAAGCGTCAATGTCTCGCGGAGTATTTTGCGCCGTTTGAACGCGGAGGGGGTCCGCGGGGTAGCCGTACCAGCTGACTTCCCTATGGATATGGGTCGTTTTCCAGGAAAGCTCTGGTCGGTAAGCCACAAGGTCGTGGCTGTGGAGGCTGGCCTTGGTTACATGGGAATCAACCGACTGGTCCTGCACCCACGGTTTGGTAGTTTCATCCGTCTCACGTCTTTGCTCATTGATGCGGATGTGGACATCAACGACTCACCGCTTGATAAATCGCCTTGCATCAACTGTAATCTTTGCGCGGCTGTGTGCCCAGTCGGGGCAGTAAAAACAAAGGGGGCCTTTGATTTCCAGGCTTGCATGACCCACGCCTATCGCGACAACTTCCTTGGGTTCATGGACATGCTGGACGCAGTTATGTCATCCTCTAGCATTGAGACGTTTCGAAAACGCTTTTATGACCGAGAGACGGCATCGATGTGGCAGTCACTTATGTACAAAATGAACTATCGCTGTGGTTACTGTATGGCTGTGTGTCCAGCGGGGCAGGCTGGAGGGCATGATTTCCTCTCCAACCGGAAGGCCTATACCGATGAAATACTACGACCCCTTCTTAACCGACAAGAGGAGGTGTACGTAGTTCCAGGCACAGAAGCTGAAATTCGCGCCTCGAAAAATATTAACAAGAATGTCCGGCAAGTAGCGCTACTTGCCAAGAGACATAAGGGGTAACCTTCGATGGAACCTGCTTTTCAGGTTTGATTTTTTCATATAGGTTCTTGGAGGCTGGTGACACTATGAAACGGTTATGGGCGCTTGATCGGGACCAGGGTTCAATTCCCATTTTTAACAAAAATAATCACCGTAACCATAATATCCATTAATAACAGATCGATATAGTCCATCGGTAGTCCATCGCTTACTGCCCAGGTGGTACATTCGATGAATTTATCGAAAGTTATTTGTCAATTATAACAACAATATAAATAAGAGGCTGGTGGTACGGTACAAATTCCCGGCGCCTCCACCATTCACACGACGGCAAGATATCTTTTCAATAAATACATTTGATTACTGTTTTTCTTCTAGGGGCGTTCAATCACAGTGTCGAATAGTCCATCAGGTTGACAGGTACCATTGATCACCGCTGATAAAGTACGCTTTGCAGATTGCAGTTTATGGTTTGTAAGAATGGGAAATACGCCTCGCTGGAGGCGTGGGAAATAGATTTTGAAAAGGCGAGTACTACCCTCAAGATTAAATTCGGGATCAACTGGCCGTATTATTATTTACCGGTACAACCTCAACTCCGTATTCGAGATGGTGCAGGTGGTCAGCCCACCACTGCATCATCTTGATTCTTTCCGGGGCATATACTCTGCTCGATGGTACGCCGCCCGGACTGCGTTTTTCTCCCTGTGTGCAAGCTGGCGTTCAATGGCGTCGGGGTTGATTCGGCTTCGTTGGCAATGGTGCTGAATAGTGCACGAAAGCCGTGCCTGGTCATCTTGGAATGGTACCCGATACGGTACAGTGCATAGAGCATGGTGTTCTCAGAAAGCATCCTTTCGGAGTAGTGGGACCTGGGAAAACAAGCCCCGAACAGCATATTGAAAAGCTTTCAGACTCTCTGCAGAGATGCCTGGGCCGATGCTATGCCGGAGCACTACCTGAGGGGCTATGCCGTCAATTCGGAAATCGGTGATTTCCGAATTGGGAGCGGATGCGCGGACCTTGGTCCAGCGGCGGTCACTTCACCCACCTTGCTGAACTCCTCGCCCTCGAAGACCCCATCAAGCGCGCGTTCTAAGAGATTGAGGCATTCGCGGCAATTGGTCGGTACGGGCATCCACGCTGCAATTCCTGGTGGCGAAGGCGGAGAGGTGCTCAGCCTCCGGCGGGGCTCATCCGAAAAGGCTGTCAGGCCAGCCTCTCTTCTTTATTGATTCTGGTAACGGCCATTTTTTGAGCTCTAAAGGACAGCTTCAGGTTTTGTCCTTTAGAAATACCCTGTGAAATTAGTTTATTATGTCGACTGTCTGATATATGGCTGTTTGATCGCACAACCATTTTTCAGCATAGTGTCCTTTAGGATTCGGCCTGATCGTCAAGCCGGTATTTTCTCCACCGGCGTTCACCAGTATAGGTGACCTTGCCTTCGTCGATTAGAGCCTCCAGGGCACGCCTGACGGTTCTGGCGGATATCTCCGCGCCGATTCTCCGATTGATTTCCGAACTGGATGAATCAGGATACCGCTTTAAGTCCTCAAGGATCAGGGCACGTAACCGATGGGGTGAAATCCGACTGAGCGTGGTTTTGCTGTCCAGGCGTGAGTTACGTAAATGATCCGGGGAAACAAAATATCGTTTCCCTGAAGTCCTGCCGATGGTTTGCACCAAACCGCTGTCAAGCAAACGCCCAAGCCAGGTTCCCATTTGTTCCGTGTTCTCGGTCTCCAGCGCGATTGCCAGTTCCCTTGCGGTTAGGCCTTCCGTCTGCGCCAGAACGCCAAAGGTAATGCGTTCCCGTTGGCTGAGTTGGAAACGTTCGTCGGCCTCCGCAATCAGTCGAAGCACTTCAGGTTTCAGGATCCGACGCTGAATTGTCACCTTTACCCAGTCCGGACCTTCTTCGGCAATCGGAGCCGGGCGTCCTTGCGAAAGCAACCGGTCATACATCAGGTCGAATCCGCTTCCCTCACGTTCCATCAAGGTCAAATCATGGAATACCCTGGCAAGTCCCTCGTTGCGACGGCGGCTGGCATGGAGAATATTGCGAGGAGTCACGCCCATTGGCAAACGACCAGGATTCACAACTTCCAGGCGGTCTGGATAGAGATTCACATAAATATCGCCCTGCTGGGTATACGGCCGGTGGACCAAAGCATTGACCACCAGTTCCCGCACCACCTTCTCGTCATAGGCCGGGACCTGACGACGGTAGAGTCCTTCCGCCACCTCGTAACTCTCACGAAAATCGGGCAATTTCTGCCAGATGGCATCAACCAAATCCAGCGGTGAAAGGGTACAATCATCCCAAACCCATTTGTTGATCTTCTGTCCCTGATCATCGTACTTGATAGCCTGCACCAGAGGCGCGGTCCCCAGTGCACGCCGATTGGCCGCAGTGCCGAGCAACAGTACTCCTAGCCGCGTCAGAGTTGATCCGTTGGCCAAACCGTAATGGCTCAGCAATTCATCACCACTCTTTTCCCGTACCGAATCCTTGACCCTATCCGAGACACGCAGCCCCTCGACAAACCGCGCCAGCATCCCGGTATCGACCAGCTTGCGGTCGACACTGCTGTCCATGGCCTCCCATGAGTGCCCTGGCCGCTCATTCGCCAACCGTAAAACATCATCCCCCACCACGGGCACACATGTGTCGGCAATGCGCAGAAAATAACGCCCATCCGAAGTGGAGGCCACATTGGGGGAACGCGGCACCAATAACTCGACGTATTCACCACCGTTTTCCGCCTGCTGTTTTGACGGAAGCGCCTGGACGTTCACAGTCAATTCCCCTATACGTTTGCGCAACCGGTCCAGGAGATCCGGGGAGAGTGCTTGGCCAGTGGGTGGCAGAATTTCCCCATCCTCGATACCGATTAGCAGTCGTCCCCCCGAACCGTTGGCAAAAGAGACGCAGGTGCGGGCCAATCCCTCCCAGTCCGCGCCTTTCCCTGTCACTTTGCGCAGCGATTTTCTTTCGGTATTCTGGTCTTCGAGACTCATACGGCTATGATGAAGTGTAGTAAGGGACGAAATGCATGGATTATTCCTGAAAATTTCCTAAGGCCACAGCTTGGACGATTATTCACAGACAACCAAGAGAGTTTGGATAGCTGCCTCGACTTTGTCAAGCGCCTGCCGTTTCTCGAGTATATAGGAATGCTGATCATAAACACCTTCTATACCAGCCTGAACGTGTCCCAGTACTTGTTCGGCGATATGCGGAAGAACACCTTCGCGTGCCATAATGGTTCGACATGTTCTCCGTAAGTCATGCGCTGTCCAGTTTTCAATTTCAGTCACTTTTCTCAGGCGACGCCGGGCGTCTTTTGTGCTTTTTGTATGACCGTCACCTTTTGCACCAACTCTAGTAACATTATGAACTGATGGAAATAACCATCTCTCATTGTTCAACCTTGGTTCGATAATATTCCATGCCATTCCTGGCAGTGGCACCACATTAACCTTCCCGGTTTTCGTCCGAGTTGCTGGCACGGTCCATTCCTTTCTCGCTTGATCAATATCATCGACTGCCATCGACATGGTTTCCAACGATCTTTGCCCAAGGAGCAACAATAACCGCAAGATGTCTCTCATGTTAGGACTTTCTTTTTCCAGAGCTATCCAGATGGCTTTAATTTCGCAGTCTTTTAGCACCTTATCGCGCGGAGACTCTGTCCCCTCAATTTTTTTGAGATTGGGAAAGGGGTTGATTGCGATGAGTTCCTCGTTGTAGGCACAGTTGAAAGCTCGACGAAGGAGTTCAACTGTTCGGTTTGCCGCCACAGAAGCCCCCCGTTCTACAATGCTTCTGTGCAACGTTTTCACGTCCTGCCGGGTCAGATCAATTGCCTTTTTTTCCCCTAATAGTGGAATGATATCTTTGTTGCTGATTCGCAAGCTTTCTGATCGTGTTTTAGAAGCCATTGCCGTTTCATAAAAATAGTGTTCCATGACATCTGAGATGGACGGCGCTGTTTTCTGTTTAATCTTTTCAGAAAGTGGATCTATTCCAGAGGCGGACTTGGCTTTGATTTCGTTGTAAACCCTTACCGCTTCACCCAACCCAATGTCAGGGTAACCTTTTTTCAGGGTGTATTTCCGTCTGTTCCCCTCAATAGTATAGGCAATCACCCACACCTTTTTCGTTAAACCAACCCGCAAAATCAATCCTGGTTTGTTTTTATGGTAAAATTCTGTCTGCTTCTGACCAGGAAGGGGGGAGAGAGCGGCGACTTCTCTGTCGGTTGAAAATCTTTTTCTTGATTCGGTCATGACTGCCTGTCAAAAATAAGTGCAAAATAAGTGCAGCAAATGCACAAAATGATGCTGGACTGCATCGCATTTCGCTAGACGCATGATGCAAAAAAATTAAACTAACACAATGATTTTTTGATGAAAATTACAGAAAAGCTGGACGGCGTTGAATTCTACTGGACAAGGTATTTCCCTGCCTTGGGAGCAGGAGGTCGAGTGTTCGAATCACTCCGCCCCGACCATTAATATCAAGCACTTGCGGTTTTCACCGCAGGTGCTTTTTTTGTTTTTGCAAAGTTTTTGCAAACAAATGGTAGGCGGCTATCGCTAACTTCCAGTCTTCCTCCCCGAGGCTGTGCCTCTCTTGAATGGTCTATTAAAACAGGCACATGGTCATTTTGATTCAGTGCCTGTTCTTGTTTTATATCCGTTGATCCAGCCAAAATTAAGCGTTCTCTTCTTTCAAGTTAGAGCACGCTATTTCTTGTAATTTCTCCTACCACAGATCGAATTTACAATCCTAGCTGTCGCAACTTGTAAGTAGATATCAGCGCCCTCGTCAACCAAACAACATGTTGCCTCAGGGTACGTCACGTCGATCCGTACCAAAAATTATATATAGGTTTCGCTCGTATGCTATCTGGATTTGCTACAGTGGGTGAATTGCCATCTATTTCTTTCATTATTTATTGATAAATAAGCTAACCTCGTTTTTCCTAAAGGTAATTGTTGGGATAATGCCGTGGCGGAAAGCTTTTTTGGCAGTTTGAAAACCGAGCGAGTTTTCTTTTCAAACTATACGACAAGAGACGAGGCTAGGAAGGACATCGTTGACTACATCGAAATGTTTTACAACAGCAGAAGGCGTCATTCGTACTTGGGCTATATCAGCCCCAAAGAGTTCGAGAAACGGCAGCTTCTGAAAAAAGCTGCTTAGCAATGTGTCCACTTTTACTTGACCACCTCACAGTACATCCTCATAAATGGGAACGGTTGAAGATCGCGACCTGTCCACGTGGAGGTGTCGCCTGATGAATGCGCCAGAGGAAATCATGGGCGGCTTCCTCAGCTGATGGGACTTTGAATCCATACACGCGTGCTCCTTGTGGGTTCATATTGCCGAGGAAATGATTAATGGTACCATCTTTGCCGCCTGCATCCATGGCCTGCAGAATAATAAGAAGTGAATGTTTATCCTCAGCATACAAGAGATGTTGCAGTTGGCGAAGTTGTTGGGTGTACTTCTCCATCTCCTCAAGCGCAGAGGTTTGGTCTTCGTGCTTGTCCTTGAATCCGGCATCAATTTTGTCCAGCTTAATGGCCTTACCTGGTTTGAACCGGAATTTTTCGCAGTAATTCATGATGCTCTCTCCCATTACCTTATTGACGTGTCGACAGAGTTCAGTGACAGAACATACCACGCTAATATGAATTTGAATGAAGGAAGATATTAGAATGAAAATGTCTTGGACTTAACATGCACTGGAGGCTTAACAATTAATTGCTGCTTACCATAACCAATCAAGAACGCTCGCAAATTACTTAATAATTCAAATTGTTAAGCGACGCAATTTTATCGGTACGAATAAAGAATTCATCTAACTCGACAACAAGCGCTCTGGGAGAGAACAGGATATATGACCGATCTCGGACTGCTACAAGCCACCAACACTTTATCCGATTTTAAGGACGACAAGAGATGCGATAAGACAATAGGCTCCGAAGAAATACCACCGTCCGCTTTCTAACCATTTAGAAAGCCACCGAAGCGCCAGTAATCCTGCACCGAAACTAAAAACCATTCCGATTAAACCCGGTGTAAGCATATGCACCAAATCGGATGATCCCAAAGTAGCAGAGAAGCTTTGATGTTTGTATAAGCGATAAACTTCTTTGACGATAACTACAGGCGTTAGCACCACAGCGAGCGCAAAGCTAAACTCTTCTGCCTTACGACGAGCAACACCTAGTGCCAGCCCAGTTGAAATAGTTGCGCCAGAACGTGAAAATCCTCTGAATGGTAGGCAAAGCCCTTGAATAGCGCCAATTACAATAGCCGGAATAATAGAAAGTTCTCCATTGGGTTTGGGCTTGGATAGTGATGAGACAATTATCAATATACCGGCAGCCGCCAAGGAGGCAGCCATCAATCTTGAATTCCCGAACAGGTTCTCAATCTCAAAATTTGGCGAATTATGGGCAACAAAATACTTGATTGCCTTTTGTAAACTCAGCCCGACGACTCCTGTTGCCGCAGTTGCATACAACAAGAACGCCCCGTTTTTAACGGCCACCTTCATTGAAGAGAAATATGCCAACCGCCATTCCTTCCAGAAATAGGCAATGACAGCAAACATTGTTCCCGTGTGAAGCATGACCAGCAAGAGTGTCATGGCTGGTGCTGTGGGATCCAGCCCCATGATTTTCTCAGCCACGATCACATGGGCGGAACTAGACACCGGCAGTAACTCTGCGGCACCTTGGACGATTGATAAAACAAGTATCTTCAGTAAATCCATTACGTGCCTTTCTGAGGTTACAAAATTGAGATCTAACGGGTTTGTAAATATTGAAATTTTCTATTTATTCAGGCGTTCTCGCAGTCGTTTGCTTGGCCGGAATGATACCATCTGCCGCTTGGTAATGGTCATGGATGCACCAGTCTTGGGATTACGGCCACGTCGCGGCGCTTTATCCCGAACCGTAAAAGTGCCGAACTGGACTAGCTTTACCAATTCACCGGCCACCATGGTGTTTTTCATGACCGCGAAAACCGTATCGACAATTTCCGCTGCATTCCGTTGTGATACACCCAGTTTTCCATTAACGGAGATGGCCAATTCCTTCCGGGTTACATTCTTCTTTTTCATTATTGAAATCCTTCTGGAGAACAGATAGCAGTTAAACGGTATGACACAGAAAGTGCGGCACATTTATATCTTACATACTGTGGTCTTGCAAAGAGGAAATCGTCGAGATTCCGATGCTCGCAGTCGGCGAGAAATCCACAAAATGTGGCCTATTCTGCAAATTTATTTCCGATGCAAAATCAGAGTTCACATCCACAATCCATGTGTTGAAATCGGTAGCTGTATAATCCATCAGCTAGGCATAGAATCATGCCAGTTGGGGCATTTTCTTCTAGATATAGCGTGGTGAAATATTACCTTTTGACCTTGAGCATTATTCGGATTGTTCCAATATCTTGGAATCTTTGACTGCTTCATTATTGAAGATAAAGCAGAGTTCTTACGGAAACGGATTGTTCACTGTATCTGTGGGTTCGATGGCAAATCCACACTAACGATAACGGCAATCATCACCACAACGTAAAGCACGACAAACATGTTCCTTGTCATTTCAAACTCCCGTTCAAAGACAATCTATCTCGTTGTGTTCTGATCTAGTATTGGCTCACGGATTTTTAGCGGGTTTTATTGTAGTGTTAGGATCAAGTTTTATAAAATGATTCAAAATACCGAGTGCTCGCAGATGATTATCTCCGAAATCGGATTCAAAAATACTCGCTAGAAAACAGTCGTGCCTTAACGTTGCATCTGCAATAAAATGGCTTGCGATTCCGCTGAACATCGTCCCTAATGTTTGACCGACCTGACCTTTCGCGCTCGCGTCTTTAAACAATTCTTGCCGAACATATTGTTCGTATTGGTCCATAGTCGGATTTGTTGCAAATAAGAGTGCTAAGAATCCAAGAGTCGTGAGAAAGATTGCTGTTTTCAAATCAAACCTTTAGTTATTTTTGGAGGGTTAATGTCAATGATGTGTGGTGCCACTCTATGAGGATATCCTTACCGGTTTTAGAAGCCGAGTCTTTGCTTAACTTATGCTATGAAGCGCATGCCAAATAGAATTAGCAAAAACAGAAAGACAATTCCAGTTGGAACAATCAGTATAGAGCTCAACAATTTGAAGCCGCTTACTTTTGAAACAGCATGCAGAATCAAAAGAATCGCGAAAACACCGAGAAGTAAATTATCCACAAAGATCCTTATCATTGGTGGAATCCTTTAAAATGTCACCCAGCATGACAAACTAAAATATATGAAAACACTACCCAAGGAATTGCCAGTATAAGAATGAAATGAATGAATTGTGTGGTCGATTCGCATTCTTCGGTAGTGGTTCTTTGGGCTATGAATCTATGGTTCCTGCCAGAGCCGCCTCTTTATGAGATTCTAACCTCAATCGAGATCAAGTTGAGTGACCATTGCTCGACTGCTTGGGCAACTTAACAGTATTCCACCACTTTTCACTGCCAATGTTAAAAATCTTCTTCCGCACCCCTCTTAGTGAGGTCAGCATTAATGGCGTCTTGCTGTTTATGAAGCTCTCTCGCCTCCAAGAGCAGATTTCCTTCTTTATTTATAGGGTCATATGTAAGAATTATCCCTGTCGGTCCACCAACCGACCAGATGTATTCTTCAGTGAGTTGATTATCCCGAAGCCCTTTTCCAAACTTTTCGACAGTTGCAGCTTTCAATCTCTCGAAATCAATTTTTCCTTTAGTGGTGATCATCACATCGGACAGTTTGTCTTTCCAGAAAAGATATTTAATTGACTCCAAATTCGCACCGCCAATCCGCAGCTTCTCTCCTTTAACGAGGTAAACCTTGGTGTCCTTGTCGCTATCTTCTACCAAAACCATAGCCTTGGCCTTTTGCATTTCGGACAATGAAGTTTCCCACTTCATACCTCGAAATCCATCAACCCCTTTAGAGGCGCTTATTGAGGTGGTCAAGTAAAAGTGGACACATTGCTAAGCAGCTTTTTTCAGAAGCTGCCGTTTCTCGAACTCTTTGGGGCTGATATAGCCCAAGTACGAATGACGCCTTCTGCTGTTGTAAAACATTTCGATGTAGTCAACGATGTCCTTCCTAGCCTCGTCTCTTGTCGTATAGTTTGAAAAGAAAACTCGCTCGGTTTTCAAACTGCCAAAAAAGCTTTCCGCCACGGCATTATCCCAACAATTACCTTTCCGGCTCATGCTGCTGATCATTTTATGTTGTTGCAGCATGTTC
>Ga0209697_10009995_pt1 | contig 10354 bp, 8 predicted proteins | sample AliMusrvi5mmetaG_FD_184115 | JGI IMG/M metagenome (GOLD analysis project Ga0209697, IMG submission 184115) | Freshwater lake bacterial and archeal communities from Alinen Mustajarvi, Finland, to study Microbial Dark Matter (Phase II) - Alinen... | ecosystem: Environmental > Aquatic > Freshwater... | reverse complement strand
GGGAGGCTATCAAAGATCGATTCGTCAAGAGCTATCAGACGGCAACACCCGTGGCACGCGCCACAGGTTATTCCCAAATGCTCTCCCATGAATGGCTGACCCCCGACCACGCCGTCCAGCGGACGCGCTTTGCCAACGGTGTGGTGGTAACGGTCAACTTTGGTGATGCCCCGTTCTCACTGCCCGACGGTTCACGCCTTCCATCACTCGGCGAACACGTGGAAGGACTTACCCACCGATAAACGGAAAATCACAGGAAACCCCCGGTCGCCGACGTTCAGTATCAAGACCATACCTCAAGAGGAACTCTGAAAATGCAACCCGGCAAGGCTTATGACCTACTCAAATCAGGCGGGAACATCTATTCAATGGTTGTGGCTCCGGAGATCGACAAGTAACAGCAGCGATGACAACAGGTCTGAGCTTTATTCACCTTGGCCAGCCTGAGATTCGAGGTCTTGAGACACACGCGAATTTGCTTGCCGCCGACCTTGAAGCGGAGGTAATAACCCCCCGTTCGCATGCTTCACCAAATTCTCCGCCACACTCAGCCAGTTGCCTTTTATGGGGAAAATTTTCCTCACAAGGGTACTCAGGGGCAAGGAATTTGCCCCTTGGTAGTCAAAACAGGTAGTCAAACGGGTTTTGTTGCTGATTCAATTTGTTGTAAGTTCTTGTAAATCAATAATGCGCCTGTAGCTCAGTTGGATAGAGCATCCGCCTTCTAAGCGGAATGTCACTGGTTCGAGTCCAGTCAGGCGTGCCTTACGGGCATAAGGATTTGAGTGGTTTTTCTAACCGATTCAAAAAGTCCAGTAACCATTTAGTAAGCAGCGCGGCCACTCTCCGTCCTTTTTTCAGCCTGCTCTATCTGTTTTACCCCCTGCCGTCGCGCCCAAAAACCTGGGGTGCCGCACGATCTGCGGCATGGTTGGAGGAGATGGAAGGAAGGCTTGAAGTGAGCGAGTCGAGGCGATAGGGTCAGAGCCAGCCCTATGACAAGCACCCGCATGCTCCTGACCCTGTGGACGGCGTTGGCGGCGTCCACACAGGCCCCGGCCGACCCGGCAAGGGCCCTTGAGTGGCATGCGGCGGACGGGCGTGGTTTTGAGGGGATCTATCTGGGAAGCGCCGCCGGAAAGGCGCAATTTGCCGGCCCCGCGGGCGTCCGGTTGGCCGTCGATGTGGCGCAACTCGGCGACGGGGAGCGGGCCCGTCTGGCTGAGCTGGATCACTCGGGCGCTGCGGCACTCGCTGCCTCATCCGCCGCGCCGTTTCGCTTGGCCCCGTCTCCCGCACGCAACAAACTGCCGCAGCTCAATCAGGGCGAGTTCGGTAGCGTCAGCAACAATTGTTTTCCCAACGCCCTCGCGGCATTCCTGTTGTGGTGGGACGAGCAAGGCGTGCTGGCGGTGCCCGTTCCCGGCGATACGCACGCCAAGGCAGTGTGGCTCCACGAGCGCTTGAACGACTACTGCTCCACCACTGAGGCCGAGGGCACAGCTACCCGCGATGGCCTGCGCGGGGTGCGCAGCTACTTTCAACACCACCTTGCCGAGGTTGCGGCGCTGCGCGTCGGCACGGATTTCGATGGTTCTCCCGCCAACCTTGCCCGCTATCCAGTGGGCCTCGCTGCCTGCCTGCTAAACGTCACCGTCTATCATGGCGACATCCGCCAAGGCTGCCATTTTGTCGCTTTGCTAGCCGCCGGGCCCGATGGCACGCTGAGATTTCGCAGCTGGGGGCAGAACTGCCAGGGCAAGCTGCGGGTGCTCGAAGAAAACCCGACCCCGGGAGCCCACGGCCCCCGCGGCATTCCCGCCACGCGCCGTGAGATTGACTTGACCCACACATCGGAACTGCCGGCTTGGTTTCGCCAACTCAAGATCCGATTCGTGATCGATCCAGCCGAATGGAATGGACTGATCATCGCAGTGCCATATATCTATCAGAACAAACCGGGTCGCGCAGCACCTCCTCCCGACCCCTTGTTTGAAGGCTTGGACTCATGATTCTGGCGAGGCTGCGCCTCAGACCATGCGAAATGCGAAGAGGACTTCTGCCTGTCACGTCTCCCGTTCAGGCACTCAGCTCATTCACCCCAAATTCTGCTTTTCAAGGATCCCAGCGACTCTTCAGAGTTTTTCGACCTCGACGCATACTTCTAACCGGCAGTGGGCGGTGCCGGAGTAGGACCCGACCACCGGTGCCACGTCATCGTAGTCCCGGCCCACGGCTACTTTCACGTAGCGCTCGTCGGCAAGGGTGTTATTTGTGGGATCAAAGCCGATCCAGCCGGCACCTGGCAGATAGACCTCGCACCAGGCATGAGACGCCTGCGCCCCCACCAGCGAATCACGCGGTCCGTTATAAAGGTAGCCGGAGGCGTAGCGTGCCGGCACACTCACGCTGCGGCACATGCCCACCATCACATGTGTGAAGTCCTGGCAGACGCCGCGCTTCAAGGCAAAGGACTCCTCCAAGTGGGCTTTGACCCCGGTGGCACCCGGCTCATAACGGAATTCCCGGTGGATCCAATCCATCAAGGCACCAGCCTGCTCGTACACCGAGAGCGAGGGACGGGTGACATCGAGCGCTTGCCGCCAAATGTCTGGGGACTGGCGGACCCGGCTGCTTTCCTGCAAGTACGGCCAAACCCGCTCGTGAACGGCGGCCTCAGTGAATGCAACGAGGCTCGCAGTGCGGCTAGCCTGCGAGATGTCCAAGGGCAGGTTGTGAACCCGCAGACGACTCTCAATCTCGAGCCGGGTGTGTGGTTCGGGCAATTCAAAGTGGTGCGTGTGGTTCTGGAATAAATCCGTGAAACGCCGCAAGCGGGTGGCCGGGAGCACCCGGATGAGGGATGAAATGGTTTTTTGATAGGGAAAAGTACGCGGTTCCAGATGCAACGTGTTGAGGCTGAGGGAAACCGGGGCGGCGTAGTGGAAGGTCGTGCGGTGCAAGACAGCCAGCTTCATGCCTGAGCCGGGACTTGCTAGTTCGGCGAGACCATTCACTGTTGTTGTTGCTGTTGCTGTTGTTGCATCTGCCATGCGGCGAGAGCGGAGAGTGCCTGACCCGGGTCCATAAAGCAACTCTCAATGCGCTCCGGCATCAACACGTAACTCTCGAAAATTGCCTCACCGATCCGGTTGAATCTCGTCTGGAGCGAGTCGAGATATTCGTGAAGGCCGGCGCTGAAGGCGTCATCGGCGGTGCTGAAATTCAACTCAGCGAGCAGACGGCCAGTGGCGCGTTCGGCGTCGTTGGAAAAGGTACCACGCGGGGTGCCGGAGATACGGTGCAGGCTGACGTCGGCCTTTTCGATGCAGAAGCGAACTGAGCGCGGGAAGTCGCGGGAGAACACCAGGAAATCCACCACTGAGTGAGCGTTGATGTCCCGATTGAGGGCACGAAAGGCTCCCAGCGCGCCACATGAGCGAAGAATGGCCGACCAATGAAGACCTGCGGGAGCCGCCGCGCCCATCTCGCCCCCTGGCAGGTAACTCGAAACATCCAGGAACCGGGTGGTTTTGTCGGCACGCTCGAGATGGCGGCCCAAGTCCATGAATTCCCACGCCTCATCGCGCGACAACGTGGAGGCCGCGATGCCGAGGAAGGTTTCCGACGAGCGCCGGATGTTTTCGTAATAGCGCGGCGGGTCCGATGCGATGAGGCGGCTGGCTTCCGGCGAGCGGGTGAATAGATAGAGCGCGTTGAGCGACTCCCACAGGTCGTCAGATAATTGATCCCGGACGGTGCGGGCGTTCTCCCGCGCCAGGCCGATGCAGGAGGTAATACTGTTAGGATTGCGGGCATCATCGGTTAGGAATCGGATAACCTCGCTACTACCGGCCTCGTCGTAGAGCGAACCGAACAGGTCTTCCTCGCCAGTGCTGAGAATGATCGGTTGCCAGAAAGCCCGCAGCCGTTCGCTGTCGAGCCGCTCGCTATCTAGCAGTAACTGTTGGTTCACGTCGATCAAACGCGCGAGATTATCGGCCCGCTCGACGTAGCGGACCATCCAGTAAAGAGTATTGGCAACACGGGAGAGCATGAGAAATGTTAGTGGCGGAGCACCCAGGTGTCCTTGCTGCCTCCGCCCTGTGAGGAATTAACGATGAGCGAATCCTTGGTCAAAGCTACCCGGGTGAGCCCACCCGGCACAATCTTGACGTCCTTCCCATAGATGATATAGGGCCGCAAGTCAAGGTGGCGGCCTGCCATCGCCCCGTCGCACCATGTCGGCGAGCGCGACAAGGCGACCACCGGTTGGGCAATGTAGTTGCGCGGGTTGGCCAGGATGCGAGCGCGGAAGTCGGCGATCTGGGCGGCACTGGCCGTCGGCCCCATCAACATGCCGTAGCCGCCGGACTCATTGGCGGCCTTGACCACCAACTCGGGCAGGTGGCCGAGGATGAATTTCAAATCCTCAGGTTCGGACGCCAGGAACGTCGGTACATTGGGCAGGATTGGGTTTTGACCGAGGTAATATTCGATCATGCGAGGCACAAAGTAGTAGATGACCTTGTCGTCGGCGACGCCGGTGCCGACGGCATTGGCGAGGGAGACATTGCCGGCGCGGTAGGCGTTCATCAGGCCCGGGACGCCGAGCACCGAGTCTTTGCGGAACACCACCGGATCGATGAAATCGTCATCAATACGCCGGTAAATCACATCCACCCGCTTGAGACCCCGGGTCGTTCGCATATATACAAATTTATCGACGACAATCAGGTCGCGGCCCTCGACGATGGCGATGCCCATTTCACGGGCCAGATAACAATGCTCGAAATAGGCGCTGTTGTGGCAACCCGGGGTGAGCAGCACGCAAACCGGATCGGCGTCGCGGCGCGGCGAAATGTGATGGAGCATGGCGAGCAGGTCGCGTGGATAGGAATCGACGGGGCGCACGCCCATTTCATCGAAGATGCCGGGGAACGTGCGCTTGAGGGCATTGCGGTTTTCCAACAAATACGAAGCACCCGACGGGCAGCGGCCGTTGTCCTCCAGCACGTAGTACTTGCCGTCTGCACCGCGGATCAAATCACTGCCGCAGATGTGGATGTAAATGTCGCCTGGCACATCGACGCCGCGAAACTCGGGGCGGTAATGGGTCGCCTGCTCGACGTACCACCTCGGAATCACCTCGTCCTTGAGGATCCGTTGGTCGTGGTAAATATCGTGCAAAAACAAATTGAGGGCCACCATTCGTTGGGTCAGTCCGGCTTCCAGCGGTTCCCACTCGTCGGCGGGCATCACCCGTGGAATCGGGTCGAAGGGGAAGATCCGCTCGGTGCCTTGCTCGTCGTGATAGACATTGAAGGTGATGCCCTGGCGGAGGAAGTAGAGCTCGGAATTGGCCTTTCGCGCTAAAAAGTCCTTCTGGTCGAGCTGTTTGAACCGCCGCAGCAACGGCGCACAGTGGCTCCGCACGCTGCCGTCGGCACCGAACATCTCGTCGTAAAATTCTCCCGGATCGTAGCCCTTGAACATTTCCATTGCGTCAGATTGTCCCTAAGCAAACAGCGGGCCAACTTTTGATCTAGCGTAAATATTTCCGCTGGATGCCCCCAGTCGGCGGGGAGGATAGGCTTCCAGCCTGTCATGGACGACGGGCTTCCAGCCTGTCATGGACGACGGGCTTCCAGCCTGTCGTATGATTGGCGGAAGGCGTGCCGCCCCCGCCACCATTCCCCCATGCGCTGCTGACATGGGCGGTTTACGGCTTGTGCGGGCGTCCAATCTGGAGAACCTTCCTCCGGTGATCCAAAAAACATCCAAAAAATCCCTTGGCAATGCGGCGGTGAGGACTATTTTTTCGCCGCCGCCCCAAACAGCCTAACTTCCGATCCGATGCACCACTCACCGTCCGCCGCCGCCCCTGCAGTTCTTCCTGAGCGCCAGCCCCATGCCGAGGGCAACTTTTATGTCGTCAAACCGCAGGGTGTGGGACCGGGGATGAACCCGCGCATCCAGCGCTTACGGAAACTGAGTTTCGAGTGTGAGCCATCCATCAGTATTGAGCGGGCCTTGCACCAGACGGCGTTCTACCAGGCTAACAACGGCCGCTATTCGGTGCCGGTGATGCGGGCGCTGCAATTTTTGGATCATTGCGAGAAGAAAACCCTCTATCTCGGCGACGATGAATTGATCGTCGGCGAACGCGGGCCGCTGCCCAAGGCGGTGCCGACGTTTCCGGAACTGACCTGCCATTCCGTCGAGGATTTCCACGTGCTCAACACCCGCGACCAGCAGCGCTACCATGTGGCTGCCGAGGACATCGCCCGCTATGCCGAGGACGTGATCCCGTACTGGCAAGGACGCACCATGCGGGAGCGTATTTTCAACCACGTGCCCGACGCATGGAGGCGGGCATACGAGTGCGGACTTTTCACCGAGTTCATGGAGCAGCGTGCTCCGGGCCACACCGTGCTCGACGGTAAAATCTACGTCAAGGGCATGCTTGATTTCAAGCGCGACATCCAGGCCCACCTCGATTCGCTGGACTATCTGAGCGACCCTGAAGCCACCGATAAGGCCGAGGAACTGAAGGCGATGGCCATTTCCTGCGATGCGGTCATCGTGTTTGCCCGGCGGCATGCCGAGCAGGCGGAAGAGCAGGCGAAAAGTGAGAGCGATCCGCAACGCAAGGCGGAGTTGCTGGAGATTGCTGAAGTGTGTCGCTGGGTGCCGGCCAACGCGCCGCGCACATTCCGCGAAGCCATCCAGATGTATTGGTTTGTGCATCTGGGAACCATCACCGAACTCAACGGCTGGGACGCGATGAACCCGGGCCATTTCGACCAACATCTCACGCCGTTTTACGAGCGCGAAATTGCCGCCGGCACCCTCACCCGCGACGCCGCCAAGGAACTCATCTGCTGCTTTTGGATCAAGGTCAACAACCAGCCGGCACCTCCCAAAGTGGGCATCACGGCCCGCGAGAGCGGCACCTACAATGACTTCACGAACATCAATATCGGCGGCATCAAGGCCGACGGTTCGGATGGCGTCAGCGAGGTTTCCTATATCTTGCTGGAAGTCGTCGAAGAACTCCACGTCCTGCAACCCGGTAACTCGGTGCATGTCAGCGCCAAAACGCCCGTGCGCTTCCTCAACGCCGCCTGCCGGGTGATCCGCCAGGGCCACGGCTATCCATCGGTTTTCAATCCCGATGTCTATGTCATGGAAATGGTCGGCATGGGCAAATCCATCACCGATGCCCGCGAGGGCGGTTGCAGCGGTTGCATTGAGGTCGGTGCCTTCGGTAAGGAAGCCTTCCTTCTCACGGGTTATTTGAACGTGCCTAAGGTGTTTGAGGTGACGCTTAACCGCGGCATCGACCCGGTGACCGGCAAGCTGGCCGGCATCGATTGCGGTGATCCTCGGGACTTCACGGATTTCGAACAGCTCTATCAGGCGTTCCTGAAGCAGCTGGAATTCATCGTCGATCAAAAAGTGCGGGTAAGCAACTATATCGACCGGATGTTCGCCAAGTATGCGCCGGCACCATTTCTATCGGTGGTCATCGATGATTGCATCAAGAAGGGCCGGGACTATTACAATGGCGGGCCTCGCTACAACACGAATTACATCCAGTGTACCGGTCTGGGCACCGTCACTGATAGCATGACGACCCTCAAGAAGCATGTGTTTGAGGACAAATCCCACAGCATGGATGAAATTCTATCAGCGGTGGCGAAGGACTTCAAGGGCGAGGAGAAATTGCGCCAGTTCATCCTCAACCGGACGCCATTTTTCGGCAATGACGATGAGTACGCCGATTCGATTGCCCTGCGGGTGTATGAGGATTTGTACAAGACCATCGACGGCAAACCCAATACCAAGGGTGAGAGTTTCCACCTCAACATGCTTTCCACCACCTGCCACATTTACTTCGGCAAGGTGATGGGTGCCACTCCTAACGGCCGTCTAGCCGGTAAATCCATCTCAGACGGAACCTCGCCATCACACGGCAGCGACACCCACGGCCCGACCGCAGTGATTCGTTCGCTCTCCAAGCTGGACCAGACGAAGTCGGGCGGCACGCTGTTGAACCTGCGCTTTTTGCCCAGCCTGCTGAAGCGGGAGGAGGACATCCTGCGCCTGGGCCAACTCATTAGAAGTTACTTCACCTTGGGCGGCCACCACGTCCAGTTCAACATCGTGGATACCGCCACTTTGATGATGGCCCAACAACATCCCGAGGAATACAAGGACTTGCTGGTTAGAATGGCCGGCTACAGCGACTATTTTAACGACATGAACGGCGACTTGCAGCAGGAAGTGATCGACCGGACGCAAAACGAAGCGTTCTAAACCCTCCTCCCCGGCGGCGACACACACCATGGCTGTTATATTCGATGTGAAGCCCTACTCCATCAATGATGGCCCGGGCATCAGGATCACCATTTTTCTGAAAGGTTGTCCGCTGAGTTGTGCCTGGTGCCACAACCCCGAGGGAATGTCGCCGCACCTCCAGAAACTCTATGCTAAAACCAAGTGCATTGGCTGTTCCACTTGTGTCGATAATTGCCCTCAGCAGGCGCTGCGGCTCACACCTGACGGCATTGTCACCGACGCAGAGTTGTGCAAACTCTGCGGCATCTGTGCCGCAGTCTGCCCAACCAAGGCCATCGAAATGTCCGGCCGACAGGTGAGCGTGGAGGAAATGATGAAGGTGATCCGCCGCGAAACCGTCACCATGGACCATTCACAGGGTGGCGTGACCATCTCCGGCGGCGAACCAATGATGCAATCCGACTTTTTGATAGAGCTGCTTGACGCCTGCGGTCGTGAAGGTATCCACCGGGCGGTGGATACCACGGGCTTGAGCAAGCTGGAAACCTTGCTGGAAGTGGCCAAGCGCACCGACCTGTTTTTGTATGACCTCAAGCTGATGGATTCGGAGCGGCACAAGCAATTCACTGGCGTGAGCAACGAGCGAATTCTCTCTAACCTCCAGGTGCTCGCCAATAGCGGTGCCCATATCAACATCCGCATCCCCCTCATCAAAGGCGTCAATGCCGATGAGGCCAACCTCCGCCACACCGCACAATTCGTCGCCGCCCTTGCCGGTCCCAAAAAACACGTCAGCTTGTTGCCCTATCACAACATCGCAGCCCACAAGTACAGCAAGCTAGGCCAGCAGTTTGACGGTGGCGAAATGCAGGAACCCCCTGCCGAGGACCTCGAGATGGCGCGGCGCATCTTCGCACAGCACGGGCTCGTCGCGGCTGTCGGTGGCTGACCTCGACAGTCATTGCATGGGACAGGGTAAGCAATACATCAGCGTTTTCTACGGCGTGAGTTTCCCAGAACTCAGAGAACACTATCAGACATTATTGAGGGACTGATTTACATCTGACGATGCCCGAATCAATTTTCAATACAAGAACTCGAAGCTCGCTGAGGATGTGGAAAATTGAGGAACTTGGCCTGAAAAGCAGCTTCTTGCCGAGCTGGAACTCGGCGTTCCCGGGGCATGTTCCTCGGGAGAAATGCCCGGGTTGGTTCAAAAAGTGGGCACGAAATGAAAAAAACGCCTTGCAACGATGCAAAAAAGACCTTTAATTCATCTTTAGCGGACGGCTGGTCATTTTCGCGGGCGAGGTGGCACGCGTCGGCCGCCGCTGCATGGATTCTGCCAAACTATCATCCGCGAGCCTATCTCAAACTACCAGCCCCGAACCCGTCCCATCCGCATGCTCCCGCAACCCTGTTTCATTTCTGGTACCGCGAGCGGCGGGTAGTCGTTCTTGGGCAAGCGTCGTTCCTAACAATTATGAAAACATCGTTGGTGCTTGCAGGGTGGTTCGTTGGAGGCAATTTGCCGGCGCTCGGAGCGTTGCCGCTAACGGAAAGCACGTTCACCGAGATCGTCCACGAGGCGAATGTGATCACTGCAACCAACAAGGCGGGAATCCCGGCGCGGACGCAAGAGGTGTTCAAAGTGCCCGACTTGGTGCGGACCGGGCTGGATTCGCGCGTGGAATTGACGGCCAAGGATCACACCATCACACGGGTCGGGGCGAACACCACCTTCACCTTTGCGGCTAGCGGCAGGGATATTGAGCTCAAGCAAGGGGGGGTTTTGTTCCACGCGCCAGCCGGGGTCGGTGGCGGCACAATTAAATACCGAGGGAGTGCTGCTGCGGTGTTAGGGACCACCGTGCTGGCCGAGGTGCTGAGCGTCTCCGAGGAGGTGACGTCGCTCGAGCATCGTATCGGGGTCCTGGAGCGCGACATCTCCGAGGAGACTGAGGACGACGAGCGCGAGCGCATGCTTGAGGAGTACGGGCGCCTTCGCGAGCGATTCGAGCATCTGGGGGGCTACACGATCGAGGCCCAG
>Ga0209697_10009993_pt1 | contig 10355 bp, 8 predicted proteins | sample AliMusrvi5mmetaG_FD_184115 | JGI IMG/M metagenome (GOLD analysis project Ga0209697, IMG submission 184115) | Freshwater lake bacterial and archeal communities from Alinen Mustajarvi, Finland, to study Microbial Dark Matter (Phase II) - Alinen... | ecosystem: Environmental > Aquatic > Freshwater... | reverse complement strand
CTGGTCAGACATCAACCTATCAAATGGCTCTAAATGATGGAACGAATTTGATAGTTACAGCCCAACCTGGTTTAGATTTAAGCGGTAATCCAGTGACGAGATATGCATATGCTGCTGATAGATTTAATGTATATGCAACTGTAGATGGTGTTGTAGTTAATAGGAGCATAGCCCCAGGGAGTGAAATTGGTGCTGGGTACGCCCCAAGCGGATCAGACTCAACAATTTCTGCCGTTAGCGTTGGGGGTGCTACCCAAGGAAGTGCATCTGCAGGTACATACACGGTTGGAAGCGAAAGTGTAAGCGGGGCATTAAAAGGTTTATATACAACTTCAGGTTCAGTTACAGGCGGCATAGCGGGAACATACACTGTCCCACTATTAAGCAATGGATCTGGTATTGGGGGAAGTGCAACGATTACCTATGCTGGAGGTGGCGTAATCAGTGGAATACAACTAAATAGTGGAAGTGGTTATGCTGATGGCGATTCAATCTCAATACCAGCTGGATCATTGGGCGCAGGATCCACTGCGTTGGATATTGGGACACTATCAGGCGCTGATAATTTGGCTAGCGGAACTTTTCTCACCTTAAGCGATGGCACTGGAACCCCGATAGCTTCAGCTCAACCTATAACAGATGGAGCCCCAGGAGTATCACAAACTTTTACTTTTTCAAATGGTCTCTCAGTCACCATGAGTACCCCAACCGAGACAGCGGCTGCTATCGCCGCTGCGTATAGTGGAAGCACTATTACTGTACAAAATAATCCGTTGGGTACGATGGGCTTTGTAGCAGGTAAGAATATTGACTCATTGGCACGCGACCAGTTTGGAGTTCCAGCCTACACAACACAGACATCAATTTCTACAACAGTCGGGAGTGGTGCGCGTCTGAATCAATTAGCGCTAAATATTGACAGCACAAATATGACCGCCTATTCTGCGTCAGCCCAAACTTATACTAGCTCAACAAATGGCAATCCTCTATCGCAATTGACTGGGTATACATTTGACAATAAGGGCCAATTAATCGCAAGTTATGATGATGGAACCACTTTAATTAAAGGTCAGCTCGCAATCGCTAGCTTTAATAATACTGAGGGTTTAATTCCAGTCGGCCTCAATTCATTTCAGGTATCAGGTACAACAGGTACCACCTCTGGTGCCGCAATGTATGGCACAGCTAACTCGGGAAATCTGGGCGCAGTTCAAGACAAGGCTGTTGAGAGCTCAAACGTCGATTTAACTGCAGAACTTGTTAAGTTAATGACGTTGCAAAGACTGTATACAGCCAATTCTCAGGCCGTAAAAGTTGAAGCGGAAACCATTGTTGATGATGCAATTCGTATTGGTCAATAAAGAATAGCTGATTAAAAGATATGATTAATCACTTCGCTTACACCTCCATGACTGGCGGCACTGCATCGAATCAGCAGTTAGCGGTTACAGCTAACAATCTGGCTAATGCACAGACACCAGGTTTTAGGGAGGTGATTAGCGCGTACCGCACCGATCCAATTAAGGGACTTGGCGCTGATAGCAGAGCATTTGTTGCCGATACAACACCGGGGAATAATTTTACAACTGGTCAAATCAAAACAACTGGAAATACTTATGACTTGGCCATTAAAGGTGATGGATTATTTGTTGTTAGAAAACCAGATGGTACCGAGGCCTATACAAGATCTGGACAATTTTTTGTAAATGAACAAGGTGTATTGCAAGCCGGTAGGGATGTGCCCGTTCTAGGGACTGGTGGAACTATTACGATCCCACCAAATGCTATTGTTCAGATTGCTGAAGATGGGCAGGTTTTTACTCAGTTACCAGGTACGCAATTTTTAAATCAAGCTGGAAAACTAAAATTAGTCAATCCTAATCCATCTGATTTGGTACGTGATGAAGATGGGTTATTCAATTTGCCAGGCGGTCAGGCGGCAGTTGATGCCACAGTCAAAGTGGTTCAAGGTGCTTTGGAGTTGAGTAATGTAAATCCTGCTCAATCTATGGTTCAAATCATCGCGCAAACCAGGTTAAATGATTTAAATATCCGCTCAATACAAGCTGCTGATACTAATGCTCGATCAGCTGTTTCACTTCTATCGCTGTCTAAGAGTTAATTAAAAAAGAAAGTAAATTATGTTAAGGTCATTGTGGATTGCAAAAACTGGGATGGACGCCCAGCAAGCCAACTTAGACGTTATTTCGCATAACTTAGCTAACTCCTCGACTACTGCTTATAAAAAGATTCAGCCAATCTTCGCTGACTTGTTATATACAACGATTCGTTCGGCCGGTTCAAATTCCAATGCTCAAAACTTATTGCCAACTGGTTTGCAAATTGGCGCTGGTTCTGCGGTAACCTCTACTGAGCGTGTCAATCTTCAAGGCCCAATGTTGCAAACGGGTAACAACTTGGATGTTGCAATTCAGGGAAATGGTTTTTTCCAAATTCAGTTAGCTGATGGTACTCAGGCATATACCCGCAATGGTTCTTTTAGCTTAAGTGCTACAGGGCAAATTGTAACTAGCCAAGGCAATACCGTTGCCGGTGCAGGCGTTATTCCGCCAACAGCAACAGGAATAGTGATTAACGTAGCCGGTTTAGTTCAGTACACAGTTCAAGGAAGTACGACGCCTGTAACTGCTGGTCAACTGACAATGGCCACCTTTGCTAACCCGGCTGGTTTAACCGCCTTGGGTGATACAAACTTCATTCCAACTCCCGCATCTGGAACAGCACAAACTCAGATTGCCGGTACTAATGGTATGGGTACGGTCAACCAATACTACGTTGAGCAATCAAATGTGAACGTAGCTGAAGAGATGGTCAATCTGATTGCCGCTCAACGTGCATATGAAATTAATACACGCGCTATTACCGCTTCAGATCAAATCTTGCAGCGCGTTAGTAACTTGGGGCAGTAATTGAATCAGTCATTAAAACGATATATTTATCTGCTGAGCATATTTGCAAGCTGCGCCGCTATTTTGGCTGGCTGTGCTAGTGCAGATAAACCTACTTTGCTCTCGACACCAGTCACCGCACGTCCCAAGCCGATTGCAAATACTTCGGCCAATATGGGTAGTTTATATCCAGCAAATGAAGGTGGTCCTTACGACACTAGAAGCTATAGACCACTCTTTGAAGATCGCAGAGCGCGCAATGTAGGTGACACTTTAACCATTGTCCTAAATGAAACCACGAGTGCAGCTAAAAATAGTAATATGCTCGCTGAACGCAAGGCAAGTACTAGCTCCAATTTCGGAAATACTAGCACTACACCAAACGGCATCATGACAAGCGTAGCCAATATTGCGAATTTTGCTGGTTCAGGTGATTTGAAAAATGAAGGTACGGGCGCAAGTGCTGTAAATAATACCTTTGCAGGTACGATTACTTGTACGGTGATTGAAGTTTTATCAAATGGCAATCTAGTTGTTGCCGGGGAAAAACAAGTTGCTGTCAGTAATGAGGAAGAGGTTATTCGCTTTGGTGGTGTGGTTAATCCAAATTCCCTTGTTGCCAATTCAGTGTCATCACAACAGGTGGCTGATGCCAGGATTGAATATCGTGGCCGTGGCGCTACGGATGATACTCAAGGTACAGGTTGGTTTACGCGCCTATTACTAAAGATTGCGCCGTTATGATGCAAGTATTTAATAAAAGTGCTCTTCGCATTATTTCAATTACTATTGTTCTGGCGATAACATTTCCATATCAGGCGCACGCTGATCGAATCAAAGATTTCACAACAGTGGCGGGTCAAAGACCAAACCAATTAGTTGGATATGGCTTGGTAATGGGTTTGGATGGCTCTGGTGACCAAACTACGCAGACCCCATTTACGATTCAAAGTGTGTTGCAAATGCTAAATGTATTGGGTGTTACTGTTCCAACAACAGGCACACAATCACAATTACGAAATACTGCAGCCGTAATGGTCACAGCCGAATTACCAGCTTTAGGGCGCCCAGGTCAACCAATTGATGTCACCGTATCTTCAATTGGTAACTCAACTAGCTTGAGAGGCGGAACATTAGTAATGACCCCATTGCGTGCAGCAGATGGTCAGGTTTATGCTCAGGCACAGGGTAGCGTGGTGATATCTGGCGCTAGCGCAAAAGCAGGCGCTGCATCAACGACTGTTAACAGCTTATCTGCTGGCCGGATTCCCAATGGCGGCTTAATTGAGCGGGCTGTCCCATCTATACTTCCTGATGAATTTGTTCAGATCGATATGCAGCGGGCTGATTTTTCGCTCATGCAAAAAACGACCGAAGCCATTGGAAAAAGGTTTGGTTTAGGTACTGCATTGCCAATGGATGCGCACTCATTACAAATTCGTGTACCACTGGAACCACTTAAACGCGCTGCTTTTATGGCGACATTAGAGCAGATTGAGGTCGAGCCAGTGAGCTCTGCCGCAAAGGTAGTCTTAAATTCAAGGACTGGTTCGGTGGTGATGAATCAAGCGGTTCACTTATCTCCATCCGCAGTTGCTCATGGAAGCTTAACCGTCAGAATCAATCAAACGCCAACAGTAACTGAGCCATTACCCTTTAGTCGAGGGCAGACTGCAGTAAGTGTTATAGATACCGCTACCATTGATAATGGCGGCAAAGAAAATAGCCTGATTAGTGTTCCTGGGGGTGCAAATTTAGATACTGTAGTGAGAGCTCTCAATATGTTGGGTGCCACCCCACAAGATCTGATAGCAATATTGCAATCATTGCGTGCCGCGGGCGCACTTCGCGCAGAGCTTGAGGTTATTTAATGGATGTTAACAACGTCACCTCAACAGTCGATATTAACACTGCCAAATTATTGGTTGATCAATCGGCACCAATAAAACAGGCTAGTCAAACTAAAACTGAAGCTCAAATTCGCAGTTCTGCGCAAGGTTTTGAACGAATTTTAATTAGGCAAATGTTAAGTACGATGCGCAATCCCAGTATTCGAGGGGATGATGATACGCGTACTGCATCTAGTGGTTATTTAGAAATGGCGGACGATACTTTGGCAGACACACTATCTAAAGGTAAAGGCATGGGTTTTGGCGACAAAATGGCCCAAGCTTTATTGCAGCAAGCAAGCGTAAAACAGCTAATCGCTAATGATCAAAAAGCCGTTATCACTAAAACGGGTGGACCGATTGTTTATCCAACAAATGGGACTGTTCCCACTAATTAAGAGTCTCCATGGCAATCTATAACCTTACTGATACTGCATATGCTGGCTTACAAGTAGCCCAAGCAGGTATGTTGGTGACCTCACAAAACGTGACAGGTTCATCGGTTGATGGATTTACTAGGCGCAATGCAAATACCGTAATGGATTCTTTAGCCCCCAATAACCTTCAGTTAAATGGGACTAGCTTTGCCGTTGATGGTTTTACAAGACAATATTCAGCCCTGTTGGGATCACAAATGCTGACCCAACAAGCTAAGTCAAGCTATTCAGATACTTTTGTTCAGTACACCAGCCCATTAAATAGTCTGGTATCAGATGCAAACACTGGCATGACGAGTTCATTGAGTACATTTTTTAATGCAATGGGAACGTATGCAGCCGATCCAACCAGTAAGGCTTCAGCAGGAGCAATTACAGCGGCAGCAAATGATGTAGCTAATCGTATGCAGGGAATGAGTGCAATCATCACGTCTTTAACCTCAAATGCAAAATCAGGACTCACTGATACGGTTAATCAAGCAAACACTTTGTTACCTGAACTTGCAAAAATTAATTTGCAAATTACGGGAGCAACGAGCCCTGGTAATAGCTCACCATCAGCTGACTTGTTAGATGAGAGAGATCGCATCCTCACTAGCCTACAAAAATTAGTTGGCGGTCAAAGTTTAATCAACTCTGATGGAACAGCTACGCAATTAGTTAATGGCTTGCCCTTGGTTGAAAGGGGCATTGCTAACAAACTCACTATTAGTAATGATCAAACAGCAATTAATGTGGAGTACAACTCCAAAGATGCAGTTGGTAATCCAAATCTACAGTCTCTTGTCACTATTTCAGGTGGCCAGGCTGGCGCATTAGAAAATATTATTAATACTTTTGTACCTAGCATTAATCAACGCTTAAATGCACTGGCGATGGGATTGGTGAAAGTTGTCAACCAAGCCGGACAATCAACACCAGGGCAGCCAACTCAGTTACCAATTTTTGGATTTAAAGTAGGCTCAAATATTTACTCTAGCCTATCTGGTGGTGATTTAACCTCATCGATTCCAAATATCACTAGTCTTAGTGATTTACAAAATTTATACAGCGGCTTAGCCAATTCAATTGGTAGTGATTCTACTTTAGCGCTCGGCGCTTTACCGGGAACGGTTAATAGTCAGGTTGCATCGATAACAGCACAACCAAATGCTGCAAAAGGTATTTATACATTTAGTCAGGGCGCTAGCCCAAATGATAATCAGGTAACACTATCTGTAACGCTCAACGGTAAGACTGTTTCACAGACTGCAACGGTTGCTGACTCAGTGTTAGGGGCTAGCCAGACTCTGAACTTTGATAAATTAGGTATTGCAGTGAACTTGGCAAATCCGATTGCCTATTCTGTACCAACAAGTAGCGGTCTTCGTTCAGGCTCTGCACCTGTTGGTATCTCATCAACAGGACAGCTACAGTCAAACACTACACTGAATACTAATACCAATATCGGCGTCATTGGTCTAACAAGTCCGGCTGCAGCTGGAACGTATGCTATTTCAGCCAATGCCGGCAGTCTAACCATGACTGGCACAGTGAATGGTACCCCGGCAACGCAAACAATTAATCTGACTTCTGGTAGTCAAACAGTTAATTTTTCTACCTTTGGAATTAGTATTCCCGTTACTGACACGCTATCAGCGAGCTCTACTACAATCGCCGCCAATATTGCCAGTAAAAATAATATTATTTTGGCATCTAACACCAACGTTGGAACTATCGCGTTAGCTGGGTCAGCAGTTTCGGGGACGTATAACCTAACTCAAGGCAAAGCTCCTACTGGCAATCCAAGTCAACTCATCATGAGTGGCACTGTTAACGGTAGCACTGTTAGCCAAACATTGACCTTAAGTGCTGGCAATCAAACTCTGAATTTTGATAAATTTGGCATTACGATTCCAGTATCGAATCTTTCAACAGACACTGCTGCGACTATTGCTTCAAATTTAGCCTCAGCGGGAAGTATTTCTGTGAGTGCTGGTAACTTTAGCGTCCCCGTTACTAGTGGAATTAATTACAATCCCGCTACTGTATTGACAGTAAATACTAAAGTATCGAATACAAATCCATCAGGGGTAGTGTTAACTACTTCAGCATCGCCAGGCACTTACAGCTTTACTGCTGATGCGAATGGAAATCTAACAATATCTGGCACGTATAACGGCAGTCCTTTATCTCAAACTATTCAAGTGCCCAACGTAGCTATTGCAGGAACAACTAATATCAATTTTTCTCAATTTGGGATTAGTATTAATTTAGCTAGTACTGCTGCTGATACCGGCGCAGCAATTGCCACGGCAATCGCTACGGCGCCAAATAACAGCATTACCATTGCTCCTACCTCCGATTCTGCCAGTTCCATTGCTCATGCACTAGCAGGTAATGGCGGTTCAGCGTTAAATATTGACGTTAGTGGCGCCCCAAATTCTTTGCAAAATTATGGATTAACTGCAGCCAATTTTATTTCGGTGGCACCAAGTGATGCGAATGCCTATATGAATGGCACAAACTCCATCATTAGTTCAACAGCTGCTAACCAAGTCTCTCAAATGAGTGGAATATTCGCAGATACCGTTGCAAATTTAACTACTGATGTAGGTAACCAAGTAGCGACTGCACTCAACACACAAAAATCAGATACTGCTGTTTTGAGCAGCTTAACAACCCAATTTAATGCAATTTCCGGGGTTAATCTCGATGAAGAAGCTGCCAACTTATTGAAGTATCAGCAACTGTATTCTGCTTCCAGTAAGGTTTTACAAACAGGTAATCAAATGTTTACCGCCTTATTGGCGATTATGGTTTAAAGGATAAAAAATGAGCGTGCGTATAAGTACTAATCAAGTTTTGCAAACTGGGGTTCAGGCGATGGACAACAGCCTTGCGGATGCAATGGCATGGCAAAAGAAGATTGATACAGGCAAAAATTACAGCGCCGCATCGGACAATGCGTACGCGATGGCTCGTGGTGTGAGACTAGATTTTGATACCGCTAAGCTAGCCATGTTTACCCAAAATCAAAATTTTGTTGCTAGTTCAATGTCCAATACTGATACGCAATTAGGTAGCGTAGTAAACCAAATGAATAGCCTAAAGCAGTTAATGGTCCAATCGCAAGATGGGTCTTTAAATACTACCGACTATGCAGCACTTCAACAAGCGGCGCAAGGCTACCTGGACACCATCAAACAGCAATCCACTGCGGTTGATGGTACTGGCGCCCCAATATTTCCGAAAACTGCCACTATTAATCAAGTGCAAATAGAGCCAAATGTCATGGTTAATACCGCAGTGAAGTTTACTGACGCTTTTGGCGGTTCGGGTAGCTCAAAAACGGATGTGGTGCAAAAAATCCAGGATTTTGTGGATTATTTGGGCAAAATGGCCGCTGGTAATAATCCTGGTGCCACATCCCAAAAGGCTGTAGCTGATGGCTTGGATGCTGCTTTTAACCAGCTCACAGTGGTTCAAGAGGGCGCCGGCTCCATTGCCAAGCAGGTCGATAATTCCAAGAACGCAACTGCTTCCATTGGAACCCAGCTACAGGCTACTTCCTCCGCTTTATTAGATACCGACATGGCAGCAGCTACTGCGGCTTATACTAGATCCCAGACGATTTTATCGGCTGCTCAAGCGATGTTTGCGAAGATCAGCCAAAGTGATTTGTTTTCAAAACTATAAAACTGAATTGAGTAGCTAGTATGAATATTCCACTGGGTTGGATTATCGCGATGGCATGTGCTTTGGGGGGCTACGCTCTTCACGGCGGTCATATTATGGTTCTTTGGCAGCCAACAGAAGTGCTCACGATTGTGGGCGCTGCGCTAGGTACGATGATTGCTTCAAACACGATGGTCAATTTGAAGAAAACGCTTGCTGCTTTAGGTGGAGCATTTAAATCTAAAGGCTCGGTAAAGCAGATGCACTTAGACTTACTCTGTCTGATGTTTGAAATTTTGCAAAAAATTAAGCGTGATGGTTTGATGTCATTAGAAGGTGATATTGAAGAGCCAGAAGCGAGTCCGCTCTTTGAAAAATATCCCTTAGTGACTAAAGATCACCACTTGGTCGATTTTATTACCGACTATTTACGCATGATGCTCGGCGGTTCACTAGATGTCATTCAGATCGAAAGCTTAATGGACCAAGAGCTTGAAGTGCACCATCAAGAGGTCCATATTCCTGTGGCTTCAGTGACGAACGTCGGTGATGGTTTGCCAGCGTTCGGTATTGTTGCGGCGGTGATGGGTGTAGTACACACCATGGGTTCTATCGGATTGCCACCAGCTGAATTGGGTAAGTTGATTGGCGCGGCGCTGGTTGGTACCTTCTTAGGTATTTTGTTGGCCTATGCGATAGTCTCCCCAATTGCTAAAGTGCTTGAGCAAAACGGTGAGGCCGATACCATCTTGATTGCAAGCCTAAGCAATTTTCCACCAGCAGCTGCAGTCGAGTTTGGTCGTAAGGTATTGTTTAGTTACCAAAGACCATCATTTGCTGAGTTGGATGAGGGTACTAAAGCCGTTAAAGGAAAGTAGTAGAGCATGGCTAAGACTGACGGACCGCCAATTGTCATCAAGCGGATCAAAAAAGGCGGTCATGGGCATCATGGCGGCGCATGGAAGATTGCTTACGCCGACTTCGTAACGGCAATGATGGCTTTTTTCTTGCTGATGTGGGTTCTAGGATCCACAACAGCAGGTGATTTAGCAGGCATCTCCTCTTATTTTCAAAATCCTTTACGAGTATCACTTTCTGGTGGCCAAGGATCAGGCGATGCCACGGCGATTATCAAGGGTGGTGGTAACAACATTACGGAAACTGCTGGTGTTGAGGCACGCGCAGACGCCGATACAGAGCAGCGTAGGATGAGTGATTCGTCTGTGACTGACGTTGAAAATTCTCGTAAAGATAAAACCCGCAATGAAATCACCAAAGATGAGGTCAAGAAAAACATGGCCGCTGATCCAGAGTTAAAGAATGCTGCAGGTCAAGTGTTTATGGATATCACTGCCGAAGGTTTACGTATCCAAGTGGTGGATGAGCAAAATAAACCCCTCTTCATTAGTGGCGGTATCGTGCCTAGCGTGACAGCCAGAAAACTACTACGTATTATCGGTAAA
>Ga0209697_10009992_pt1 | contig 10356 bp, 7 predicted proteins | sample AliMusrvi5mmetaG_FD_184115 | JGI IMG/M metagenome (GOLD analysis project Ga0209697, IMG submission 184115) | Freshwater lake bacterial and archeal communities from Alinen Mustajarvi, Finland, to study Microbial Dark Matter (Phase II) - Alinen... | ecosystem: Environmental > Aquatic > Freshwater... | reverse complement strand
AGCCGATTCAGCTTGTCAACTCCGTGTCGACTTTTATTTCTCAACCCAGAATCAAGTTTTCCTCAACCCCAAGTAGCCGGCTATTATATCAACCTCAGCCATCTTGTCAATCTTCCTTTTCAACTTATTTACTAGTTACACTTAAACGTTTCGACATTACCTCGCACACCACTTTTGCATATGCATGAGGAACTATGCCTGAAGGAATCAAAACAATTAAAATCATTAGCGACCTTCTCATTCTTTCTGTTTTTTCGACTTACCTTAATTCAGCATATAAACACTACAATTTATATAGAAGATCATTTTCTTTATCATCTTTCGACTTGCCCTTACGATTATCTTGATCCATTCGTTCCTTGCCAAATTTTGCAATCATTTCTTCCCAGCTAGAATACCCTTCATAACCCTTATATCCTGCTTGTTTTCGTTGTTCATATATTTCCTTCCCTAATGCAATAATTTCATTAGGTTTTTTACCATCAACTACAGAAAGAAACTCCTTATCATCTTTTTTTGCATCCCTTATTGTCCAAAAAGATACTTCAAACTCAATTCGTGCGTCTGTAGACAATCGATTTTTTATCGCCTTTACTGATCTATAGGCTGTTTTAGTATTATGTCCATTAACTTCCTCTCCCTTACCGCAAGCCAACAATGTAGCACAACCTAAAACAAGTAATAATGCAGGTAGTTTTTTCATAAAGATAACCTCGAAGCTGTATGTAGATTCATGTTATGGTATTTATAACGTTAGATCATTAAACAAAGTAAAATGATCGGATATTATAACCTTGAGCTATGCTTATATGTTGGAATTTATTCAATTATTAAATCTGCGCTACCAAACAATTTTAGGTCAATCAAACAACGATGCCTATAAAGTCAAATTTCAGCAACGCATTGAGCAACTACTCTTAACTGAAGCCTTTTTACGAAAGGGTCGACTCATTAATACTTCACCCAAGCAACCGCTCAACATTGCCCTATTAGGCCCTACACAGGCAGGCAAAAGCACCATTACTAATGTCCTTCTAAATAATAACTCGGCAGAAGTAAGCCCATTAGCAAGCTATACAGTACAGCCCCACGGTTTTTGTTATCAAATTACCATTGATGCTTGCGCTGGATTACAAAATTATTTTGGCCGCTTCCAACAACTACAACAATCAGATATTTCAAAAAATCGCTACGACTGCTACTCGCTAAACGAAGTTACCTCAAACGCTCCTTTATTACCTAACTGCATACTTTGGGACACCCCTGACTTTGACTCCATAGACTCATCAACTTATCGAGAAGGTGTTCTAAGAACTGCAGCTTTGGCTGATATTGTTATTATAGTTGTTAGTAAGGAAAAGTACGCCGACCAATCTGTTTGGGATATGGTAACTATGCTTGAACCTTTACATCAACCCACAATTATTTGTTTAAATAAATTAAGCGAAGGCACTGAAGAACTACTAATTAATTCTTTAAAGGAAAAATGGTTGCTAGCTAGGACAGATAATTTCCCTGATATAGTTCCTTTAATTTATCAAAAACAATCTGGCACACCTATCTGGCCCAAAGATCAACAAACACTACTTAGAAAATTAGCTAAGCAAATTGATTACAAAAATCATGCTAAATTCGAACAAGATCTTCTAAAAAAATATTGGCAAGAGTGGATAGAGCCTATCATTGCTGAACATAAAGCTTTAACCAATTGGAAAGAGCTAGTCGACATTTGTATTTGTCATGCTACAGAAAATTATCAAAGTGACTATTTAGACCATCCTCATCATTATGATACCTTTCAAAAAGCTCTTGCTGAACTGCTTAATTTATTAGAAATACCGGGCTTTTCCAGAATACTAACTGGCGTACGCAAAACAATTACTTGGCCAGCAAGGCAAATAATTAAATTTGGACGCAAGAAGCCACTTATCGCCGACAATAGCCAGGAGTTAACTTTATTAAATCAGCTTGCCGAACATGTTTTAATACAACTAGCAGATAAGTTACTTGATTACGCAGAACAACCTCATCAAAGGTTTTGGTGGAAAGAATTTAGTCGCCTGTTACGTAGTCAACGGCAAAATATTCTTGAGGACTTTACTTATGCTGCAAAAGAATACCATACCTCATTCCAGCAGGATGTCGAAGAAACGGCGCAACACTTATATATCAAGCTGCATGAACATCCTTTCTTATTAAATAGCTTACGCGCAACTCGGATTACGGCTGATGCAGCAGCTATTGCCTTTACCTTACATATGGGAGGCATAGGAATACATGATTTTATTTTTGCTCCAGCAATACTAACAATTAATGCCCTCTTAGCAGAAAGTGCTTTAGGTAATTATTTGCACAAAAGCGAACATAACTTAAAAAAACATCAATATAATACCGTGAAACAGTCTCTCTTTATTGACAGCATTAGCTTAAAACTTTTAGAACTACCGAATCAATTATCGACAACAAACTATTTCAACATTTCGCCTGCTCAGTTAATCGCCGCAGCAAATAAACTTAACGAAAAACAACATGGACTACGACTACTCTAATTTAGTTAAAAAAACCCAGGCCTGGACTAATCAAGCTCATATATTAAACTGGATTAATAATGATATTATTACCCAGCTACGTGAACTTGACACTCCCACGTCAGAAACCTTATTTTCAACAGACGACATAGAATCAAGACCTCTTATAGTTGCCTTTATGGGCGGCACAGGGGTTGGAAAAAGTACATTACTTAACCGACTTGCTGGCAAAGCCATTGCTAAAGCAGGTGTCGAGCGCCCTACATCCAGAGAAGTTACTTTATTCCATCATCAAAAAATCACCATTCAACAACTTCCGAATTCATTACCGCTTGATGCAACTAACATTTGCCAGCATCATGATGATTTACAAAAGAATATTGTTTGGATTGACATGCCTGATTTTGACAGCACTGAATCTAGCAATAAAAAATTAGTGCAACAGTGGCTACCTCATATCGATGTGCTAATTTATGTAGTCAGTCCTGAACGGTACAAAGATCAAAAAGCATGGCAATTATTGCTTTCAGAGGGCTCGCAGCATGCTTGGCTATTTGTTTTAAATCAATGGGACAGAGGCCAGCAGGAACAATATAATGATTTTAATCAGCAACTTCATAAAGCTGGCTTTGTTAAACCCATCATTTTCAAAACAGATTGTGTCAATTATCCACAATCCGATGAGTTTTCAGCACTAGAAGACTACATAACATCGTTATCAACAACTCATATAATTAATCAACTTGAACAACATGGCACACAAGCTCGTAAGCTTGATTTAAGACAACAATTAATCTCTATTAAAAGCTCATTAGGCACTAGTCAAACCGTACAAAAAACACTTGACCTTTGGCATACTCAATGGTTGCTTACAAACAAATTACTCAAAGAGGGTCTTGCTTGGCCCATGCAAAATCTTGCAGCTTATTCAGCCGAACACGCCACTGATGTAATAAAGCCAGAGACTAGCCCCTATTCTTCTCTTTGGGATAACTGGGCCGAAAGTCGTTTTGACGATGCTCTTAATGAATTTATTATTACAATCGACCAGCTAGAAATCCCTGTTAGCCCATTTAAAAGAAACCTACAATCAATACGAAAAAATGCGCCTATAATCATCGAAACGCAAACCGAATTAGCGACTAGACTCGCATTAATAAATCCAGGCAATGTATTGCAACGTACCTTTTTAAAAGGCACGCGCTTATGCGAACTCATATTGCCAATACTAGCTATGACATGGGTTGGTTATAAAGTATTTATGGGATATTACACTAGTAATTTGTTAGAAAATCACTACCTAGGCATCGATTTTGCTATACATAGTGTATTACTAATCTCTTTAACTTGGCTTATACCCTTTTTTATTCTAAAAAAAGCACAGCCTTCCCTAAAAACCAGTGCACTAAAAGGCCTCCACAAGGGATTACAACGCGCGCTTAACATCATAGAGAGTGACGTTTCATTTGGCATTTCAACTATCATCGAACAACACAAAGCTCAATTAAATGAACTTTCAGCACTTATTGACCTTTGCAACACAAATACACTAGACCAAAATCTATCTATTAAAAGCGACAGCCCTTTAGTTCGAATGTTGATGAAATAATGATTTTTAACATGCTCGTGCTGTGGCTTGATTAGCCAAAGTAGTCCGAAAGGTAGAGCAGGTTTGCGAATAAGAGAATGGACTTGTGCCGAGTGTGGCACTACGCATGATAGAGATATCAATGCAGCAAAGAACATTCTCGCGCTTGGGCATAAGCGTCTAGCAGTAGGAATCCCCGTCCTTTAGGGCGGGGAGGATGTCAACTCGTCCTGCAGTGTATTAAGAAGTACCTTATAAAAAAATAACTCAATATTGCACAATTTGGTTTCATGATTGAGCACTTAGGGATACCATTACGTGCGAGTGTTTGGGAATACATAAAAATAATTATCCCTGTCAATCACTCTAACCAAAACATTTAATCGAGACGACTCAATGGAAACTTATTTACCTCTTTTCAAAACCATATTTGCCGACTGGGTGCAATTAACAATAAACGAACCTTTATATGCTGGAACACTAGCATTAATAGCGTGGTTACTGTCAGCATGTCTTTACAACATTAAGATCGCTTTTTTAAATAGACAATCTACTGCCAGAGAAAATGCTCGAATTGATGCCATCAATCAACTTAGTTCTGCACAATTACAAATGCAGGATATGCAGCAAAAACTCATTGAGAACAGTGAACAAATAAAAAAAGATCAAGAATGGAGTAAAAATGAAACAGGACGTGCCGCAAAATTAGAAGATCAGTTACAGGATCGAAACAAGCAAATAGCCGCTATTATTCAATCTTTCTCAACTAGCTTTGATCTTGGTGAACGCCCATTACCCCTAACTGAAGACCTAAAAGCAGAAAGTTTATGGCAACAATTTGATAGGACTATCCATTTATTAATCACTCGATTACGCAATGAGCAAGAAACGAAGGCTGAATTACAAATAGCTCTTAAAGCTGAAACACTAAAAAGCACTGAAAATGAAGCGGCCATATCTAGACTGCAATCAGGCATAGCCGCCCAAACCATTAAAATAGCTAACTTAGAACGCCTATTAGAAGAGCAAACATATACCCTACAGCAACAAGATCATGCACAACTGGTATTAGAACAAAGCTTGGTAAATAAACAAGTAGAAGTAGTCCAGAACAATAAAGAAACAATCTCCTTTTCAGTTGATAGCGAACCTTCTAATAATGAGCCTCTGACTACTGCACCGCCTGAAATTATTGCTTCTACTGATCTCATTAGCGAACCCTTACCAACAACAATTACAAGTACAACTAAACCCACATTGAGCGAAGAAATTACTGCACTACCACCTATCAAGTCCTCGAAAAACCAGCTGGGGAAATTCAAGAACCTTTTTGAAAAAACCTTGAAAAAGAAAGCAATTACCACACCAGAAATTATTACAGGTCAACAAACTGATTCGGTTATTCAACAAGTACAATTAGAGATAGCACCTGAGCCTGCGGCTATTAAGCTATCTAAAAGCCCACTTAAGAAAATGAAATACTATTTTGGTGAGGCAAAGCAAATCACAGAAACTAAACTCGACATTACTGAAGCCGCATCGGCACCACTAGTGACAGAGCCAGAGCCAAACAGCTCGGCTAAACTCTCATTTGGTAAACTTAAAAGTTTAATCAGTAAATTGCCATAGGCTCTTAATTAAAACAGTAAACCCACAGCGACTTCGCTCATATAAAATAATCCACAGACTTGATGATTTTTACACTAACGTAAGTGAAGACTCTAATCTGTGGACTTTTATATGTGGCCAGCTACTCTAAAACACTTCTGAATTATTGTAGTCGTTTAACCCTTAACGGCTATTAAACAAGAAAAATTAAACCATTGAAAATAAGTACCACAGCGTGCAAAGCCTGCTCGCGCCAATATTTGATAGTTTTCATCTAAGCGATATGGAATTAATACATTTTCTAATGCTTCTCTTTTTCGCTGATTTTCAAGATCAGTGTATCCACTTTGAGACTTTTTAAATTGCAGATAATGATCAATGTACAAGCGGTTCAGTAATGGATCATTATCCAGCGTTTTCTCAGATAATAAGAGCACTCCACCCGGCCTTAAAGCATCATAAATTATTTTTAGTACCGATTCTCTATCGATAGGTCGAACAAACTGCAACGTCCAATTAACGATAACTACATCACAAGCAGGTATCTGCGGCAATCGATTGATATCAGCAACTACCAATGATGCTCGACCTGCCCCTATCTGCTCAGACAATTTCTCACGTGCCTTATCCAACATAGACTCGGCATTATCATATCCTATAAATCGAGTACTCTTAGGGCACAGTGGATGCTGACTTAGAACATCGATAGTGGTTCCCGTAGAACAACCTAAATCACAAACAACGCCATCCTGTTCAGGCAAAAAACTCATCACTAAATCGGATTGTATTCGTTGAATCTCATTATAAAAAGGCACGCTACGCGATACCATATCATCGAAAACCTTAGCGACCCGCTCGTCAAAAGTAAAATCTTCCACACGATCAGTCTGTTGAAACACTTTATCTTGTTCTTTCATGTTATGCCATTTTGTCACTGAACATGGGTTGCTTAAAGCTATGCATGGCAATTAACTATACACAGCTAGTACCATTAATAATGAACCTTAAGTACATTATTTTTTTTCTTTATTAATACCGACGCTAGCTTTCACTAAATAATGCGGCCTAGCCTTAACTTCTTCATAAATCTTAGCAATGTATTCACCAATAATTCCTAGACTGATCATGATAAAACTTCCAATCAATAACAAACAAATAATGATGGTTGCAAAACCTGAGACAGCCTGACCTTGAATTAATGACCATAGCGCCTCGCTGGCCACAAAAAAACCTAGAATTAGCGTTGTAATACCTAAGAATGTCACAATCCGCAGAGGTAATGATGTGAATGAAGTCAGCGCAGTAATCGCCAACTCTAAAAGCTGCCAGAACGACCATTTACTTTCGTCACCTTGACGACTAGCCACGTCAAAATAAATATACTCCTCTGAAAAACCCAACCAACTAGTCAGGCCACGAAAGAATCGTTCTCGCTCAGGTAACTGATGAACTATGATATCGACAATCTCTCTGTCCAATAATTTAAAATCGGATGAGTTTTTAACATTGATGCCACCCAAACCAGAGATCATTTGATTGATGCAATACGCAGCAGCTCTTTTAGCCGCAGAATCTTCTTCTCGACTACGCTTAACGGCATGGACGATCTGAGCGCCTGCACGCCATTTATCAAGCATTTCAGGAATAAAACTAGGCGGATGTTGCAAATCAGCATCGATAATAATGACCGCCTCACCCATAGCATGAGCTAGCCCTGCCAACATAGCCGCTTCCTTGCCAAAATTTCGACTTAACGATAAGCCTTTAATTCTAGGCTCATATTTAGAAAGCTCACATATTTGCTGATACGTTTGATCATGACTACCGTCATCTACGACAATTATTTCCCATGCGCTTTCACAAGCATTTAAAATGCCTGCGATATGGGTTATGGCCGCGCTAATACCCTGATTTTCGTTATAAGCAGGAATCACTGCACTGATGATAGGCTTGTTTTCTGAGGTCATTAAGGTCATAGCTCTCGTTAATCTATAATGGATATGGGCTCAAACGGATACCGAACTTTTCATATAAGTCATGGACTTTAGGGCTTTGTAATAACGCCAACTCACCCTCCCAATCATGATAAGCCAATAGTCGAGTATCTGAAATTTCAGTGGAGCTAAAGTGTCCAGGATGACACATGAGCTCATAGCTTTGCCCCGGTTTTAATTTTGAAAAAATCGTTGTTAAATAATCGTAGTCCAGCTTCCCACTACGACTTAAGCCTAAAAATAACGGCTTCTTTATCTTATGATGCCGTTGATTAATAAGATGCATAGTTTGCATCAAGCTATTACGAATGAGTGCCGACATGCCAAAAGGTGCAAACCATTCAGCTTGCGTCAAACGTACATGCTTAATGCCATAATCATATGCTAGCTCTAACACTAATGGAAACAATACCGGCAACATGTGAATATGTTCATGAGAATTTAAAAAGCGCAATTTCTGTGATTGACAGGTTTCTATCTGCGCTCGCCATTCTGATTTAACATCAGCAAGACTTATTTTCCCTGTCAACAAAAGTCTACTCATAACATAAGCATTAGGAAACTGGCCTTGCCAATTCTCTAATTTTACCGCCATAACTTCTGTTAAAGGCCGTCCGCAAGTCAAATTCAAATGAACGCCCACATCTAATTTTTCTATACCATTAAGCCATTGCAACTGTGTCGCTATATCGGGGCTGTTCGCCAGAATTCCCGTTGCCGTTAACGCTCCAGATTTTGCCGCCTCTAGGATTCCTTTGCTGACACAAGGGTAATAGCCATAGTCATCGGCATTAATAATCAGATCGATAGTCGCCTTAGCCATTATTTTGTCTGTGCTTGAAACAAGGTAAATAACAGATAGTGCTTAATTGGACTGAGGCGCCGTTGAAGCTCTTCGGGCACGGCATTCATTTGCTCATTATCAATCACATAAAAATCATGATTAGTCTCAGTCAACCTAGCTTGCAATTCAGCAATGCCCGTCACTAATACCGCCTGACCTTGCTTATAAAACTGTGCGGAATAAGGTCTTTGATTGAAATATATCAACTGCTCGTCAGCCAAAGCCCGCTGTTGATAGGCTTCTACTATGGGCTTTTGTGATCTAAAGAAATCGGCGTTAGGATAATGATAGGTCGCCACCAAACCAAAAAAGCCCAAAGGCACACACAATGCCAATGCGGTTCTATACTTAGATCGGAGAGGAAACCATTCAGCCAGCAGCAAAGCAAAACCTGGCAATCCTGGCAACGGATAAGTCCAGATAATATTAGCCGAAAAAGTAAAAAACAGCAGCGGAGCGGTCATCCAAAGCAAACAATATAAGCGCCAGCCATCACTCGACTTTAATAATTCTAACGGCTTTTTTTGTAAAATGGCGGTGATAACTGCTTTCAGAAACAGTAATGACCAAGGAAATGCAGCTCCCAGCCAATATAACCAAATTTTTCCTCGCGGTTGTGCATGGCCATTACCATAGAGATCACCTTCCCAACCACTTTCAGTAAATCGCTTCCAATGCTCACCTACTAAAAAATATTCTAGAAATCCAGGAGTCTTATGTTCGGCTATTAAAAACCAAGGCACACTGATCACTAACATTAATAACGTGCCCTTGATCCAAGGCATTCGTTGCCAGACGCGTTTCCATTCGCCGGTTATTAATGTCCATAAGCCTAAACTAATTCCTGAAAGCACAATCGCTATTGGTCCTTTCGCCAGCAAACCAATACTTAAGCCTATAAAGAACATATACCCCCAGTAAGCCTTGCTGTCTTCGCGCAACGCCAGCCAAAATGAGGCAATTGCCAAGGCGATGCCAAAACTCATGCAAACATCCATCGCGACCGTGCCAGACATCACAAAAAATGATACTGTACTAGCAAGTATGATGGTTGCGGTACTTGCGTATTCCTCGCCACGCTGGACTTTAGCCAGATGATAAATAACCCAGATAACGCCCAAGCTTAATAAGAATGAAGGTAGTCGTGCAGAAAAATCGTTAATGCCGCCCAGCCATAAACTTGAGGCCGTTAACCATACCGTCATAGGGGGCTTGCCCCAAAAAGGCACGCCATAATCAATCAAGGGTGTGACCCAGTTTCCGGTTTCCAACATTTTTCGGCCCATTTCCGCATAGCGAGATTCGGAAGGGTCATACAAAGGATAAAGGCCTAATGAGATGGCTCTTACTAGTAATAAAGTCGCAAACAAACCAACGCCACTAAGCAGCTTCTTTAGCATTGATTTAGGTTTATCATCAACCGTATTTCCCGAAATATCCATTTGAAATGTCCATAAACTATTAGCAAAAAAATTCCAAATTAAAACCACGCCAGTGGTTACAATCTGCGCATAAAAATAATATAAATGTTGCGTCAATATAGCCATCATCGCTAAGTTTAAGGCAAAGCCTAAACTAGCAATCAGCACAAACCTGGGGAACGTCTGCCTATGTGACTGTTGACTATTAAAGGTTAACTTATAATTTAAAACATAATTAACGATTAAGCCCGCTAACGCTCCCCAACCGGAAGCAACTACCGGATTAAAACTATAAAACTCAACTAAACCATATAATATCGAATAATGCGCCAAAGTTCCTGCGACGCCAACAAGAGCAAAACTCATAAATTTG
>Ga0209697_10009988_pt1 | contig 10357 bp, 10 predicted proteins | sample AliMusrvi5mmetaG_FD_184115 | JGI IMG/M metagenome (GOLD analysis project Ga0209697, IMG submission 184115) | Freshwater lake bacterial and archeal communities from Alinen Mustajarvi, Finland, to study Microbial Dark Matter (Phase II) - Alinen... | ecosystem: Environmental > Aquatic > Freshwater... | reverse complement strand
GTTCTCAGATCGGAGAGGGAAATCACCCTTGGAATTGGCCGGTTGTGAGTTGCCGAAAATCAGGAATTGGATGGTCTATATACGAAAGAAATACGGGGAGGGAGCAACCTAATTGGGAACCAGTGCCCGTTTTTCATGGTTTTCGCGCGAAATTTTCGGATTTACAGCTCGACATGAGATTTGAGAGAGATACTTAGCTCCGGAGTAATAAGCTGGGATGGATCAAGCCTTCGGTATTACTACCGATTACTCACTACCGACCGCTCACCCACTCCGTCTTTGCGAGGGCGTACTCGCCCGTGGCAATCCAGTTTCCCTTTCCTCGCCCTCTTTTTTCCGTCTTTTCGAGGGTGAGTCTTCGAGCCCATGGCAATCCAGGAACTAAGATTCTGGATTGCTTCGTCGAAGATTCCTCGCAAAGACGGACATAAGGGTCTGGACCGCCACCTCTACCCTTCGCGAAGAGCGGGGTCGCAAAGAGCGGGTAGGAAATATGGGAGCGGGGACTGGATTACCACCCTGCCCTTCGCGAGGCAGACTCCTTACAGTAGCGATAGGAATCGAATCAAGCCACATTGGTATCGGAAACGAAAAACGGCCCCGGCGTGATGCCAGGGCCGTTTTCATATGTGACCCTAAGGAGAATCGAACTCCTGTCCCCACCGTGAGAGGGTGGTGTCCTAACCGCTAGACGATAGGGCCAACGACGCTACGTTTCAAAAACCAGTCAACAGATAACAGTATCCAAACAGACTTTTTTTGTTTTCCAGCAGGGGTGGTAGGAATCGAACCCACGCAAACGCTTTTGGAGAGCGGTGTACTGCCACTATACGACACCCCCGAAACTATCCGAGCAAATTCCCTCCGTTCGACAATATCTCCTTATACAGCAACAGGATTTCTCGCTGAACCTTCACATCGTTATATCGCACACTCACACATCCCTGATATCCTTCCCGGATATTTTTCCCTCCGTTTTTCTTCCTGTAAGACTGAGTGAATTGCGATTCAGGGATACCAGTAACTCCCGACCAGAATCTGACTTGTTTCTTCTCGTCGTGATATCCATGTATATGTACCAGTGCTCGAAACTTTTTCTCATCTACCAAGAAAGCTTGTCGGAAAAATCTGAGAAAAAACCGTACTAACTGCGGATCGGAATTCACGAACACCACTCGGCCGGACTCGACTTTCGATCCCTCGCAACCATACAGAAGAGCACATACTGCCTTCGACTGTAGTGGATCAAAGGAAAGTGCGCCCAGAGCACTTCGAACGGATATGAGAGTCATATTCTCTTCGACTCTCTTTTTCGTTCTCGACGATTCGATGCCGCGTTGCCTTCCATCTCGTTGTTTCCGTACGATTTCCGATTTTGCTTTCTCGGACAGAGGAATGTTCCGAGCCCACACACTCACCGAACTTTTTGAAACCCGAAGTCGTTCACTTATTTCACGCAGTGAAAAACCCCGCTTTCGAAGATTCACAACCTCAGATATCAAATCATCCCTTTTCATGAACCATGACATCGGTTATACGACCGAAATTATGATACCACAAAAATATCCGGCTGTCCTACTTACTCTCGTTGTGCGGCGTGTGTTTCCGGCAGAACGGACAGTATTTGCTGAGCGCAAGCTTCTCCTTCACCTTCTTCTTGTTCCGTTTCGTATACACTGTGATGCGCTTGCATTCCGAGCACTTCATCTTCGCCATGTTGTCCTTGATCTTTCCCATAGTCCGTTCAAAAATATAACTGCTTCAGTGTACGGAAAAATACCGGATCCGTCAACCCGACGACCTTCCCGGAGCGGAGAATTCGTTTTCCTTGAGCCGTTGACCAGGATTGAACTGGTGACCTCGTCCTTACCAAGGACGTGCTCTACCGACTGAGCTACAACGGCGTGTTTCCAAACGATTCTTTCGTCTCAGCATGAAGCGAGGTGAAAAATCTATTTGTGGGTAGGGAGGGATTCGCCCTGTGGGCCCGGGTGCTGCGCTCACTCGCACCCTTCTCATCCCTTTCCTCTTTTCAATAACGACCCTCATATCCGACGCGTGAAATGCAAAATATGATTTTCGTTGTGGGTAGGGAGGGATTCGAACCCCCGAAGCCCGAAGGCGACAGATTTCATGCAATCCAAAGATTTCTCATTGGCACGGACTATATCTTCACCTGTTCTAGGTGTTCCGGTATCTAGTCTCTACGGCGCTCTCCAACACGCGTCAGAGTTCCCACGGTATTCGCATATCTTCTCTTGAAGACTTAGCCTTCACCGTTATCCCGGAAAGTTCATCTGAGAGTCCCCTCTCAGAGCTGCAATATTTCTTACAGTCTGTTGTGATAGACCACTCCACCACCTACCCATATTGTAAATCCAAATTTTCAAATTCCAGGCTCCAAACGATATCCATACCGCACGCCCGAAGCGATCAGCATTGGAAATCCTTTGGAAACCGGAATCCGTTCATTGGTAACATTGTCGATTGCTTTCGTATATCCAAACGTGAGCCTGAAGTCGGATTCGCCCCGTATTTGCCGTGCGCCAGGTGCATGTCTGCCGACGAACCGACGGCCTACTGTTTACAAAACCGTCGCCCCGCCCGCCTTCGCCTGAGCCTGAGGTCGGATTCGAACCGACGACCTACGGTTTACAAAACCGTTGCTCTAACCAACTGAGCTACTCAGGCGAGAGAGTGGGTCCGATTCAGGTAACCGTTCCAGTATATCCTATCGCGCCTTTTCCTCAAACACCTTCTCCAGCCTCCGGATCTTTATCTTCACCGCGCGGTTGGTCGGATGGAGCTTGATGGCCTGCCGATAGCATTCCTTCGCGTCCTGCAGGTTGTTCGCCGCAAAGTAGCAATCCCCGAGCTCCTCGTACGCGGCGGCATCCCGAGGGTTCTCGACGATCCGCGCGATAAGCGTTTCTTCCCGCGGACCGGTCTGCGGTACGCCTACGCCTGCCGACCGTCCGTCCGTTCGACGACCGGATGTCGGCTCCGGATGAGCCACCTCGTCCCGAAGCATCGGCCGGGAAGCATACTCGGTAGCCGTTCCCTGCGCCGTCACGGGAGCGGACGGACGGAAATCCGTCTTTCCGGACCGTTCCTCCACGGTTTGCGGGAGGGGATGCAATCCGGGAAATGCCGGCGTCTCGTCCGATTCCGCCGGCTTCAGCCGACTGAAAAAGTTCGACCGCGAGGCGACGTCTTTCGACTGACGCTCGGCGGTTTCCCCACCGATGTTTTTCCGCATGGTATCGAGCTCGGTCCGCCGGCGACGAAGCCGCTCAAGGGAAGACTGGAAGAAATTATGGATGCGAAGCGTCATGGTCTTGAACCTCGACGCGAGCCGCTCCAGGATCTTGAGAAAGAACGCCTTCCGCGACAACGCGCGGGACTGCGACTCCGCCTGTGTCGACCCGTTCAAGGAAGACAGTTTCTCGGCGATATCGGCATCACTCATCCTCCGGGAGAGGAACCAGAGCAGACCTCCCAGGGAGAGGACGATGACGAATGGGGGGATGATGAGATACCACATGGAAGTGACGGTTCGGGTGTTCGGGGCTCTCTATCTCTTCGGGCCGGGATCAGATCTCGTAGCGGATAAAGCCGCCGATCAGGATGTTCTCGCCGATCTTCTGGACATTCTCGGACAGGAGGTCCTTGATCGTCTTCTCCGGATCCTTCACAAACGATTGCGTCAAAAGCGAGTTCTCCTCGCGAAGTTTCCGTTCCTTGCCCTCGAGGATCTTGGCGATCATCTCTTCGGACTTCCCGGCTGTCCGAAGTTCCTCGGTCCAGATCGAACGCTCCGAGGCGACCGTCTCCTCCGAAACGTCCTCTGGTCGGAGCACGCCCGGGTTCATCGCGGCGACGTGCATCGCGATATCGCGGCCGAGCGATTGGAAATCCTCGTTACGCGCGACGAAGTCCGTCTCGCAGAAAAGTTTCACCATCGCAGCCACGCGACCGTTCGAATGCAGGTAGGTCGCGATAACACCCTCCTTGGCCTCACGGTCGTTCTTCTTCACGGCCTTCGCCGCCCCGCGTTCCCGAAGAATCCTGATTGCCCCTTCCTCGTCGCCACCCGCTTCCTCGAGGGCCTTCTTCACCTCGACGATACCGGCACCGGTCCGCTCACGGAGTGCCTTGATCAGTTCCATGCTTATCATATTCGTACGTGGATGTTATCGGTTTTATTTCTTCCCGAAAGTCCTACCGCTTCGCCGGAAGCCCCTTGGCTTCGGCGATGGCCTTGCCGAGCGTCCCGAGCAAGAGCCGCAGCGAGGACAGAGCGTCGTCGTTTCCCGGCACCGGGTATTCGACCTCCGTCGCGTTCGCATTGGTGTCGATGATCGCCACGACCGGGATGCCGAGGGCGTGCGCCTCGCGGATCGCGAGTTTACCCTCTTTCCCGTCGGCGACAACGACCGCGCCCGGCAATTCGCGCATCTCCTTAATGCCACCCATGCGCTTGCGTAGCCGTTCGACTTCCTCGAGCTTGCGCTGACGTTCGAACTTGGTATACATATTGAACTCGCCGCGCTCGAGCTTCTCCTCGGTCTCGCGGAAATACTTAGTCCGGGTCCGGATGACGGAATAGTTGGTGAGCGTCCCACCAAGCCATCGTTCGATGACATACGGCTCCCCGAGCCTTGTGGCGAGCGAAAGGACGAACGGATGCGTGTGTTTCTTCATGCCGACGAACAGAATCGGCTTGCCGGCCTTCGCGGTCTCGGCAAGGAATTTTCCGGCCCGATCGAGGTAGTGCTTCGTCTTGCCGAGGTCGATAATGTTCACGTTCTGACGCGTGAGGAACACGAACTCGCGCATCGACGGATGCAGACGCGACTTCAGGTGTCCGAAATGGACGCCGGCCGCGAGCATCGCCTCGAGTCCCGTGTCGAGCGTCGAGAAATCGAACGATTCGAACGGACCCGCCTGTCCGGTTTGTACGGCCGGCGCCGTCTGACTCTTCGTCATATGGTTATTCCTTATTGCTTACTTCCGAAGCCGGGTACCCCTCTGTCGGCCGCTTCGGAAACCCTGCCCGTATAAGAGGCCGTACGGCCACGTTCTGGGAGAGCGCATCATCTGTTTTCCGTCGGCTTCACCCCGAGAGGGAGCGGGGCAGGAAAAGCCGGAAATTATGGAAAACATGAATATTTTCCGTCCCGTCGGAACCGACGAAACGGCACTTCGAAGCATACCCGAAGCCTCGAGCCTTGTCAATTTCCGAGAGTCGTGATACCATGCCTTTCGTTCAAAGGAATGCCATTTTCCGTAACTTTTTGAGGGCGCTTCGGCGCAAGAGACGTATGAAACAGGGAATCCATCCGACCTATCACGAAGACGCCGTCATCACGTGCGCCTGTGGCGAGAAATATGGGACCGGCTCGACCGTCCAGGCGATCGAGATCGAAATCTGCGCGAAATGCCATCCGTTCTATACCGGCAAGAAGAAGTACATCGACACCACCGGCCGTGTCGAGCGTTTCAAGCAACTCGCCGAGCGCGCCCGGGAGAAGCAAAGCGCCGCCGGAGCCGGAAAGAAGCCCCGCGTCAAGAAATCGGCCGGAGCCGAAGAGCCCGCGAAACAGGCCGCCTAGCGACGGAATCGGAAGGCGCGTCCCTTTTCGGATGCGCCTTTTCGTTTCCCTTTCTTTTCCCATTCGTATATCATACGGATACCGATCAAACACTATGGACGAACTCATACGAAGCATCGAGGCGCAGGCGGCCGAGGTCGACGCCGAACTCTCCGACCCGGAAACGGCCAAAAGGCCGTCCCGTCTTGCCGAACTCGGACGGCGGAAATCCGAACTTTCCGGCATCACGGACAAGGCCGGCAAGTTCAAAGCGGTCGAGAAGGCGATGCGCGACAATGCCGAAATCATGAAAGAGACCGACGACGCGGAACTCAAGACGCTCGCCATGGAAGAGAACATAACGCTTGCCGGCAAACGGGACATCCTCGAAAAGGAGCTGAAGAAACTCCTCCTCCCCCGCGACCAAAACGACGGCAAGGACGTGATCGTCGAAATCCGGGGCGGCGCCGGCGGTGATGAATCGAGCCTGTTCGCCGGAAGTCTGTTCCGCATGTACTCTCGCTACGCCGAATCGCTCGGCTGGTCGGTTGTTGTCGTCCACTCGAACCAGACCGAGGTCGGCGGATTCAAGGAAATCGTCTTCGAGGTGAACCGTGGCCGGGCCGTCGTCGCGCCCTTTCAGAAACTCAAGTACGAGTCCGGCGTCCACCGCGTCCAGCGCGTCCCCGAGACCGAGAAGGCCGGGCGCATCCACACCTCGACCGCGACCGTCGCGGTATTGGCCGCCGCCGAGGAAGTCGACATCGAGATCGTCCCGAGCGACCTGCGCATCGACACGTTCTGCTCATCGGGCCCCGGTGGCCAGTCGGTGAACACGACCTATAGCGCCGTCCGCATCACGCATATCCCGTCGGGACTCGTCGTCTCGTGCCAGGACGAGAAGTCCCAGATCAAGAACCGCGACCGCGCGATGAAGGTGCTCCGTTCCCGACTGCTCCAGTTCGAGGAGGAGCGACGCGCGAAGGAAGAGGGCGACGCGCGCCGGTCGCAGATCGGCACCGGCGACCGGAGCGAGAAAATCCGCACGTACAACGTTCCCCAGGACCGTGTCACCGACCACCGCGTCAAGCTCTCGTGGAGCGGGGTCGAACGCATCCTTTCCGGTGGCATCGCGGAGATCGCCGAGGCGCTCGAGGAGGAAGATATCAGGTTGAAACTCGAGGAAGAATCCGCCAAGGCATCCGTATGACCACGCTCCGGTTGATCGCGAAGGAATATGCCGGCCGGGTCGCGCCGGAGGATTTCACGCTCCTCGCCGCGTCTGCGCTCGGACGAACGAAGGAGTTCGTCTTTCGCGAGCCGGATCATACGCTTTCTTCGGAAGAGGAAACCGCGCTTCGTTCGATGCTTGCCCGCAGGGTGGATCGCGAACCCGTCGCCTATCTGCTCGGAGAAAAAGAATTTTTCGGACTTCCGTTTTTCGTCACGCGCGACACGCTCGTCCCGCGACCCGAGACGGAGCTCCTCGTCGAGGAGGCACTCTCACTCCTTTCGAAACACGACGACAAGACCGTCATCGCCGATATCGGCACCGGGAGCGGCGCTATCGTCGTCTCACTCGCGCACTCCCTTCAAAAAATTCATTCTGAGTCATCATCATTCACATTCGTTGCGACGGATATCTCTTCCGGAGCGCTCCATATCGCGAAAAGAAATGCGGAACAAAACGGCGTCGCGGAGCATATCGATTTTTTTGAAGGCAACTTCATCGATCCGATTCCCGAAAGCGTATTCGAGGAAATAAATCACATACTCATCCTCGCGAACCTTCCATATCTCTCACGTACGCTCTACGAAAGTGCATCCGACGATGCGCGTCTCTTCGAACCTGAATCCGCGCTCGTCGCAGACGAAGACGGCCTCGCACTCTATATCGAGCTTCTCGACGACATCGCACGAAGAAAGAAATCACGATGGCGTAATATTCCCGTCGACGGCCTTTTTGAGATCAGTCCCGAGCAGGAACCGGCACTGAAAAATATATTCTTCGACCGGTTCCCATCATCACAAAACGACTTCCTCCCCGACCTCTCCGGCCGCACCCGTGTCTTCTGGTTTAGGATTGAATAACATATCTTTCAAATATAAAAACTGCGAGAGAACATCTTCTCCCGCAGTCGCGATTCGATTCGCATTATTTCTTTTTCATCGACAGCATGTGATCCCTCTTTTTCTTTCTCAAAAGCCATCGAACGATATCCTGTGTCCTATAATCACGAATGCACATGACTCCAGGAGGTGCATCATATTTCGATGACACCGACACACCGAGACAGAGGACCAGTCTTGCGAAGTTGCCATAAAACATTGCTGGAACGGTTGCAGCGACCTCTTCATCAGATTCCACGGTAGCCACAATCAGATCACTTAACTCAAACAAGGTCTGAACTCTGTTTGAATGAATTACCTCGGGGCAGAGCCCCGAGGTAATTCCATTCATTCCGTTCTGGATTAGGACACTCTTGGTCTATACTTCCCGCATGGAAAAAATGAAAAAACTGAGCCGCGTCGAGCGGCTTGAGATCGGGATCCTTCTCGACAAGGGGTATTCGTGTCGGGCGATAGCGGAATCGATGGGAAGGAGTCCGAACACCATCTCATACGAAGTGAGGAAAAACAGTACAAATGGGGTATACAATGCCCTCAAGGCGGACAAGAAGGCAAGGGTCAAGAAAAAGAACGCGAAGTATCAGTGGAAGAAGATCAGCCACGACAACGCGCTAAGAGACTATATCGTCTCAAAACTGGAAAAGCATTGGAACCCAGACGAGATAGCAGGCAAGATGAAAGAAGACCGTGAGCCATTCTACGCGTCCAAGACCGCCATATACGAGTGGCCCTACAGTGCCTACGGCCAACGATATTGTAAACACCTCTATACGGCCCGATACCGGAAGAAGAAACGGAAGGAACCGAAAACAAAGCGGGTGATGATACCCGACCGTATAGGCTTGGACAAGCGACCCTTTGAGGCTGCCGACCGTATCGAGAGCGGACATTTCGAAGGTGATACTGTGGTATCCAAACGGGGTGGATCGGGAGCGATGAGCGTCTTGATTGAAAGGAAAAGCAGGTTTTTGTCGGTTCGGAAGCTCCGAACCATGTCACCCTCGGAGAATCTTCGGAAAGTACGGGATATGAGCAAAACGATGCATATGAAAACACTCACGCTCGACAACGGGATCGAGAACAAGAAACATTCTTTGTTCGGTATGCTGACCTATTTCTGCGACCCGTATTCCTCATGGCAGAAAGGATCGATAGAGAACGTGAATAGGATGCTTCGGAGATACTTTCCCAAAGGGACCGACTTCGCTTCCGTGAGTCAGAAAAGGATGGATGCGGCGGTGAACATCATCAATGAAAAACCGAGGAAGATCCTCGGGTATCGGAGCACGTATGAAGTGGCAGTCGAAAATGGTGTATTATTGAAACAAGGCTAATTTTTCTTTTGACCCAGTGTCCTAATTGAGGGGTGAATTCAGGTTCATTTCAGTGCTAAAATAAAATCATAAAAAACTTCTCCTGTCAATACTTGTTGACGAACATCTGCTTTCCCTCTATCCTTTTCCCACAAGCTGTAGTTTCACAACCTCAACAGATACGGGGGAAACATGATACGAAACAACGCGATTCCTCGACTCATGGACGTCGGATTCGATTCCAAGACCGTCTCTTTCACGTTCCACCTCAGTGAAAGGCTTCTCAAGCTGGTAAAGGGCCATCCTATAAAAAATAGGGTCCAGGCAATGCTGAAGGCATATCCCGAACTGTCATTGGATTTCACCTCAACGGATGCCATAGGTATCGATCGTTGTCTGCGCTTCGTGGAGCCTTCGACTTATCGCTACGACGTCCCTTGCTGTTACTGCGGAGCGGAACCGTGCGGGAATTGTTCCGGAACCGGAGAAGATCAGTTCGGATCGACCTGTTTCCGTTGTTATGGGAAAGGGGTTCGGAATATGAAGGATGGTCATGCGGGAGATTCATTCTCGGATTTCTGTCTGACCCTGCATATCCTCTCCAAGATCCTCTTCTATTCCTCATTCCCATATTCAAGACCGCCTGACAACAACGGTATTTCTTTCGATTCAGAGACCATCGACGATCAGCAAACCATGCTGTTCGAAGTGCCGGAAGAAAACGGGAGGGATATGGCGATAAACGGATGGCTACACGATGAGATCATCCGAAACGCCAGAGGTTTCGAAGCATCAGAAATCGACGAGGTCGGAAATGCCATGATGAGCATCGAACTGAAGTTGCTCCGAACGGAAGTGTGCCGCTTCGTACATGAATTCGGTTTCCACGTCGAGAGTCGGGATAAAAGGCTCTTCTTCCTCAGGGTCCCGCAAGGCTGTAACCACAGCGTACTGGAACTGTCGGATGGACCGTGGAACCAGTGGCCATGGGGAAAATATCTCTACCCCCATAATATCGACGGGATGCATTCCAAAGCGTATCTTGTCGCGGGACTCGCCACGATCGATCGACTCGCACGAAAACGTATCGTCGAGTCGAACGTTCGATAACATATCGTTTTCAAACCGTAAACGACGACAGCCTTATTCGAAACGCATAAGGCTGTTCTGTTTTCAAGGGCACTTTCCCTTTTCGTAAGCAAAAGTCTTAGCTGTAAGAATTAACAGCGTTGTTTACAAAAATTGATTGAGCGGTTACGCTCAAAAGTCATAATTTTTGGAAACAATATGGTAATCCACAAGAAAACGAAATTGACACCG
>Ga0209697_10009984_pt1 | contig 10359 bp, 7 predicted proteins | sample AliMusrvi5mmetaG_FD_184115 | JGI IMG/M metagenome (GOLD analysis project Ga0209697, IMG submission 184115) | Freshwater lake bacterial and archeal communities from Alinen Mustajarvi, Finland, to study Microbial Dark Matter (Phase II) - Alinen... | ecosystem: Environmental > Aquatic > Freshwater... | reverse complement strand
GGACATCCGGAAAAAGACGGCGCGTGAAGGGTCGCAGCGCGCGGGCCAGAACGTTCACAAGCCCCGCGAGCTCCGCCAGCCGCATGATGCCCAGCCAGAGGGCGAACATCCCCGCCAGCGGCAGGGCGATGTTCATCACCGCTCCCTGAGCCGCCTCGAACGCGCCGCCGGTCACCGCGTTGAGATTGCCGGAAAACCCGCCGATGAACACTGCGAGAAGAACAAGCCAGAGCCAGATGGGGTTAAGCACGGGGAGGATTAGAACACCGAACGCGCTCCATTTCCAGCAAAGCCGGAACGAAAAAACTCAGGCAAGGTGGATCGCGATCTCCGTGTCTTTCCCCCCCGTGTTTTCTTCCGGTTCACGCAGCGCAGCCGTCCGCCCGTTCCTCCCGGTTCAGGAGCGCCTCGTGGATGTGCCTTTCGAGCTTCTCGACGATGGCCTCCCAGGAATTGCTCCGGGCCAGCTCGATGCCTTGGCGCAACCGCGCGGCATCCGGGCTTTCCACCGCCCGGCGGCAATGCGCGATGAATTCCTCGTGGCTTTCGGCGACCGTGGCCACATGGCTGAACTGCCGGACCACGTCCTCGATGGCCGAGGAGACAATGGGCCGCCCCGTGGCCATGTACTCGAGCGCCTTGGTGGGGTTGATGAATTCGGTGGCCTCGTTCAACGCGAAGGGCATCAGGCAGGCGTCAAAGCGGCTTGCGTAATGGGGAAGCTCGGCGTAATCGCGCCCGCCCAGCCAGTGGATGTTCGCGCGACGGGGCAACACCGCCTCCTCCACCTTGGTGCGCGGCCCCACCATCACGAGATGCCAGGTCGGGTCGGCATCGGCCAGTTTGGCCACCAGTTCGTAGTCCATCCGCTCATCGACCACCCCGAAAAAACCGAGCACCGTCCCCTTGAGATGCCGGATGTCGTGCGGCGTCACCGACGAGCCGTTGCGCGCCAGGGCAAAATGCCGTTCATCCACGCCGCAGCCGTAGGCATGGCAGTTGGGATTGTGCCGGGATTTGGCGCGGTGAATCTTCAGGCCGCCCGCGAAAACGACATCGGCGATGGCCAGCAACTGCTGCTCGCGTTTGACGAGCTCGGGCGGTGCACCCTTGAACTGGGAAAGTTCGTCCATGCAGTCATACACGACGGCAATTTCGTTCATCCGCCCGGCGAACGCCGTGACGGCCATCGGATCGTAAAACCAGTGGAGGGGATCGCAGAATTGCCCCGCCAGCGGCCCGCCGAGCGCCTCCTGGACCAGCCGCAGCCGCTCCCCATCCACCCACGCGCTCTCGTGCCAGCGGCAGGCAGGGAAGGCGGATTGCAGCACGGTGATGTTGGGAAAGTCGGATACCTCGACGCGAGTCGCCGTGGGTTCGGCCACGGCCTCCGAGGGGAACGGCCCCTCCACGTACAGGATGCGGTGGGTGCGCGAGAGCCGGGAGAGGAACTGCTGGGGCCGCTGCCAAACCCAATCCCACCGCAGATGCGAGTGAACGATGATCGGGTAATCGCGGCTCGGGTTCCGCGAATACGTTGGGCTCGCGTCTCGTTTGGGATCGGTGTCTCTCTCCATACCCCTCGAAATCGGCAAGCTGGGGCATTGTGGCCTTACGGCAATCCCCGGTCAAACGCCGTTACGCCCCGGCGCATGCGCGCTCAACGCCAAGCAGGAACGGAACGAAGCCGAGCCCAAACCCGCCGTGGTTGTTGAAACGGTGATCTTCCCGCAAGCCCCCTCCTTGCCGTCAGGTGGGTGGGGGGATTTCTTTGCCTCCGCAGCCTTGGGGGATTTGCGTGAGCCGTCCGGCATTGCGCCCGGTGGCGATCCATCTCGCTTTTTCTGGTTTCCTGATGAAATTCCTCTCTTTGCTTTGCGGCTTTGCTATCGCCAAGAGGCGCACGTTGCGCTAAAACCTGCGCCATGCAATTGATCGACGGCAAACGGATCGCCCAGGAAGTCCATGCGGAAACCCGCGTGGCGGTGGAGGCGCTCAAAGCAAAGGGAATCACGCCCGGCCTGGCGGTGGTGCTGGTGGGGGACGACCCCGCTTCGCGCGCCTACGTGCGTTCCAAGGACAAGATGTCCAAGGAACTGGGCATCCACTCGCTCAAGCACGAACTCCCGGCGGAAACCACCCAGGAGGCGCTCCTCGCGCTGGTGCGCGAACTCAACGCAGACCCCGCCATCCACGGCATCCTCGTCCAGTCCCCTCCCCCCCGGCACATCGACGAGGCGGCGGTGATCCAGGCCATCGACCCGCGCAAGGACGTGGACGGCTTCCACCCGGTCAACGTGGCCAAGCTCGCGCTGGACGACCCGAGCGGCTTTGTCCCCTGCACGCCGCTCGGCTGCCAGCGGCTGCTGCTGGCCAGCGGCATTGATCCCGCGGGCAAGCACGCCGTGGTGCTGGGCCGCTCCATGATCGTGGGCAAACCGATGGCGCTCCTGCTCATGGCCAAGGGCAAGGGGGGCGACGCCACCGTCACCGTCGTCCATTCCCGCTCGCGCGATCTGCCCGCGCTCACCCGCCAGGCGGACATTTTGATCGCCGCCATTGGCCGCCCCGGCTTCGTCAAAGCGGAGCACGTGGGAGAAGGGGCCGTGGTCATCGACGTGGGCATCAACCGCATGGAAGACGCGGCGAACGCAAAAGGCTACCGGATCGTGGGCGACGTGGCGTTTGACGAAGTCGCCCCGAAATGCTCGCGCATCACGCCAGTGCCCGGCGGCGTCGGCCCGATGACCATCGCCATGCTCATGGCCAACACCGTGAAGGCCTGCCGCCAGATCACGGGGGCATAGAGCGTCTGCCAAAAAGAATTTCCAGATAAAGAAGGCGGCGCCACGGGGCGTCGCGCTTGCTATTTGACCCGCAGGCATTAAAATCCGGCGAACAATCCGATGTGATTTTTATCAAAAGCCCTCCTTCCCGCTGAGAAACTTTTTTCTTCCAATGAATCCTGATTTCACTAACTCGCCGGGGGAAATGATCGCTTGGGGGCTTTTGTTTCTGGTTGCGCTCTTCTGCACCTGGTCGCTTCGGCGCAGGCGGAGCAGCAAAAAATGCCTTTTTTCTTTGCTGCTGTTGCTCGTGACTGTGCCGGAGAGCGGAATTTTCGCTCTTGTGACAAAGGGTGAACGGCCGGGAGGAATGCAAATGGAACTGGGCATCGCCATGCTGCTGATAGTGCTCGGGTCCGTTTGGCTCGCCATCACTGGGCTCAGACGGTTCCGGCGGCGGGGGAGCCGGTATGGCCGGAAGCGCGCAATGCTAACGCTGGCATTGGCTCCGTTTCTCGTTGGTTTTTACGTCTGGGGCATGACGCACGCAGGTCAAGCCCCCGTGCCTGGTTTGCTCAAGACCACAGCCAAACCCGCAGCCACCTCCGGAACCAACGCCGCTCCTGACCTTGCTTCCGACTCTGTATCCGATGCCGCTTTCTACGCCGAGCTCGCGGCCAGAGCCAAATCCGATGCCGCTTACCAGCCGTTTGTCTCGGAGGAACTGAATTACCGGTACACCCCTCGCCCTCCTTGGAAGAAGATGAACGTCGCGCAAAACAAACACTCCATCTCCTTCGGCATTATGCGGGAGGATATTCCACTTTATTTCATCCTCATCGCTGAAAAGGTGAAGGACGACTCCCCGCGCACCACAGCGGAACTGTTGGGGGTTTCCAAGAATTACATCAAACAGAAAGCCCAAAAAACCAACTTTCTACGGGAACAGCCGATGAAGTTGCATGGGCTGGAGGGGATACGTTTTGAAACGGAGGCGTTGGTGGGCGATAGCTCGAGTTATTATGTGTTTTGGGTGAGCTTGTCCAACGGCGTCCTCTACCAGTTGATCACCGCAGGAGACATCACTCACAAGGAGCTGGTGATTAAAGAATCCCCTGGATTGCTTGAGCAATTTGAGATTCTGCATCCGGACAAAGGCGGGACCAAGAGCAAGAATTAGAGCCGCTGCCGCCCCCCCCTTCTTTGGGCGTCCCGACACCGGGAGACAGGAGGACAAAGACGACCTCGGCACAAAAAAGCGGAAGATGTCGTTGTTTTTTCCCATCGGCCTTTGCTTTTTGGGAACCAGTTCTTTTTAGGAACCAGCGGCATCTTCCTACTTTTAATTTCGCACAGGTTGTGCGATGCGCAAGGGCTTATTGCGCGAGCGCTTCCTACGACTGGGCGACGAAAGAATTTTTCCGCAGGATAGCCTGGTATTGAGCGGGCGAAACCGGTTTTGCGATATAGCGATCCAACTTCGCATCGTAGGTCACGACGATGTATTTTGCCGGAGAGTGGCTTGCCTGGGCTGGATTAATCAAAGCACGCCCCTCCGCAAGGAACGCATTTTGCCCGTAAATGTAGGGGATATAAAAACTGCGGAACTGCAGTCTGGCGTCCAACAAGGCGATGTTTCCCGGCACACTTTCAATGGCCCGGTCAATCGCGGTCTTCAAATTCGGCGCACCGGAAGTGGGGATGAAAATAACGATATGCTGGGTATCGTCCCCCTGAACTGGGATTCCGCGTCTGGAACCGGCGATGACGCTAAAATCCACATTCTTCGTGGAGAGGACGGTGAAGTCGCCGATATTGTGGGTGCATCCGGTCATAAAGAGTGCGGAAGCAAGGAGAAGAAGGCGTGAAAGTTTCATAAGCTGAAGGAGTTTTATGGTTCGGAACCGTTGATTACTTTTTGGGAGCCGGGCTTGTAGGGGAATTAAAAAGCGGATTCCCTTCCACGATGTAATTATTCTGGCCGTAAAGGAGCGGGATGACCATAAAGGATTGCGAATAAACCACACCGTCCACCAATGCAATCGACCCCGGCGCTTTTTCCATGGCGTTATCCATCGCGTCTTTTGCATTTGGGAATTTGACCGGAATACCAAGGACGACATGGCCGACATCTTTACCGGAAACCCGTTGGTTCATGCGCTTTGCTTTGCCGAGCGCTGTAACATCAATGTTTTTGCCGGACATTAAAGTGAAGTCGGTGAGGCGTTGCGTGCAGCCAGTTAGCAAAGCGAGGAGACCGATGACGAGGAGGGGTGGAGTTCTCATTGGGCAAATCATATGGGGGATAACCCGGTAATCTTGCAAGCAGAATCTCGGCATCGCCGCAGGATTGTAACAATCTCTTCTTTTTTTCCCGGGCCGGTTTTTGGCAAAGCCAATCCGTCGGATCAGGGCTCACGCATCTAAAATAATCGAGACGCATTGCTGAACTGCATTACAGAAAAACTCTCACGCAAAGCCGCAAAGGCGCAAAGAAGAGAGGAAAGAACCGCCAATAATTCACAAATCTTGGAAAAACAGGAAGTCTTGCGGTTTTTTTCTGTTCCGGACCTTTGCGTCTTTGCGGCTTTGCGTGAGAATCATTTAGATGCGTAAGCCCTCTCCGTCCGACATTGACGTTGGGAACGGGGCCGGGCATATTTCCGGGCCATCCGGTTTTCGGACTCGACCATCCCCCGGCGGCAAAACTCCCTCCCTCGCATGGATAATAATGTAGCTTACAAGATAGGACAGGTGATCGGGCTGGGTATCTCTTTGGTGCCCGCTATCCTCTGCGGCTGGTCGCTGCGCCACAGGCGGGCCAATAAAAAATGCCTGTTTTCGCTGCTGTTGCTGCTGGTGATCCTGCCGGTGGCCGGGGTGTTTGGCGTCCTCTCCAAAACGATGCATCTGCCGGGTTACGCACAAGCACTGTTGGGCTTGTTTATGCTGGTGCTGGTGATCGCCTCGATCCTTCTTGCGATTCTCGGGCTTGCGGAGTTCCGCCAGAGCGGCTCGCAGTTTGGCCGCAAGCGGGCGCTGTTGGCGCTGGTGCTTGATCTCTGTTTCATCGGCTTCTTTGCGTGGGGAGTGGCTCAAGGCATCCGCAACGCCGGGGTCAGGGCAGCCGCCGGGCCGAAAGAGCCGCCGTTTGTTTCCGTGGACCTGAATTACCGCTACACCAGCAATTCGCCTTGGACGCGCATGGAGGCCAGGAAACTCAACCCGGTGGCTTCCTTCGCCATGATGCGGGCGAATCCCTCGCTCTATTTCATCGTGATCGCCGAGAAGACAGGCGCGCATTCGACGCTCGACTCGGCGGGGTTGGCAGAGATCGCCAAGGCGCACCTCAAAAGTGCGGTCAATCAATGCACCTTCACGCGGGAGGAACCCGTGCGCTTGAAAGAAATGGAGGGCGTGCGCTTTGAAACCGACGCCAAGCTGGATACCGTTTCGTTGTACTACGTGCATTGGGTGACGTGTCACAAGGGGTATGCCTATCAACTCATCACCTGGGGGCTTTCCTCGGAACGGGAAAGGGTGATCAAGGAAGCAAGCCAACTCTTTGAGCAATTCGGGATGCTTGACGAGGGCAAAGTCGGGAATGACGCCGGCGCGGCGGAAGCCACCGACTACCGCTCGCCGGGCGCCAACTTCAGCGTGAAACTTGCCGGCACGCGCTGGGCCGCGCCACTGCAGGACATGGCCAAGAACTACCCCTCTGCGGAGTTTGGAAGGAGCACGGCGAAGGATGAACACCTCATCGTGGTCCCGCTGGACTTGGGAGGCTGTGACCCGAGCCTCGACCTGCTTGCCAAGGGGATCATGGCGAGATGGGGGGTCGTTTTTCCGGGCGAAGGCGTCAGCGATTTGAGAAAAATGGACCACGGGCCGCTCACCGGCTACGCCTTCGGCTTCCATCGACCGTCAACCCCCAACATCCAGTACCGCGCCGAAATCCTCAAGGGAAACGGGTTTGCCTATCTGCTCCTGGCTTTTTGTCTCAAGGGCGAGGGGCCAAACCCCGCTCTTGAGGAAGTGTTGAGCCGCGTGAAGTTTCAAACGCGCCCCAAATCGTCGCCGCCAGCAAAACTCCCGCTCGCGTTGCGGGAAGCACACGCGGTTTACTTCAATGAAATCGGCCTGGCGGCCCACCGTCGGGAGGCGTACGCGGAGGCGGAGAAATACTTCCGGCGCGCGCGCACACTCGATTCCGACAAGCCGGTCTATCTGGAAAACATCGCCGATACGCTCTCCCGGCGGGGCGAAAACCGTGCGGCGCTCGACCTCCTCAAGGCGGAGATGTACGGGGCGATGGACACCCAGTCCCTGCGCGCCCTGTTTGCCTGGATTCAAAAACAAAGTGGCGACACCGAAGGGGCGGCGGCCTCCTACGCCACCGCGTTTTCCAGGGGCCTCAGTGACGAGGGCGCCTTGCAGTCCTTCGTCGCGCTTCTTTGCCAGCAAAAGAAGAGCGACGAGGCGCTCAAAGTGATCGAGAAATACATCCGCGAGCACGATTCCATCGCCGTCCGCCTTACGCAGGCGTCCGTTTACCGCCAGCAGCGGCAGTTTGAGAGCGCGCTGAAAATGTTGCGCGAACAGCAGGAGAAATTCCCCGGCGAGGCGCAGATTGCGATGGGCATCGCCCGGACCCTCTTCGCCGCCGAGCGCTACGACGAATCCGTGAAGGAGTGCGAGAAGCTGCTCGCCAACGGCCAGACCACCGGGGAGGTTTACTTCCAAAAAGGGCGCGCCGAATACAATCTCAAACACTACCGGGAAGCCAAGACCTCCCTGGAAGCGGCGTTGAAGGAGGAGCCCGCCAATGCGGATTACAAAACCTACCTGGAGCATCTCTCCGGGATGCTCGGACAGGGCGCCAACACGGCGCTCAAAAACCCGATCGACCCGGTCGCCCTCCCCGAGGGGCTCCTCGCGTCCCCGCCCGTGGACGAAAAGGCCCCCTACTTCCTCGGCTACGGCGGCTATTATGTGCGGGATGCCCGCGCCATCTCCCACGTCAAGGGGAAGGATTTCAAGACCACCGAGTACCGCGTGGTGCAGGTGCTCGATGACTCGGGCGTGACCCGGTTCAGCTCTTTTGAGATTCCCTTTGATCCGCTCCAGGAGGAGATATTTGTCAACGAGCTCGCCGTCACGGATCGCGGCGGCGACAAGCTCTTCACCGGCAAGGTGGAGGATTATTATGTCATGGACGACACCAGCTCCGGCCATGCCACGCAGCGCAAAGTCTTGCACATCCCCGTCTCCGGCGTGCGTCCCGGCTGCAAGATCACCCTCACGTTAACCCGGCGGGACTTGGGCGAGGCGCGCGAATTCCGCTTTGGCGAATATCATTTTTCAAGGCGCCTGCCCGTGGTGCAAAGCCTGCTTTTTGTGCAGGCGGACCGGGCGGCATTCAAGGCAAGTGCGAGCGCGGGCCTGACGGAGCAAAAATGCGAAAATGGGGTTTACTGGATGTTGGATCAGCCTTCGATCTACCGTTACGAACCGCTCCAGGCGGATGCAGAAACCTACCTGCCGATGGTGTGGCTCGGTAGGGCTGGAACAACATGGCAGGAGGTTGCCAAGGAATACAGCGCGAGCATCGCCGACCGTCTGGCCCTGGATGACGCGACGCGCGAACTGGCAAAGGAAAAAGTCGGCAAGCTCACGAAGCCCGAGGACAAGGTGGCCGCCCTGGCTGGGTTCGTCCAAAGGGAATTCACGTATAAAGCGATCGAATTTGGCCGGCGCGCGCGCATTCCGAACACAACGGAGGCAATCATCAAGAACCGCTACGGGGACTGCAAAGACCACGCGCTGCTGCTGAGGCAACTGCTGGAGGCGGCGGGCGTCCGCGCCCATCTCGCGCTGGTCAATACGGAGGGCGAAGTGCGCCCGGAGTTGCCCTCGCTGGATCAGTTCGATCACATGGTGGTCTTTGTCTCGTCGCTGGGCAAGGGAACCTTCATTGATTGCACCGACAAGGATTCTCCCCTGGCCTGCGGAGTCCCGGCCGGGCTTGCCAAAAAAGAGGCGCTGGTATTGGACGAAAAAAACCCGCGCCTCCTCACCATCCCCGATTACGCGCCGGACGCCAACCACATCGCGATCACCCGAAAAATCGAGCTGAGCGGAAAAGCGGACGCCTCCGTCACCGAGGACGTGGTCATGAGCGGTTTCCCCGCCGCATGGTACCGCCATTTCTTCCGCCGCACGGAATCGGCCAACCGCAAGAAAGCCTTGCAGGATGAGCTCGCCGGCTGTGCGCCCGCGCTGGAAATCCACGACCTCGCGCTGGCGGGGCTCGACGATGTTCGCGAACCGCTCACCCTGCATGTGAGCTACCGGCTCGCGGGCAAGTTTCACAACTCGGGAAATCAGATCATGGGGCAGCTGCCCGCCGTCTGGGAACGGCTCTTTCTGGCCATGGATGCGATGGAGAACCGGCAGGCCCCGTTGCGCGTCTTAAACCCCCTCACCGTTGAGAGCCGCATCGCGCTCGCCCTTCCCCAGGGCTATGCGCCCGCCCTCGTTGACCCCGTGCAAATCGACGCTCCGTTTGCCCGTTGCAGCCTGAAATCCACGCCGGAGGCCGGGCTGGTGCGGCTGGAATGCAAGGCGCAGCGCCCCTCGGGCAGCTACCCCGCCGCGCAATACGCCGCCTGCCAGGAAACCTTGGGCCGGGTGCTGGGCGTGTTTGAGCAAAACTTTGTCTTCAAGCGGACCCCGTAGAAGCTGTCTAAAAATTCGAGGGGAGGCTTCACGCTTCCGCCGCCAGCTTCGCCAGCACCGCGGGATAGAGCGCGTGTTCGGCCATCTGGATGCGCGCGTGGAGGCTTTCCGCGGTGTCACCGGGGAGCACGGGCACCTCGCTTTGCGCGAGGATGGGGCCGGTGTCCATGCCGCCGTCCACGTAGTGAACGGTGCAACCGGTGGAGGCCACGCCTGCTTCGAGCGCCTGCTTCCACGCGGCGAGGCCGGGGAACTGCGGCAGCAGCGAGGGGTGGATGTTGACGATCCGCCTCGGGAACGCCTCCAGCATCGGCGCCTTGATCATCCGCATGTAACCGGCAAGCACCACCAGTTCCACCCCGGCTTCGCGCAGCAGCGCGACCAGGCGCGCTTCCGCCTCGGGCTCCAGCTTCGTGCGGAACCGGCCCGGCGCAAGGAACTCGGCGCGCAGGCCGCGGGCGCGGGCGTAGTCCAGGATCCCGGCGTCTTCCACATCGGAAACCACGAGGCGCACCTCGGCGGCGAGACGGCCCGCGTCGATCGCTTCCGCGATGGCCTTGAAGTTGGACCCCTTGCCGGAACCCAGGATGCCGAGCTTGAGGGGGGCTAGTTTTTGCATGCGGCGGCGGCGAGAATGGAGGTGGTGGAACGGCCCGGGACGAGCGGGAGGATGCAAATTTGCGACCCGGCGGCGTCGATGGCAGCGCGCTCCTCCGGGTTCAAAGTCTCCGGCGTGTAATCCCCGCCCTTGGCATAGATTTGCGGGCGCACGGTCTGGAGCACGTTGGTCACGCGCACTTCGGGAAACACGACGACGTAATCGACACAGCCG
>Ga0209697_10009974_pt1 | contig 10367 bp, 9 predicted proteins | sample AliMusrvi5mmetaG_FD_184115 | JGI IMG/M metagenome (GOLD analysis project Ga0209697, IMG submission 184115) | Freshwater lake bacterial and archeal communities from Alinen Mustajarvi, Finland, to study Microbial Dark Matter (Phase II) - Alinen... | ecosystem: Environmental > Aquatic > Freshwater... | reverse complement strand
GATTTTAACTTTACCACATAGGAAAGTGTCTGTTAAAATTTCAGGATACCGTTTGCCGCTTAATCCACCTTAATCGGGAATATCACGATCGGAATGCCGAATTTAAAGAACCGCTTCTGAATCGAGAAAATGGTATGGTTATGAAGTAATTGCGACATAATAAAGGTCTTGGAGAAGACCATCTGACCGCCAAAAAAGGTCGGATTGGGAAGCAATGGCATGATTTTTTTTACCATTTTGTAGACCTCTTCAACGGGATCAGTCCCGATGGTCCAGATGCTTTTACCGTAAAATCCAAATTGATTGGCAATATTCACATATTTCCGTCCATCTTCCCTGACTGAATCTTTAAAATGGTCAAGTTCATCCGAACCTCTGTAGATTTTTGAATTTACGATCCCCACCCGAACGAAAATGAAGTTCTGGTAGATTCCCTTAAAACTCTCATTGACTCTTAAAAAGGTGTGAAGCCCTGTGCCGCCAAACCCTTTAACTAAAATAATTGCTGTTTTTGCTTCGGGGTTATATTGAACGACAGGTGCAACCTTTTGCTGGTCAAGAAAAGGGACCTGATCAAGGGCAGAATGAAGATCTGAAATCGCTTTTTGACGAACTTTCATAAAGCGAACCGTGGTTTTAAAATAATGGCGTTTTATTCGGATTGCCAAAACAATAAATAAACCGGTAATAACAAGTGTGATCCAGCCACCCTCCGTGAATTTGATAATTGTCACAGAGACAAGGATAAATGAAGTTAAAATAAAGCCAATTCCATTGACCGCAAGTTTTCTCCGCCAATGATCCAGTCTGACCCGCTCGATCCACCAGTGCCGAACCATCCCGAGTTGAGAAATCGAAAAGGTGATAAAAACATTGATACTATAAAGAACGATCATAAACGCAACTGAGCCTCTTGATAATGCCATCAGAATAACTGCCGAAATACCCATAATTAATACCCCATTCATCGTAACGAGACGGTCGCTAAGCGAGGCATATTTTTTTGGAAACCAGCGATCCAGCGCCATATTGGCCATAATCCTCGGACCATCAATAAATCCTGTTTGTGCAGCGACAAACAATAATGCAGCTTCCGAAAACAGTGTAACGCCAATAAAACTTTTCGACCAGAAAGGGGCCCAGCCAGCGGTTACACTATCAAAAAGTACCGCATTAAGTGTTTTTGTATCACTTACATGAACATTGTATAAGGCATAGGCAATCATTAGTCCGAGTACAAGAAATGACAATGAAACAGCCATCAACACCATCGTTCTGCGCGCAGTCTTGACTCTAGGTTCACGGAGGATTGGCATGCCATTACTAACGGCCTCAATCCCTGTAAAAGTTCCGGCCCCCATGCTGTAGGCTTTGAGAATCAGAAACAAGGTTCCCAACCGGCCGACCTCCATAACAGAGGAGTGGACCTGATTGGATGTTTCGCTAAATACCATCTCAAAATTGCCTGCCTTTAAAGCGATTGCATAAATAATTATAAAAACGTGCATTATTATAAACACCACAAAAATCGGAGTAAGCGATACAACTGATTCCTTGACCCCGCGCAGATTCAGTAAAATAAGGAGAAGAACGCCGCCAAGCGCTACGCTTAATTTAAACATCTGCACAGATTCCGGCAGAAAACTGAACAGCGCCTCTGAACCACTCGACACCGAAATCGTTATCGTAAGAACATAATCGATGATCAGCGCACAACCCGAAACCATACCTATCGTTGGTGACAAAAGCTTACTGCCAACCAGATATCCTCCGCCACCATGAGGGAAAAGCTTAATTATCTGGCTGTAGCTTGAGCTTATAATAAAAATGGTGAAGACAGTACCCAACGCAACAAAGATTGCGAGCATGGGATGACCTGAAAGGTTTCGGAATGCCTCTTCGGGGCCATAACAGGAAGATGAGATACCGTCGGCCCCAAGACCAATCCAGGCAAAGAAAGCGACTAACGAAAGTTTATGAAATATCGATTTATCCTGAAGGGTCTTGGCTTTGCCAATGAAGATGTTCTTTAATTTCCCGGCAATCTGTGACCCGTCTATATTTTCACCCATAAATTTAATGCATTAAGAATTTAATTTCGCTTCCCTTTTTCTGGTTTTTCTGACTGCGTAAAGGAACTCACGATTTTATAAGGGGATTATCAATATACACGGGTATAGTATAAAGATTTTATAAAGATGCTTTAGGCCGAAGGCGAACGGAGCAATTCCAGGCGGGACCAGGAGTCGCACCCGGACTATCTAAATCTGGCTACAATTTTCTTTTTCTGAATCTTACCTGTCTGGGAAAGATCAAAGGCGAAAACTGAAACAACCTTGCGGGGGTACTCAAACTTCGTAAGGAGGGTTGCCATGGCTACCTCAAGGTTATCCAGTTGAATTTGACTCAAGGGATCGCCTTCTACAAAAAGGGCAACCTTTTCACCCAGAAGCTTATCGGGCAACCCTGCAATAAAAAACCGCCCCGAAATCAAGGGAAAGATTTTCTTTTCGACCTGTTCCGGAAAGATTTTTACTCCTCCTGAGTTTATTACGCTGTCTAAACGACCAATCCATTCGAAATGAGAAGAATCGCTTATTGCAACGACATCATTTGTAATAAGCAGATCAGAGGTGAGTTTTGGAGCCTTAATAACAAGACAGCTTCGCTCATCAACTGAAACTGTAACACCCTGAAGGACTTCATAAAATGCAGAGCGGTGCTCTCCGTTAACAGCGCGTATTGCGATGTGTGAGCTGGTTTCCGTCATTCCATAGGTAGCAAAGATATTGGATGAGAGTTTTTGACAATCCATCTCCAGACTGTAGGAGATCTCCCCTCCCCCAACGATAACGGAATTAATCTGCTTTTCTCCAAGCCAATCAATCGAATGGGCCAACTGATAAGGTGTAATAGCCACAAAGTGGATCTTGTCCCGAACCTCCTTAAGCGGATTTGATGAAGGCTCCACGGTTATAAGGTTCATCCCTGTAACGAAAGTCCTTACAACCATCATCTTTCCTGCTATATAACTAACAGGAAGACAAAGCAATGCATTCGTTCCGCGATCCAATCCAAAATAATCGGCAGTCATCATCGCCGAGTTAATCATTCGTTCCCTGGGTTGATGGATTACTTTTGGAATACCTGTAGATCCGGAGGTCTGAACGACAACAAATTCAGCTTCAGAGAGCCATTCCAAAATAAATCGGTACAACGAATTCGCCCATTCCGGAAGCCCGACCCTCACAACCTGGGACTTACAAAAAGCGATGAGTTCATCCCGCTCATAATGAATGCCATCAAGTGTTAATGAAGATGAATTATTTACCATTCAAAAAAGCTTAAATCCCATTCATTTCTGGGAATGTAATAAAGTCTTCCCTTCGATATTGTTAAAGGGGAAGCAATGTTATTGGTATAGATCTGCCCGGTTCCCAATCCCTGAGGTAGTGCATTGTTAAGTGTAAATGTCCATTGGGCGATGGCATTCAGACCAATATTCCCTTCCAGGGCAGAGGTTACCCACCATCCTATTCCCTCTTTTGCAGCAATAGAAATCCACTCATTGCTTGCTGCGAACCCGCCTATCAGACCAGGTTTCAGGATAATATACTGAGGCTTGATAGAATTTAGAAGTTCCTCTTTTTCTTTGGGTGTGAAAATACCAATCAACTCCTCATCGAGGGCAATCGGGATCGGTGTCGTCCGGCATAATTTGGCCATGTCCTCAACCTGTCCCTGCCGGATAGGCTGCTCGATGGAATGGATCGAAAACGCAGAAAAACAGTTCAGCCTCTCCAGCGCATTTTCAGGTGTAAACGCCCCATTGGCATCCAGCCTGATTGTAATATCTTCCGGGGAGAACTGTTTTCGGATATTTGAAATGATATCCAGCTCGCTTTCAAAATCCAGGGCGCCCACTTTTAGTTTAATTGTATCAAAACCCTGCTCAATCTTCTCACTGATCTGCTTCTCCATAAATTCACGGCTACCCATCCAGACAAGACCGTTAATTGGAATCCCTGCTTTACCGGCAGTAAAGTCTGAAGGATAGAGGATATTTTGATTTTCCGAATTACTGGCAAGGTCAGCCATTGCGGTCTCCAGGGCAAATGCGATCGATGGAAATTCTGCAAGATCCAGCATTTCAACAGGAACACCTGCATTGATCTCCCCACATACTTCAGCCAGTTTATCTTCATAATCAGACCGGTCATCAATACTTAACCCGGGAATAATTGAGCACTCCCCGATACCGGTATACCCAATGAAGTAGTCATGCAACAGGATATACCACGCTTTCTTATCAACAAGGGTTCCTCTGGATGTCTTCGCAGGCACCTTGAAATTAAGTTTATGCTTGATAATCCGTGCGTTGAGCATTTGTGAAGCTGATCTGATATTTAGAGTATCATCCCAATCCCAAAGGTAATTGAAAAGAACAACGTTGATAGCGATAGATTTCGGAGCTCAACATTCAGGTCGGCAGGAATCGTATTCCGAAGAACAACCACCATATTTCGGATAAGTAGTGGTATTGAAATTACAAATAAGAGCTGGATAGCGGAATGGTAATTTAGAGCCACATATAACGCTGTGGCCAGGATAGCCAGAACAATAAGTGTCGCATGATAGATTCGCCCCCACTTCCCCCCCATCTTAACCACCAAAGTATGTTTATTTGTCAGGATGTCAGAGCGTTCATCCCGCAGGTTATTCAGATTCAGTACACCTGTACTCAGCAAACCCAGGGCTGTTGCAGGAAAGAAAACGTCCCAATGAAGAATTTGGCCATGCAGGAAATAGGTGCCTACAACAGCAATAAGGCCGAAGAAAAGAAACACAAAAAGATCCCCAAACCCGTTGTAACCGTAAGGATTTTTACCCACGGTATAATTTATTGCAGCTCCGATTGAAGCAAGTCCCAATGCCAGATAGGTCAGTTTCAGAAGTGCATTCCCATCCGGAAAACCTTGAAGGATAAGGAAAATACCCGAAACAAGCGCCAGTGAAGAAACCAGCCCGATCGCTGCGATCATCTGCCGCGGAGTGATGGCTCCGGTTGAGACCATCCTGTCGGGACCAATCCGTTCATGGTTATCGGTACCTTTTGTGAAATCGCCATAATCGTTTGCCAGGTTTGAGAGGATCTGAAGTAACAGCGATGTTAATGCAGCCAGCAGGAAAATATTCCAGCGGAACACTCCATCAGCAGCAGCAAGAAAACTGCCGAGTATAGATCCGGAGAGCGCCAGAGGCAAAGTGCGTGGGCGGGCTGCGTGAATCCAGGGTTTTATCATAAAATAGTCATAATAGTTATAAATTGGGAATTAGCGTGAGGTTTTAAAGCTCGTCCATTTCCCATCCACTCACGGGAACCTCGGAAACTTCTTAAAATCTGGCTTCCTCTTCTCGAGGTAGGCTTTCTTCCCCTCCTGCGCCTCTTCGGTCATGTAATACAGAAGTGTTGCATTTCCTGCAAGCTCCTGGATGCCTGCCTGTCCATCAAGATCCGCATTTAATCCAACCTTGATCATGCGAAGCGCCAACGGACTGTGCTGCATCATCTTCATACACCACGCCACTGTAGTATCCTCAAGTTGGTCGAGGGGCACAACCTTATTGACCAATCCCATATCGAGCGCCTCCTGAGCCGAATATTGCTCACAAAGAAACCAGATCTCGCGCGCTTTCTTCTGCCCAACGATCCTGGCCAGGTAGGAAGAGCCAAACCCTGCATCAAAACTCCCAACACGCGGACCGGTTTGTCCAAAAATTGCATTCTCTGAGGCAATGGAAAGGTCGCACACAATATGGAGCACATGACCCCCACCGATTGCAAAGCCGTTTACCATTGCTACAACCGGCTTCGGCATAGAGCGAATAAGTTTCTGTAAATCAAGAACATTCAAGCGAGGGACACCATCTTTCCCGATATATCCGCCTGAACTCTTGACGTTCTGATCCCCTCCGCTGCAAAATGCCTTATCTCCCTCACCGGTAAGAATAATTGTGAAGATATCAGGGTTCTCACGACAAAAAACCATCGCTTCAATCATCTCCTTTACAGTGTCGGGGGTGAAAGCATTCCGGTATCGCGGACGGTTAATTGTGATCTTTGCAATTCCTTCAAAATATTCAAATTTTATCTCTTCAAACTCCTTGATGGAAGTCCAGGTTCTGGCGCTCATAATAATTTTATTTGGTTATAATATTCTTTAAAAACAGTTGTATTTACATCCGGATCGGTCATTATCTCAAGAATTGCAGGGTGATCAGACGGTTCAAAAAGCCAGTCAAGCAAGCCGGATAACTCATCCATCGATTTGCACAAGGCATGACTGGCTCCGAAGGCGCCTGCCAAAAGTTTAATATTAACCTCATGGGGCGTTTCAAAAAACTCACGGGCCGGGTTCTCCCCCTCCATGGGGTTGATGAGGCTGAAGATATTTCCCCCCCCATTATTTATGACAATAATTTTAAGATTCCCTGAAACATGCTTGTTCCATAATCCATTCGAATCGTAAATAAACGATATATCCCCTGTGATAAGAAGCGTCGGGGCTGCAGCGGCAAAAGAAAACCCCGCGGCAGTGGAGATTGATCCATCAATCCCTGACGTTCCGCGATTACAATGATAAACAATATCAGCACGACTTTCAAAAAGCTGTGAATGGCGTATGGCTGTACTGTTGGCCAGATGAAGGTTATAACCTGTCGGAATATGTTTAAGAACAGCCTCATAAACAACGAGGTCAGACCACGGCATGGAGTGCATCAGTACCTGATGTTTATTATTGACTTTTAAAACCTTATCTGCAAATAGCTTTCCATAATCACTGCCCGATTTATCTTCGCTCGCCAATAGCGCCCCAAGTAAAGTTTCGGGTGTGGTGACAATTGAATGGGTTAATTCCTGAAAAGTATCTACAAATGAGGGGGATTGCTGTATGTGCCAGTGTGCGGAAGGGGGATTTTGCCTTAAATATTTCTTCAACTGCCCCGATACAACTGAGTGCCCGGCAGTGATCATCAAATCTGGTTGAAATAAGGAACCCTCCTCTGCGTTAAGCGCTCTTAAAAATCGTTCAGGGGATGAAATTACCCCTGGATTATAATTATTGGCAATATTTTCTGTGATTACAACCACTGAGGAATTTGCCAGAAGTTTCGGGAGGATCTGATTTAGTTCCACATTCTCAACATTCGCACCCAAAATTACAAGTTTGCGTTGACTGTTGTTCCAGGTATACAGAAGTCGGGCGAGTAATTCATCCGACAATACCGGAGCTGAACCTACAGTTTTGATGATCCGGATATCTGCACTTCGTTCCGGAAGAGGGGCGTATAGCGGTTCCCGAAGCGGAATATTCAGATGAACAGGCCCTTTAGGTTCCTGCATGGCGGTATTCATCGCCTCGTTTACCGTTCGGTTGAAGTACCAGAGATCGGAATCGATGGCCGTTTCAGTAGGAAGCTCAAAGCTTTTTTTGATGTAATTAGTGTAAATTTCACGCTGCCGGAGCGTTTGTCCATCGGACTGATCGATCCATTCACCAGGGCGGTCGGCAGTCAGAATGATCAGGGGAATATTTTGATAGAAAGCCTCCGCGATGGCAGGGGCAAAGTTTAGAGCCGCAGTGCCCGAGGTGCAAATCAAACCTAGGGGTTCCTGTGTTTTAAGGGCGAGTCCGAGTGCAAAGTAACCGGCTGAACGTTCATCGGTTATGCTTAAACATTCGATATGGCCATGTCCGGTAAAGGAGAATATCAATGGTGCATTGCGCGACCCGGGTGAAATAACCACCCTGCGCAATCCATGCCGGTAGAGAATCTCCGGCAGATCACTAACTCCCTGTTTTGGAGAATTCATAGGAATTCATACTTGTTTTAACGCTCGTTACAAAGGTCGATAAGGTCATGATCTTTTGCGTTGTTTCGTCCCATTCGCGCCGCGGAATAGACCCTTTGGTTATTCCTGCACCGCCAAAAAAGGCAAAACCCTCCTTCACAACCTTCATGCAGCGCAAGTTAACAAAAAGTGTCGTTTTATCACCAATATTTACAGGGCCCAGAAATCCGGAATAATATTCACGGTTATGTTTCTCAACGCCCAGCAGAAGCTCCTTTGCAGCAACCTTGGGCAACCCTCCCACGGATGGTGTTGGTTGCAGCGCTTCAATAAATTCTCCAAGCTGGGGTTTGATCAGTGATGCCTCAAAATCAAACTGGGTTCTCAAATGAACCAGGTTTGCAGCCCGATAGCTGTGGGGGCCAATTTTCTCCAGGGTGGTGACCCCAAATGTTTGTAAAACCTCCTCAATATAACCTGTAACTATCTCCTGTTCATCCAGTTCCTTTGCTTTCCAGACCACCTTCGAAACCTCGGAGTCTCCTAAAACCTGTGTCCCTGCGATGGAGGTTGTCTTTGCATGATTCCCTTCGATTAGCAGCAAGGGTTCGGGTGAAGCACCCATCCAGCACCCCACACCTGGTATCCGAAGCAGGTAAACAAAGGCCCCCGGATAAGATTGACAAAGTGAATTAAAAAGGGTAATCAGATCGACTCCGTCAATGCAACGGTCAATTGTAATGCGTGAAAGGACAACTTTATTGATAACTCCTTCCGCTATTTTTTGTTTGATTGTCTCAACCTGTCTCGTAAATTCAGAGAGTGTTGCCTGGTGGATCGGGTTGGAAGTGACCTCCCCCTCTTCCGCTGACTGGTATTTTAACAGTATATCCATAATTTCGTCAACCGAAAGGTTACCCGTAAAAATATAATCGGGCTCCAAAATTATGGTGGGGAATAAATCGTTCTTATCAAACGGTGCAATTACAAATCCTCTGGCATTGGTAAGATCACCGGCAGATTGCTGGATACGGGGTTTTCCATTAAACTGAACCTGTGTGCTGACCTGCGATTCACCGGGCATCTGATAGGAAGCAAAGGGAACGCCATTTTCCAAACAAGCCCGAAGAAGCTTATTATTCAATCTTATATTATCTGTATCAATACGATCTGAAGCAATCATCTGTGTCAGTTACTTGAATATCTTCAAAAATTTCTATTGCCGTTATCTGTTTATTTCCACGACCATGGCAGTAACTCTTCCAACCATAATCTTGCGGCCATTCTCGTCTACAATCTCCACATTCCAAACATGTGTCCGTTCCCCCTGGTGTACGATGCGGGCGGTAGCAGTAACAAAACCCGATTTAGCACTCCCCACATGGTTCCCGTTTACCTCAACCCCTACAACTCCTGACCGGGAAAGATCAACCAGCATTGCTGAACCGGCACTCGCCACTGTTTCTGCAAGGGCAAGAGAAGCGCCTCCATGCAATAATTTAAAAGGCTGAATGGTGCGGGCATCAACAGGCATTTTTGCAACAATTTCCCCCTCAACGGCAGAAAGAAACACGATGCCAAGATTATCGACAAGTGTATTTTTACAGAATTCATTTAGCTGCTCTGCCTTTGAAACCTCTTTCATTACTTTATCCATTTAGTAAAAGAGAACCGATAACGCCAATTAGCCCGCAAAATTAGTTTAAAACAAAGGATTTCCAAGACAAATAGCGTGGCAAACACGTTTTATTCCTTCATCATTAACAGGATATTGGCAAGAATGTTGTTAAAACGACAGATCCCAACGGTTCTTCGCACGTTTAGTTTGCAGGATATATCAAAAGGAACAAAGGCAAACTTCTTAATAAATTTACCATATCCTCCAAAAATCACGAAAATTATTAACACACACTTAATCTAAATTAGTTGCAAACGTCAACTAATTTAGATTCTTTTGCAGTCAAATAAAGGATTGGAATGGGATCAGAGATACCACTTGGATACATGTTGAACCGCAGCAGACGGGTTTTTAAGAATCAGATGGCTTCAGAATTGAGGGAGAAAAAGATTGATTTATCCTTTGAGCAATATGTAATCCTGAAACTTCTGCATTTTAATACCAATCTAATCCAGCAGGATCTGGCTGACAGGCTGCAAAAGGACAAATCAATCATCGTTCGGCACATTAACTGCCTTTTGGAGCACAACTATGTGGTGAGAGTTACTAACCAGGCAGACCAGCGTAAAAAAAATCTGACCCTAACTTCAGATGGAGTCGCGATTCTGAATCAGATGAAGGTGATAGCGGCAGATGTAACGAATAAATTACTCGTCGGAGTTTCGGAAACCGAACTTCAGATATTTCAGGATGTATTGCTGAAAATTCAGGAGAATGGAGATGCAGAAGAGGACCTTTGCATCTTAGGAGACCAGGTTGAAAAAAGAGAAATAAGTTGAAATTTTGGTGGTAGTCTTTTTATCTCGAATCATGAACAAATCAGTCCATTATAGA
>Ga0209697_10009965_pt1 | contig 10371 bp, 7 predicted proteins | sample AliMusrvi5mmetaG_FD_184115 | JGI IMG/M metagenome (GOLD analysis project Ga0209697, IMG submission 184115) | Freshwater lake bacterial and archeal communities from Alinen Mustajarvi, Finland, to study Microbial Dark Matter (Phase II) - Alinen... | ecosystem: Environmental > Aquatic > Freshwater... | reverse complement strand
ACACTTATAATACGACCACCGTCACGCAGCAGGTAAATACCTATCAGACCGAGATCAAGGCTCGCTTGCAAGGTGGGACATATCTTTTCGATCAAACGTACAACGTTGCTTTCACCGATGCTTCGATCACAACGACAGTGGCCCAGGCAAAGAGTGTCCTGAGTGGTGCGGGCGCAATATCGTTCACGGGCCCAACGCAATTGAGCAATAACCAGACATTAGTGAGCAGCATCACAAACACGGTCCAGACTGGCTCCTCGGTAACCGCTGTGACCCCCATTGTAACCACGTACGTCGGCCCGCAAACAATCTTCGTAGGACCCAACCAAAGCCAGACTTTCGCCATTCCTCCTGGCGGGCTTGATATCGATACGCTAACAACATCGAACGTGACGATTAACCAGACCGCCACAACAACGAACACGAACCTCACAACGCAAGTTTACGAGATCGTCGGAGTTGCGCAAAGCGTTCCCCAGACACCGATTCCGCCAAGCCTGCTGCTGGCTCTGGCCGGATTGGCGTGCACTAGCTTGATTGCCACAACTAAGTGGAAGAGGCAATCGTCGAACAATATTTAGACATTGCCGCCCTCCATACGAATCAGCGCGTGCGGAACTTGCTCGAAAGCGCCGCCAGTTTATCAGCCATCGAGGGCTGGGCCTGCTGCGGCTTCTGCTGCGGACGCTGCTGGGGCTGACCCTTCACCGGCGGCGTTGAGGGAGCCTCCAGAGCCTTGATCGAGAGCGCAATGCGCTTGATCTTCGGATCTGCCGACAGCACCTTCACCTTCACGATCTGGCCCGCCTTCACCGCTTCGCTCGCTTCCTTAATATACTTCTGGCTCAGTTCGCTGATGTGGATCAGGCCGTCCTGGTGAACCCCGATATCGACGAACGCGCCGAATTTGGTCACGTTCGTCACCACGCCTTCGAGCACCATGCCTGGAGTCAGGTCCTTGATCTCATGCACGTCGTCGCGGAACTTGGCGGCGACAAACTTATCGCGCGGATCGCGGCCCGGCTTGCGCAGTTCCTCGCGGATATCCTGCAACGTGTAGATACCGACCGAGGCGGTCTGGAAGCCTTCCATGTTCAACTTCTCGACCAATTCCGGCTTGGCGATCAGCTCCGAGACCGTCACCCCAACCGATTCAGCGATCTTCTCCACCACCGGATACGATTCCGGATGGACAGCGGTCATATCGAGCGGATTGTCACCACCGCGAATGCGCAGGAAGCCCGCTGCCTGCTCAAACGTCTTGGGACCGAAGCCGGAGACGGCCTTCACTTCCAGGCGCGACTTGAACCGGCCATGCTGATTGCGGTACTCCACAATGCTCTGCGCGGTGCGTTCGCTGATACCCGCAACGTAGCGCAGCAGTGCCCAGCTTGCCGTGTTGAGATCGACGCCGACGCGGTTCACGCAGCTTTCGACCGTACCTTCCAGGCCCTGCTTCAGGCGGCGCTGATCCACGTCATGCTGATACTGCCCGACGCCAATCGACTTCGGATCCACCTTCACGAGTTCTGCCAGCGGGTCCTGCAACCGGCGCGCAATGGAGATGGCGCCACGCACGGTGAGGTCGAGCTCGGGGAACTCCTGCCGCGCAATGTCGGACGCGGAGTAGACCGAAGCTCCGGATTCATTGACCACAACGCACATCACATTGCTGTGATTTGACTGGCGCAGGAAGTCCTGCACGATGGCCGCGGTCTCGCGCGAACCGGTACCGTTACCGATAGAGATGGCCTTGACGTTGTACTTGGCGATCAGCGCGGAGAGCGTGCGCACGGTGCCGATAATGTCGTTCTTCGGTTCGAGCGGATAAACCACTGTGTGCTCAAGGAACTTGCCGGTATCATCGACCACCGCGATCTTGCAGCCGGTGCGGATGCCGGGGTCGACACCGATGGTGCCGATCACGCCGGCAGGCGGCGCAAGCAGTACGTTTTCCAGATTCTGCTTGAACACGCGAATCGCTTCTTCCTCTGAGCGCTCCTTCAACTCCAGTCGGATTTCGGTCTGGATTGAAGGATTGAGCAGGCGCTTGTAGGAGTCTTCCACCGCTTCGTTCAAATGCGCAGTCCAATCGCCCTGCGCTTTGATGACGCGCGCCTTCAGATATTCGAAGGCCTTCTCCTGATCGAGCTCAATTTCAAAGGAAAGAAACTCTTCGTTGGCGCCGCGGCGGATGGCCAGCATGCGGTGCGAAGGAATCTTCGACACCGGCTCGCTATAATCGGCATACATCTTGAACTTCTCTTCCGGATCGGCCTTTCCTTCAATCGCGTGGCTGGTCACCACACCCTGCTCTGCCATCATCTGGCGCAGTCCCTTGCGGAAGTTGGCGTCTTCGTTGATCCATTCGGCGATGATGTGGCGCGCGCCTTCGAACGCTTCCTCTTCACTGGCGACGCCCTTCTCGGCATCGATAAAGGCGGCGGCGAGTCCCGCCACCGGCTGCTGCTGTTCCCAGATCGCTTTGGCCAAAGGCTCGAGTCCCTTATCGCGGGCGATGGTCGCCTTGGTGCGGCGCTTGGGCTTGTAGGGAAGGTAGAGATCTTCGAGTTCGCTCTTATCGAGCACGGCTTCGATTTTGGTCTTGAGTTCCGGCGTGAGCTTGCCCTGCTCTTCAATGGAGGAGAGCACGGTGGCGCGGCGGTCCTCGAGTTCGCGGAAGTATTCGAGCTTTTCCTGCGTGTCGCGGATCTGGACCTCGTCGAGATTGCCGGTGACCTCCTTGCGGTAGCGGGCGATGAACGGGACCGTGGCTCCTTCATCGAGAAGCGTGATCGTCGCCACCATGCTGTGCATGGGGATGTTCAACGTCTTGGCGATATGAATGAGTACGTGCGGAGGTAATGCTTTGAGTTCCATAGTAGTTGGTATAAGAGAAAAAAATCAGGGACGGTTGGAGAGTGCCTTTTCAGCGGCCAGACTCCGAACCAGCGTTTCCAGATGTTCGATGCGCTCTTTCATATCCGCGATCGCCTGACCTTCCGGATCAGGCAGGTCGCCGTGTTCGAGAGCTGCGATGGGCTGCTGGCCGCCGGCGCGAACGATCTTGCCGGGGATGCCTACCACCGTTGAATTGTCTGGCACGGGGTGAATGACCACCGAGCCAGCGCCGATCTTGACGTTGTTACCGATGGTGATGCTGCCGAGCACTTTCGCGCCAGTGCCGACAACTACACCGTTGCCGAGCGTGGGGTGGCGCTTGCCGCGCTCTTTGCCGGTTCCGCCCAGGGTCACACCCTGGTAGAGCAGAACATCGTCGCCGATCTCCGCGGTTTCGCCAATCACAACGCCCATGCCGTGATCGATGAAGAAGCGGCGGCCGATCTTAGCGCCGGGGTGGATTTCAATGCCCGTAAACAGGCGGCTGATCTGCGAAATGACGCGCGGCAGCAGAGGCACATTCATGCGGTAGAGCTTGTGCGCCGCACGGTGCAGCAGGATGGCATGGAAGCCCGGATAACAGAGCAGAATCTCGATTACACTCTTGGCCGCAGGGTCTTCGCGGAAGACGGTTTCGAACTGCTCACGGATAGCGCCGAACATCTGAAGACCATTATCGCAAAAACGGATCGCCAGAATGCTATATTTAAGGCATGCCCGAAGGCTACTTACCTATATTTCTTTTTCTGGTACTCTCCATCGCCTTTCCTGTCGTTGCCCTGATTGCCGCCAAGCTGATCCGGCCGAGCGCCCCCACTATTACAAAGCTCGAAGCCTATGAGTGCGGCATCAAAGCGGCGTCTGATTCGCGCGGAAGGTACACAGTACGTTTTTATATCATCGCTATCTTATTTGTGATCTTCGACGTGGAAACGATCTTTCTGTTTCCATGGGCGGTACGGTACAAACAACTTGGGTGGTTCGGCGTCTCTGAGATCGCGGTTTTTCTGGCGATCCTGATCGTCGGCTACGTGTGGGCTTACAAAAAGGGGGCTTTGGAATGGGTGTAGTTGCACGGAGAGCAGTTTTCATGATGTTGCCGGCCTTGATTGCCGGCAGCGCACTGGCGGCGCCAAAACTACGGCTGGTACAAACCACCGTGGGCCCGGCAACCATCGCGGTCGGCTCCAATGGGCCGTCGATTGTTGTCGAAGCTTATAACGCCGGCGACGGCAATCTGAACCTCACCACCACTTCTAACCAGACGTGGGCCCAGGCGAGCGTCGGGGCATCGCGAAACTGCACGCAGCGCTCTGGCACTTGCATTCCCATCACCTTTAACCTGCAAACATCTTCGCTTGCCAAGGGTACTTATAGTGCCGTGGTAACAGTCCGCGATCCCAACGCACAGGACGCCCCGCAGACCATCACGGCAATCGCGCAGATGGGCAGCGCCCTGCCTGACAGCGTCAATATGTATGTTGCGCCGAACGGCAATCCGGATTCCTTAACGTTCACCACCAACAGCCTGCTGGTCAGCACCACCTCCACGCAAAGTGGCGGCAGCTGGCTGTCCTATGCGCTCGACGGAAATGGCAGCTTCCTGTTCGCGAAACCTTATCAGTTGTTCGCCAAGTTCCTGCCCGGCATGGCCGAAGGAACATATCGAGGCACCTACACCGCCAGCGGCTCTGCCTTCACTGGTGACAACAAATCGGTAGCAGTCACTCTACAGGTCACCTCGCAGCCGATTGTTCAAGTGGCGCCCACGGCACTGAACGTTCGGGGCGCACAGGGCGGACCGAAGCAGGTGAGCTACCTGGTCGCCTCCAACCGCGGAGTCGGCACACTGAGCATCGCAGGAGCCACGGGAAATGTGACCTCCGGCTTGAACTGGCTCACCGTGGCGCAGGCCAATGGCCTGGTGACGGTAACGTGCGACCCGGGCTCACTCTCTCCCGGAATCTACCAGGGAACGGTGGCCGTCGCGTCCAACGCGGTCAACGGCACTCAAACCATTCCTGTCAATCTTGAAGTCCTGGCGCAAGGCGCGCCCTACGCGGTCGTCCAGGGCGTAGTGAACAATGCGACCTTTGCCGCTGGCGACACGCTGGCGCCCGGCACCATCGCCGCTGTCTTTGGCGAACAGTTCCTGATCGGCGATCCGGTTGCCGCCTCCAGCTTGCCGCTCGGCACCTCGCTCGGCGGAGTGCGCGTGCTGGTCAATGGAGTCGCAGCCCCTGTCTTCTATGCGAGCTATGGACAGGTGAATTTCCTGATCCCGTTCGATGTCTCTACAGCCGCCGACGCGGTCATCTCAGTAGAACGGGCCGGCCAGGCAGGCAACGGTGTTACCGTACCTGTCGCAGCCAGGGCACCGCGCGTACTGCGGTTGGGAATCGGAAATTACGCGATCGCGGTCAACTCCGACGGATCGTTCCCAATCCCAACAACGCCAGGTTTGAACGCCCATCCGGCGAAGACCGGGGATACCCTAGTGATCTACGCCATCGGCCTCGGACAGACCACCCCCGCAGTTCAGAATGGAGTGGCCGCGCCATCCAGTCCGCTGGCAACGGTGCCGAATGTGACCGTCGTACTGGGCGGACAGACCTTCGATCGCGGCGTACAAGTGACGCCTATTTTTGCCGGTCTGACACCAGGGTTCGTCGGATTGTACCAGATCAATGTGACCATCCCCGCGTCGGTCCCCAGCGATCCGAACCTCCCCGTTTACCTGATCGTTAACGGTGTGGTCAGTAACCCGGTAGCCATCTCGCTCAAGTAATGACCGAACGGCTCTACTATAGCGACTCGTCCCTCGCTGTATTCGACGCGGACGTCGTGGAGGCCTCCAACGGGGGCCTCCATTTGTATTTGGATAAGACTGCCTTTTATCCCTCCTCCGGCGGACAGCCGTTCGACGTGGGAGAGATCAACGGCGTGCCGGTGGTGGACGTGATAGACGAAGGCGAGCGAATCGCGCACGTACTTTCGGCGCCGCTGACAGCCACGACCGTGCAGTGCCGCATCGACATGACCCGCCGCCGCGACCACATGCAGCAGCACACCGGGCAGCACCTGCTTTCGGCAGTGCTGGCCGAGATGTTTGGCATCGCGACGGTTAGCTTCCACATGGGCGCGGAGAGTTCCACAATCGACGTCGATACACCGTCTCTCGACGCCGCCAAGGTTAGCGCCGCAGAGCGCCGCGCGAATGAAGTGGTGATGGAGAACCGCGCGGTGAGCGTTTCGTATCAGGATGCGTCATCGGGCCCGGAGTTGCGCAAGGCGTCGGAGCGCGAAGGCGTTCTGCGCATCGTTTCGATCGATGGCGTGGACCGCAGCGCCTGCGGCGGAACGCATGTGCGCTCGACGGGCGAGATCGGGCCGGTGCTGATCCGCAAGCTCGATAAGATTCGCGGCATCGTACGCATTGAGTTTCTGTGCGGCATGCGGGCGGTGGCTCGGGCGCGTGCCGATTTCGACGCGCTCTCTCAGATCTCGCGGGCCTTTTCTTCGCCGGCCGATGAGACGCCTGCGTTGACGCAGGGGCTGATCGAACGGTCGAAAGAGGCCGAAAAGGGATACCGGAAACTGGCTGGTGAACTGGCGCAATACAAAGGCCGGGAACTGTACGAGCAGACCCCTGCAGGCGAGAATGGCGTGCGCCGGATCTATCGTGAGATCGCCAAAGGGCCTGCCGATGACGACCTGCGCGCTCTGGCGCAAAGTTTCGTGGCGCAGCCGAAGGCCGTGTTCATCGTAGTCGCACAGGACCCGGCATCGGTGATGGTGGCGGCTTCGGCCGATTCCGGCGTCCATGCCGGTAATGTAGTGAAGGCCGCGGTCACCGCGCTGGGCGGACGAGGCGGCGGCAGCGCCGTGATGGCACAAGGCAGTGTGCCGCAGGAAGCGCTGGCGGAACTGAAGGCACACGTTGTGAAATCGTAGCGCGGACACTCGTGTCTGCCGTGTCCCGACTCATCGGGACACGTTCTTCTCAACTTCCAAACGTCTCGACATGAGTGTCGAGGCGGCAAGCAAGAGTGCGCGCACCACAAAATCGCAAAAACTATGTGGAATTGGGCGGTTTCGCCTGCTCAATCCTTTCGCAAGAACCAGGGCTTCGCACTGGGATCCGTCGTCAGAAACTCCAGCAGCTGCCTGCCGACCTTCAACCGTCCCGCTTCCGAGGGATGCGTCCCATCGGCGCCAAGATCCTCGCGCGTGTAAGTGAGTCCGTCCTTCCGGCCCTTGATGCCGTCTGACCACAGATACGGCCCCCATGCCAGCCACGGCATCTTCGAGTAACTCAACTCAGAATCCCCAGCGATCTGGCGGGCGATGATCCACTTCGGTGCGAATGCAGTCTCATAGGCGTGCGGCTCCGGGTTCAGCGGCGATGCGGCAAAGCCCGCGTAGATGCGGCTCGAAAAGTACACGATCTTCACGTTTGGAAATTTCGCGCGCACATTGTGCAGCGTCCTGACGATGTCTTCCTCCAGCTTCTTTGCTTCGGCCCGGCGTTGGCCTGCTTGATCCACACCACCTGCACCTGATTCGCCCCAACCCTGGCCTGCGACAGGCGCATCAAGTTGATCTTCCAGTAGCCCGCATCTGGGTTCGCGGTAATCGCCGCGGTCTGGCCGCCCTGCGCGCCATCGACAATCACCAGATTCGGATTCAGCCCCTTCTGCTGCCGGGCCAGCTTTTCGAAGGCCGCGAACTCCATGGTCGTGTTCGACATGCCCAAGGAAAGCAGCACGATCTTCCCATCGATCGGCTCGATTTTCGCCGCCGCAGCCAGGCCTGCCTGCCGGTGCGCGGGCGGCGGAACGTTTTCGCCGTTGGGATACAGGCCGCCCATTTCGCCCTTGTACAACCCCTTCCCAAGATCGCTGAGCGGCACCATTCCAGTGGTCTCTCGCGCCGGATGCGTCAATGCATAATCGGCGAGGCGCTTGGCCTGCTGTTCCTTGCGGCGTGTCATCACGCCCTGGGCGAACTGGCGCTCTTCGGCCGTCACCTCTTCGCCGCGAGCGCGCTTGGCCATGATCTGTTCCAACCGCCGGTCGTCATCGGACCTTTGCCCCTGCGCGAAACAGAATGCCGCCAGCAAAACCACAATCAGGAACTTCATGGAGTCACCACCGTTCCATCCGTGGAGCGATCCGTCGGATAAGCACCGCCGTTACGCCCCTCGGTGATCGGATACTTCGCCGCCAGCTCTTCGTTGATATCTAGCCCCAGGCCCGGCCGTCCACTGCCATACATATACCCCTTGCGAATCTCGGCCATGCCGGGAAACATCTCATGCACCTGCGGCGGGAAGTGGTTCTCTTCCTGGACGCCGAACGCGGAGCTCGAAAGATCGACGTGATAGGCCGCCAACTGATTGACCGGATCGTTTTCGCCGCCCTCCTGAAACGCCGTCTTCACACCAAAAATTTCGCACATCGTGGCCAGCTTCTTCGCAGGCGTGATGCCTCCGATCGCCGTGATCCGGCAGCGGATGAAATCGATCAGCCGCTCCGAAATCAGTGGATAGTACTCGGCCGGATTGGAGAAGACCTCGCCCACCGCCTGTGGTGTGGCGCATGCGCGGCGGACTTCCTTGTACCAGGCGAGCCGCTCCGGCCCAAGCAGGTCCTCCACAAAATACATATGAAACGGCTCCATCTTCTTCGAGAACAGAATCGCATTCGTGGCACTCAGGTGCGAGTGGACGTCGTGCAACAGTTTCGGCCCGAAGCCCACCTTTGAACGCACGTACTCGAACACCGGCGGGATGGTCTCCACATACAAATCTTCATCGAACGCAGGCCCTTGATACCCGCCATCGGCGCGGCTTCCCTGCCCCGCTGGAATGAAGCCGCCTCCGCCGTAGCCGCCCACTCCATACTGCAGTCGAATGTGGCGGAACCCCAGCGCGGTGGATTTCGCGACCGCCTCGGCGGCCTCTTCTTTGCTGCGGCCGCTGACGTGGTCATAGCAGGCGACCGCATCATGCGCGCGGCCGCCCAGCATTTCATAGACGGGCATGCCGGCGCGTTTCCCCTTGATGTCCCACAGCGCCTCGTCCATGGCTCCCAGCACCTTGTTATTAATGGGGCCGCCACGCCAATACGTCTTGAAGTGGGCACTCTGCCAGAGGTCTTCGATGCGGTCCGGGTCTTTGCCAATGAGCCAGGGCTTAAGATGTTTTTCCAGCGCGGTCTGCAACGCGAAGGTCTGGAACGCATCGTTGGCGGAGCCGATGCCGTAGAGGCCTGGCTCGCTGGTGATGATCTTGAGGAAGAGCCACTTGTAGTTGCGGCCGGCCGAGGTCGGGATGACTTTCACATCCTTGATGGTGAGCGGCGGCAGGCCCTTCATGCGGCTGGAAAAATCCTGGGCAGCCGCGGCAGGCATGGCGGAGGCGGCCATGATTGTTTTGAAGAATTCTCGACGGTCTAGCATCTGGTTGCTGACGAGAATATCACACGCTGGCAAAGGCATGCCTGGCCCGCCGTTCCTTGTGTAAATTTCAGTAATACTGAATTCTTCGCTAAGATGGATGCTGATTCATGCGCAGCATCCTCTTCTTCTTTCTATTGACCCTGCCCACCCAGGCGGCCGACGACTGGACCTCCCTGTTCGATGGCAAGACCCTCAAAGGCTGGCGTATCGCGTCCAAACCCGAAGACGAAAAGAAAGGCTTCTGGAGCGTTAAGGACGGCGCCATCACTTGCGATTCACGCGGCCGCAAAGACCACAACTACGTCTGGCTGCTCAACAACCGCGACCTCTACGACTTCGACCTCAAGATGAAGGTCCGCAGCTTCAAGGAATCCACAGGCAATTCCGGAGTCCAGATCCGCAGCCGCTTCGACCTCGACAACTTCGTCATGGACGGTCCTCAGGTCGATATCCACCCGCCCGCACCCTTCCGCACCGGCCTCATCTACGACGAAACGCGCGGTGTCCGCCACTGGATCTATCCTGTGCTGCCCAGTTCGAAGATCGAACCCGCGCAGGGCCCCAAAGAGTTTAAGTGGATGCACGCCGATGAGGGCGAGGGCTGGAACGATCTGCTGATCCAATGCCGCGGAACCAAGATCACCACCACCGTGAACGGCATTGTCATCGCCGACTACGACGGCAAAGGCGTGCTCAATGACGAGGCGCACAAGATCCGCAACACCGGCATCCACGGCAACATCGCCCTGCAACTCCACAACGCCGACGAGCTCTATATCCAATTCAAAGACATTTACCTGAAGAACGCGCCTGACCCGCTGCCGCCGGTGATTCAGCCCGCCGGCCCTAACAAAGCGCCTTCCGATGCAATCGTTCTCTTCGACGGCAAGGATCTCTCCGAGTGGTCCACCAACGACAACGGCAAGCTCACCGGTTGGATCGTGAAAGACGGCGTCATCCTCACCACATCATTGCGCGAAGAAGGCGAACACAAGTCCTTCGACCTGC
>Ga0209697_10009960_pt1 | contig 10377 bp, 9 predicted proteins | sample AliMusrvi5mmetaG_FD_184115 | JGI IMG/M metagenome (GOLD analysis project Ga0209697, IMG submission 184115) | Freshwater lake bacterial and archeal communities from Alinen Mustajarvi, Finland, to study Microbial Dark Matter (Phase II) - Alinen... | ecosystem: Environmental > Aquatic > Freshwater... | reverse complement strand
GAAATGACTCCAGCTCCTTCTGCCAGGTGCGCTGTCCGTAATTGACATGCATAGCAGCCAATGCAAAGCCCTCGTCATGAGCGATTGCAGTGGTGACAAGACTGTCCATACCGCCGCTCAGAAGAACGACAGCTTTATCCTTTTCTTTGACCATAAAAATCTATGTTTGTCAGGTTCAATCTGTATCTCATCTGAACACCGCATGGCAAAGTACGCAACGCTTTTGATTATCTGAAATGTTAATGGCGCAGCATCTACAGCCACTATCCAAAATATTTTTCGACTGGGGGCTTCGCCCCCGGTACCCCCTTAATTGTTAAATAGATAAATAGTTAAAAAGCCCGCACAGGCCGAACCCGAACGGCTGAAGTTCTTATCGTTGAAGTCGTACTGTCTCCCGTCACCAAAGGTCTGGACCCATGCGTTACTCGCACCACTCTCCGATGAACTCCAGTAGAAGTAGTCAGAAAAACCGCCAACAGCACTCTTATTACGGTACAACTCCATCAGTTCATCCTGGTTTGGCAAAAACCAGTCGTGATAGCCTCCGCGTCGATACGCACGAGCTACTGCTGCCGCACTGTTCGGATAGAGGGATGCCGGATATTTTTTAAGTATCCTTTCTGTATTGAGCATGCCTTTGCCGATTGCAGTACCAGTGCCGCCAACACTTTTGTACGCATAATCCTCAGCATTTGCATTCTGAAACTGATTGGTACTCCAGGTATATCCTCCTGTATATGACTTCCCGTCCCACTTATCAGTATAGGTCTTGTTGATATCGTGTTGGGCAGCAATCAAGCCATGCTGACCTGTACGATCAACATAAAAAATAGTGCCGCCACCATACTTTTCACCAATGGCAAACGTCCGCGGCGCTGGCGCTCGCTCAGGTTCTGGAGCGGGGGCTGGAGGTACGGGCTCGGAAATAACCGGAGCTGGCGCAGCCGGGATTTCCGCAGGCATCTGAGGCGGGCTTGCGGCTACAGGCGCCTTATCATGCACCTCCATTGGCGGCTCCGCTGGCGCTTCCACCTTCTTTTGCGGACGACCGAACCCGAACACACCAAGCGCAACCAGCAAAACTACTACAACTCCTGCAATAACCCGCTTGTCGCGCACTATATCGCGCAGCCACTCCAACCTGCCAGTCACTGGAGGGGGTAAAGGCTTGACCGCCTTAACGGCCTGCATGAACTCCTGGCAGCTCTGGTAGCGCTTGGTGCGATCCTTCGCCGTTGCTTTGTCAACAACGGCCTGCATCCCTGACGACACATACTCGTAGATGCTCTTCATCCTCGGCAATGGCTCATGCACGATCTTGGACTGGATGTCAAACAGTGACTCATTTTCCGTATCATAGGGAGCCTTGCCTGTAAGCATCTGATGCAGCAGTACACCCAGCGAATAGATGTCGGTGCGATGGTCTATCTTTTCATTTGGCTTGCTCTTGATCTGCTCCGGGCTCATATAGGGTATGGTGCCCATTCGGGTACTGGTACAAGTATCGCGCCCGGTTTCAGTGTCTTTCGCTATCCCGAAATCGACAACCTTGATACGGTTTCCCCGAGTCATCAGGATATTGGCGGGCTTGATGTCGCGATGAATAACCTTGTTGCTGTGCACATAAGCAAAAGCTTCCAGAAGCTTGCAAAAGAGCACCTTCGCCTCCTCTTCAGGAATCGGGCCGCGATGATGCGTAATGTACTCCTCCATATCCATCCCGTCAATGTACTGCTGCACCAGCACCAGCTTTTCAGCATTATAGTCGATCAGTATCACAATGTCGGGGTGGTCAAGCTTTGCCAGAGAGGCAGCCTCCTGGAGAAAGAGATCACGAATCTTCTCTTGCTCGGCAAAGTGCGGATGCAGCACCTTGATGGCCACCCGTTGGCCGGTCACCGGATCGACGCCAAGGAAGACCTTGCTCATCCCTCCCTCGCCAAGCAAACGCTCTTTGCGATACTTCAGTATGTATTCTTGTTCCATTCGATTATGCTCTGGTCAGTTCAGGGGGTTTGAGGTCTCAACAGGATGAGGTGGTGTTAAAGGTTTTTTATCTGATGCAGGTGATGCTTCGCCTGATGCACCTTGTGAACCACCACTCTTTACCGGATTACCTACTTTTGGATCAACTACCTTCAACGAATCAGGGATTTTGATCTTTCTATCTGTTTGCGTTGGAGCAGGATGCTTCGACTCAGACTTTACTGCTGCTTTTTTGGGTACGGGTGTTTCTGTTTTCTTTTTGGCGCCCTCCGTGCTGGGAGACGTTACCGCAGGCTCTGATTTTCCAGAAGCAGGAGGTACTGGATTTTTGGCTGGTGACGTCACCGGCACAGTGGCAGTGCTGCCAGCCTGAAACAGTTCTAATACTTTTTTGCCAATGCCGGTGCCGAACGACGCCAAAAAAGCCAAAGCGCACAGCACAAGAGTGGCTCCAACCACCTGTACCAGCTTTTTGTTCAGACTGATGGTATCGCCACCGGAGCGTTTGCCCTCTTCTACACCGTTGAACTGCACAAGCTGAACGGTAATGTTGTCGAGGCCGCCAGCCTCGTTGGCCAACTTCACCAGCTCTTTGGCCTTGTTGTAGAGAGGCATCTCCATGCGCAGTGAATCAGCAATCTCCTCATCGCTCACCATGCCGGTCAGTCCATCGCTGCAGAGAAGCATGATGTCGCCCTGGTGTGGATTGAATGGCTTTTTCGAGAGTGTGGGAAGCTCCATCCGCTCAAGCCCGAGCACATTGGTGATCTCATTTTTTCGCGGATGATGTTCCGCATCTTTCTGGATGATAGCGCCAGCATCAACCAGTGACTGCACAAACGAGTGGTCGCGGGTCAGTTGCTGCAACCGGTTCCTTCCGTAGAGATATATCCGGCTGTCGCCGACATGGGCATAGTAACAGCAGTCGTTAGTCAGCAGCAGCGCCACACAGGTGGAACCCATCCCCTTTAATTCGGGATGTTCAGCAGCATAATCGAGAATCACCCTGTTGGCATGAACAATGGAATCACTCAGGGCTTGCAGTGGCTCTGGATATATCCTGATATTCAGAAAGGCCGCTATTGCCTCAACCGCCAGACGAGAGGCGATTTCCCCGCCTGCATGGCCACCCATGCCATCACAGACCAGCACAATATCACCGTTCAACGTCTTTATGACGCCATAGTAGTCCTCATTGAGTTTTCGGACGAGCCCGACATCTGTGGCATTTCCAACCTTATAACTGGTAAGCACATTCTTCATGATCGTTTCCAGGCTTGACATTGAAAAAAGAGCGTGCAAAAGCACAAGATGTTACACACCCAGCAGACCAAAGGGCACCATAATAAACAGAAGCTGGACGCCGCCAATGGTTATGGTGCAGTTATGATCAAGCACCCCCTCATTTTTCATCACTCCATCAATGCTGGTGCCGTTCGTTGAAAACTCATCCTTGAACAAAAACGTAGCGTTGCGATACAAAATGGTCAGATGCCTCCCCGACACTGCCGGAACATTTTCAATGATAATATCGCAGTTCCGGTCAGAGCCAACAAGATTCCTGCCTTCAAACAACCTGAACAGTTTTCCCTGCTCATGAAGATCGTAAGAGACCAGAACGCCAACCAGCTTTTTCTCGTTGTTGGCCTCTTTGCTCTCTCTGAAAATTTTGGTACCCTGCAGAATGTGTGTTTTGTTATCGGTGGTCACCCGTGTTGTCTCTCCCGGAAATGGATCGGTGAGAAGGGTGGTTTTTGCTGTGCCAAGAGGCACGGTCTTGTTGCCAGCAGCAGTGGGTACACCGACGGTGATCGGCTTTGTCGAGGTGCCCTTTGAAACTACGGTTTTCGGGCAGACCGGGCACTCTTTCGATTTGTCGGCATCAAACTGATGGCCATTCACACATGTGACAATCTTTGCCATAAACCTTTGGTTATTTTTTTGATTGATAAAGTTCTACCGCATGTTTTGCCAGAATCGCATGATTAAACGTCTGCGTATTGGCAAGCTGTTCATTGGTAATGGCAACAAGCTGCCCCTGTACGTTAAAGAGTGGCGACCCACTTGCACCAGGCACGGAGGGAAGATTATGACCAAGGTTGATATCGTCAGGGGCCCTTGAAAGAGTCCCCTCCTGAAAGCTCACCTTCAACCCGTCAGTGGTTTGACCAAAATCAAACCCATTTGGATATCCTATCATGATCAGTTTCATACCCGGTTTCAGAAGTTGTTTGTCAACAATTGCATCCTCAAGATGAATGTACTCCTTCACTTTTTGCGGTAGTGTCTTGGTTTTAATCTGCAAAAGCGCCACATCAATTTTTTTATCTCCCGAATCACGCAAAACGAGGCATCCTGTAAAATCATTTTTTGAGTCAGCATCAATAAAGGTATCGTTCAGCCCGATACCGAGGTAAAGTGACTTGCCCGAGATGATGATCTTTACGTTATTCAAATCATGTATGTTTTTTATCCATGGAAAAATGTTGATTTTACGACCAAGCAGATTTCCTATCATGGCATTAGACTTACTTTGCTCAAGCTGTGTAAGGGCAAGAGTAATCTTTTTGTCGAGAAACTCTTTAAGAGCTTCACTGTTTTCGTCATAGTTCCATGGCAAGGCAACATGCCGGTTGGTCATGATTTTTCCATCTGCAGAAACAAAAAAACCAGTGCCAGATATGGAGAGTGGTTTGTTTTTTCTGGCATCATATTGCTCAAAACCTTTGTCGGTTTTGGTAAAATAGGACTTCTCGCCATCGCCAAGATCAACTTCATAGACATAGTCATTGCGAATAATCACCACTGAATTGGCGTATTTCTCCACAACACTGACAGGCATCATCTTCTCCTTCATAAAAAAGAGCCATACGCCGCAGAGCAGCAGTACCAAGGCTGCAATGGCAGGTATCAGGAGCTTTTTTGTGGGCTTGCCGTACACCGCCGCTTCCCACTGCACCTGATGGCTGGCGCTGAGCGTAACCGTGTCGCCCTTCACCAGCTTCTTCTGCGTTACCGCTACGCCATTTACTTTGATTCCGTTCATTGACTGTTTATCCTTGATCACCACCTCACCATTTTTAAAAACAGTAAGAACAGCATGTTCGCCTGAAACATCGGCAAAAGGCAGCACAATGGTATTGGATGGATTCCTGCCGATGGTAATGGTTTTCCGGATATCACCCGACGGAGCTGGGAGCGCATCCTGCTGATCGGAAACCGAGCTCTCCAAGCACCTCCGCAGATCGAGCCTGTAGGTTCCCAGACGGACTTCATCGTCCTGAGCGAGAGCCTCCTCCTGAATGCGATTGCCATTGACATAGGTGCCACTGGTGGAATCAAGATCCCTGATGCGTATTTTGCCGCTGTTATCAACCATGAGCAGCGCATGCTGTCGTGAAATAAAGGTTTCGCTGATAACAATATCGTTCTCAGAAGATCTGCCGATTTTAATAACTTTCACGGGCGGAGTGGTTGGGGGGTGATAAAAAATTATGAAACATCTCCGGCAACTATTTCGCAATTTATCGGATTACTTCACAATATCATACTCTAAAGAGTCACTGACCTCTTTTTGAGTCGCCTTTTGCAGATTCGTCGAGGCCTCGTTTTAAACGTAAATTTTTCAATACGGGCATCTGCCTTGGCCAGCCGCCGCCACCAGGGTGAGAGGTGCTTGCGCAGCATTGAACGGCGAAGAGTGTAGGTCCGGTAATGCTTCATCAAGCCGAGATAAGAGTTGATGCTGCTCTGAAAAGCAGCACGCTCGGCATGATAGGGCTTGTGCTGTTGCGCTATGCGGTTAAACTTTACAAGAGCGCTGTATAAGTTGCCTTTGGTGCGGTTGGCAATATAGATTCTGCGCGGCTTGATAACAACGCCCAGATACTTGACCCCTTGGGAATAATGTTCAAGAACAATTTTTTTGGGGTGCAACGCCAAGCCAAGCTCTTTATGCAAATACAGACGAATAGCCGGTAGCAGAGAGTTCAGAAAAGCACGATCCTGATGGACGACCACAACATCATCAACGTAGCGACCGTAGTATCGCAATCCGATATGATGCTTCATAAAATGGTCAAAGCGGTTGAGATAGAAGTTTGCAAAGATCTGGCTGGTAAGGTTGCCAATTGGCAGACCACACCCATGACGAGAGTGAAAAAGACTTTTATCATTCGGCAACCCTTTCCAGTTTGAGCGCCTCCCTTTGATGATGCAGTTGGTAGCGGGATCGTAAAAAACCACCTTGCGACAAAGATCAAGCAAGAGTGGTTGGTCAGGAAAATGGTAATGCTCTCTTATAAAGAGTTCCAGTCGGTGATAGAGTCGGAATCGATCAATACTCATAAAAAAGCCTCTGATATCGATCTTTAAAATCCAGCAGTCGCGGCTGTAGTTCTTAGAACACTTGCGAATAAAGCTATCCAGACGTCTGATGCCTTTATGCGTACCTTTTCCCTTCCGACAGGAGTAGCTGTCAACAATGAACTCTTTTTCAAACAGGTCGTTCAGTTTATTGATGATTAGATGATGCACCACCCGATCTCGAAAATCGGCTGCAAATATTTCGCGTTTGACCGGCTTGTCAACAATAAAGGCGATGGAATTTCTCGGCTGGTAGCTGCCGTTGTTAATCTCCTCACAGAGGTCAACAAGATTTTGTTCGTAATCAAGTTCAAAAGCCATGGCATTGGCTGTGTTGCGCTTGTGTCGGCGGCAGCCTTCATAAGCCTCAAAAAGCTCAACAAGGGTTATGGGTGCTGAAGCTGGAAACAGCTCAAGCTGCATGGATGGAGATTGTGCTGTCATGTATAACGCCCGGAAAGAAAATCGTCCGGGCGATACACTTGCTTGTTCAAAACCCCGCACAGGCCGAACCCGATTGTTGTTGTTCTTATTGTTGTTGTCGTTCTGTCTCCCGTCACCAAAGTTCTGGTTCCATGCGTTATTTGCACCACTCTCCGATGAACTCCAGTAGTTGTTGTCAGAAAAACCGCCAACAGCACTTTCGCAAAGAAGTTGACATACACCCAAAGCGCTTTCGATGCATTTTCCTTTACTGCTCGCCGATCTTCAAATTTCACCAATCGGCGCACAGTCTCTCTGCCGCTTTTGAACGAAGCTCTGCTCGCTTCCGACGGCCTTGACCGGCGAAATTCAGGCACCTTTCACCATCCCGGCATTACGCCATCCAGTGATTTGTTTACCAATCCCGTCCATGAGCGCAGTAATTTCGGCCTGCTTTTTTATGGGCAGAATTTTCAGGTCAACACATAGACGCACCTCCAGTTTAAGGATTTCAAAATCGTCAAGAAACACTTCAAGATACTCGGTCTTGCTTTTGGCTTTGTTGGCCCTGTAGATGCTGCGCACCAGCACAATGCTGTCGTGCTTGAGATCCTGACCAAGAGAGTATTTGTACTCGCGCGGAAAATCTTTGGTGTACTCAAAAATTTTCAGTATCAAACGATAGACATCACCATAAACGGGGAGATCATAATAAAGCGCCATAGAGCAAAATATTTGTCGACTGGGGGCTTCGCCCCCGGTACCCCCTTAATTGTTGAATAGATAAATAGTTAAAAAGCCCGCACAGGCCGAACCCGAATGCCGCTCTTACCGTTGTAGCCGCCCTGACTCCCGTCACCAAAGTTCTGGTACCATGCGTTATTTGCACCACTCTCCGACGAACTCCAGTAGCCGTTGCCAGAAAAACCGCCAACAGCAGTTTTAGCGTAATAAAGCTTATTTAACTCGTTTTTTGTTGGCAAGCGCCAGTCGCTATAACCCTTATCATTGAAATCAGAACATCTTGCGATTGCATCATTCCAACTAAAATGTCCTTCACTATAACCTTCAGTGTGGCCAAGCATATCCTTTGTAGCGGCAATCAAGCCATGTTGGCCACTCGCTTCAACGTAAAAGATAATGCCGCCGCAATACGTATCACCTACATTATGCGTTACCATCGCAGGTTTTGGCGCTGGAGCGGGAACGGATTTGCTACGCAGCCTCTCTGCCTCTACACGTGCCTCTTTTTCTTGACGTCGTGCCTCATCCCGCTCACGTTGCAGCCTTGCAAGCTCTTCCTGACGCGCTTTTTCCTGCTGTTCGGCCTTCCGACGCTCTTCGGCCTGTTCTGCCTCCAGCCTCTTTATTGCCGTTGAATCTACAGCCACAGGAACCGACAACGCAGCAGGAGCGGGAGCTGGAACTGGCAGCTCAGGAGGCGCTTCCACATTCATTTGCGTACGACTGTACCCGAACACACCAAGCACAACCAGCAGAACCACTACAACTCCAGCAATAACCCGTTTGTCGCGTGTCACTGGAGGGGGCACAGGCTTGACTGCCCTGACGGCCTGCAGAAACTCTTCGCAGCTCTGGTAGCGCTTGGTGCGATCCTTCGCCGTTGCTTTGTCAACAACGGCCTGCATCCCTGACGACACATACTCGTAGATGCTCTTCATCCGGGGCAATGGTTCATGCACAATCTTCGCCTGAACCTTGAACTGCTTGTCGGTACTGATATCGTAGGGAGCCTTACCCGTCAGCATCTGGTGCAACACTACGCCCAGCGAATAGATATCTGTCCGCTTGTCGAGTTCCTCACCAAGCACCTGCTCCGGACTCATATAGGCCACCGTTCCCATACGGGTGCCGGAACTGCTATCACGCCCCGCTTCAGTGTCTTTTGCTATCCCGAAATCAACAATCTTCATTTGGCCCGCCTTCGTCATCAGAATATTGGCCGGCTTGATATCGCGATGGATAACCTTGTTGCTGTGCACGTAGGCAAAGGCCTCCAGTAGCTTGCAGAAAAGCGCCTTCGCCTCCTCTTCCGGAATAGGGCCGCGATGATTGGTGATATACTCATCAAGATCCATTCCCTCAATGTACTGCTGCACCAGCACCAGCTTCTCATGGTCGTACTCAATCAGACGCACAATGTCAGGGTGATCAAGCTTTGCCAACGACTGCGCCTCCACAAGAAAGCGGTGACGCATGGAAGCATCCTCTGCAAGATCCTGATTCAGCACCTTGATCGCCACCCGCAGACCAGTCAAAGGCTCAACACCAAGATAGACTCGACTCATCCCGCCTTTGCCAAGTTGGCGCTCTTTCCGATATTTCAGTATATATTGTTCGTCCATTCTTTTATGTATCAATGCAGTGAACTGGAGGAGTGTGAAAAGAGAAGCAAGCTTATTCTATATTGGAGCGCAAATCTTCGCGTTTGTTGTCATTGGGGGCCGATTCAATTGGTATGGAAAGGAAATTTGGATATTTTCAAATCGACTGTTTGTTCAGGAAATCCTAACTACCGTTTGAAAATATTCGGCTTTAAAGATAATATACACCCATTATACCTGTCCTTACAAAGTACGCAACGCGGTCGACTATCTGAAATGTTGATAGCCTCTTTTTTGATTTGCTTATTCCCTAACCCCACTTTTGACGTTTTGACGGAATCTGCTTATGTTTAGTTACGCTTATCGTTGTGCAATTTGACATCCGCACTATTTCCGAAAAAATCCAGAAAAAGGATGAGTGAAATAATGACGACAAAAGAGCTTATTTATGGGGAGATTGACCAGATTGAAGAGGTCTATCTCGAAGATCTTTACCAGATTATCACTCTGTTTATTCAGTCAAAACAACCACAAAAAAAGCAGGGTTTAATGACAAAACTCCGACAGATTCAGATTGATGCTCCAGAAGATTTTGCAGCAAATCTTGATGTCTATCTATCTGGAGAAAAACATGCCTCCACCAATCTTTCTTGATACCTTATTTGTTGTCGGATTGGTAAATCGTCGAGATCAATATCATCGCCAAGCGGTTGCACTGTCTGAACAATTTGAAGGCTTCCCATTCCTGACGACTGACGTTGTGCTCCTGGAAATTGGAAATGCTTTGGCAAAAGGATATAAACAGGAATCCATAAGGATTATCAACGAATTTTTGCAGTCAGAGGAGACTGAAATTATTCACTTGAACCCTGAATTATTTCAGCAAGCGTTCAAACTGTATCAAACCCGCCATGATAAAGAGTGGGGATTTATTGATTGCGTGTCGTTTGTTGTCATGAAAGAAAAAGGGATCCAGCAAGCATTGACTTTTGACAAACATTTTGCACAGGCAGGATTTCGGGTCTTGATGCGAGAAATCCCCTGAAAAATCACCCCTACCTACATATTGGTAGCTCTATTTATTCCTGAGTAATATGTTTTTCGATTTTTACTATAGTAACCAATCAAACAAAAAAAAAGCCAACCCGAAGGCTGGCTTTTTTTAAAAGAGTATGAAGCGTCGAATTAATACATGCCGCCCATACCACCCATTCCGCCCGGAGGCATTGCGGGCATGTCTGATTTTTCTTCCTTG
>Ga0209697_10009956_pt1 | contig 10380 bp, 14 predicted proteins | sample AliMusrvi5mmetaG_FD_184115 | JGI IMG/M metagenome (GOLD analysis project Ga0209697, IMG submission 184115) | Freshwater lake bacterial and archeal communities from Alinen Mustajarvi, Finland, to study Microbial Dark Matter (Phase II) - Alinen... | ecosystem: Environmental > Aquatic > Freshwater... | reverse complement strand
TCTCGAGGACCACTTTCCCCTTTACGCCCGGCTGCCTGACGCGGATCGCAAGGAACTGCAAGGCCACATTCAGGTGTTCTTGCGGAGAAGAGGTTTGAGGGTTGCGGAGGTCTGGAGATTACCGAGGAGATGAAGGTCTGCATCGCGGCTCAGGCTTGCCTCCTGTTATTGCACCGCGAGACCGACTGCTACCCGAGCCTCCGCTCGATCCTGGTCTATCCCAGCACGTATTCTGTTAAAACAACCCGCCATTTGGGGGCGGGAATCATGGAGGAAAGGCAGGACAGCAGGTTGGGGGAGGCGTGGGATTCCGGGGCCGTAGTTTTGGCATGGGACGCAGTGCATAGCGGAACGGCCAACCCTGAGGACGGGCACAATGTGGTCTTTCACGAATTCGCGCACCAACTGGATTTCGAAGATGGCAGAGCCGATGGTGCCCCGGTCCTCGCCACCGAGGATCCCTGGTACAGGCGAAAGAACAGGTACAAGGCTTGGGCGCGTGTGCTGAGCAGCGAATACGAGAAACTTAAGGCCAACGTCGCAGCAGGAGAAGAAACCGCAATAGATGAGTATGGGGCAACAAACCCGGCAGAGTTTTTTGCCGTCGCAACGGAATCTTTTTTTGAGCGTCCGCGCGACCTCCAACAGCGGCACCCTGCGTTGTACGAGGAATTAAGAAGATTCTATCAACAGGATCCGGTCGGCTGGGCTCCTGCAGCCGAGGTGGGGAATGGATCCAACAGATAACCGACTCCGCCCATCTTGCCTCCTGCTCCAAAACGCCAAACGGATTCCCAAGAGCAAAGGATTACTCGATTCTTCTTCCTCATCTCGGCGTACTCATGGCTTTTGCGCTAAGTTGTGGATGGATTTATGCGGTATTTGGTGAAAGCGAAAGTGAAACCAGGACAAGAGAAGCCCCTCCTGGCAGCGATTGAATCGGGCACCCTGGGCCGGGGCTCCGTGGCGGGTCAGGAGTACCTTGAGAACGTGGACCAGGCCCGCATCGCAGAAGACGGCGTCTGCACGTGGGTCGAAGTGTGCTTTTGCGCCACTCCCCTGGAAGAAGAAAGGACGTATTGGGAGCAGTATTTTGATCTGCTCCGCATTAAAGACGCGCATGCCCGCAAGAACTGCCGCGATGCAAATGGAATCGAGGCGTGGGCTTGCTGCGATTGCGATTGCACCCGCAAACTGGAGCGGAAATTGCAGCTAATTGGAAAGCCGTTAGTAAGCGCGTTAAGGGAAAAACGCTAGAAGACGATCCCGGAGTATTTCCGTCGGCCAAGGTGGGAGAAAGGCGCGGGAAACCCCACAACTAGGAAGCTGCTGTTTTCAAGAATGTTCCTTCCCGTAGTTCTTCGAAAGCCTGCTGGAGCTGCACCTGTGTGTTCATCACGATCGGGCCATACCAGGCTACGGGTTCTTGCAGCGGCTTGCCCGAAACGAGCAAAAACCGGAGGCCCTCGTCGCCGGCCTGCACCGCCACGTTCTCTCCCGAATCAAACAAAACCAGCGAGCGGTTACCGGCTTCGGTCGGCGGCGCAGTCTCGAGCCATTTCACCCCTTCAGTTGGGACCGCCAGGGGGCCGGATGCATTGCAGAATTTTCCACTGCCAGCGAAAACATAAGCAAAAGCGTGCCGCGTGGTCTCAACCGGGAGGGTCTTCCGTTTCCCGGGAGGCACGCTGACATCCACATAGACAGGGTCAGCGGCGATCCCTTCGACCGGCCCCCGCTTGCCCCAAAAACTCCCACACACCAGCCGGACCCTGGTACCGTCGTCATCGGTAAGCACCGGGACTTCAGGAGCTTTGATTTCCTGGTACCGAGGAGCCGTCATCTTCAGCGAGGCCGGCAAATTTGCCCACAACTGAAACCCATGCATTTGGCCGACTTGGTCGCCTTTGGGCATTTCCTGGTGAATGATGCCTCGGCCCGCCGTCATCCACTGGATATCGCCCGCCCCAATAGCGCCGCGGTTTCCCAAACTATCCGCATGTTCAACGGTGCCGGCCAGGACGTACGTGATGGTCTCGATACCCCGGTGCGGGTGCCAGGGAAAGCCGGCGAGATAGTCATCGGGAACATCGTTTCGGAAATCATCCAGGAGCAGGAACGGATCGAATTCGGACGTGTTGCCGAACCCGAAAGCCCGACGCAAACGCACCCCGGCACCTTCAAGGGTGGGCTTCGCTTCAATCAGTCGTCGAACAGGCCTCAGTGACATAATGGTTTCTCCTGCAGGATTATTCTTGCCTGGCGTTAATCTGGAATATCGGCTTCGACCAGCTTGGCCAAGAGCGTGAGCGATTCCTGCCAGCCGAGATAGCAGGCCTCGGGCGGGATGACCTCGGGCACCCCTTCCTGTACGACGTTCAACTCTGTCCCTACCGATACCTTCTTGAAGGTTACGGTGACCTGAAGTTCCCCTGGCAGATTCGGGTCGTCGAATTTGTCTGTGTAGCGAATGCGCTCGTGAGGCACCAGTTCCAGATACTTTCCGCCGAAAGAATGGCTGTGTCCGGTGGCGAAATTAGTAAACGACATCTTGTGAGTGCCGCCGACCTTGGCTTCCAAGTGGTGAACCTTGCCGGTGAACCCGTTTGGCGGAAGCCATTTGGCCATCGCGTCGGCGTCCAGGAACGCCCGATAGACTTTCTCTGGAGCCGCGCGCAGCACGCGATGAAGCCGGATGGTGTTTGTGGGCATAATTTCGGTTCCGTTCTATGGTGTCTATTGCGCGGCTAGCTTAGTCTCAACGCTCTTAATTTTATCATTCATCGTCTGAGTTCGGTCCGTTCGGGTTCCCAGTTTCATGGGAGGTCGGGGATTTTGCCTACCGGGATGGTGACGACCACCGAGTCGCACCCGGGTGGTACTTCGGCAACTGACACCGGTTTGGCGCCTGTCTCCTTTGCCAAATCCACAAGGGTTGCAGGGCCACGCGAGTTGGCCACGACCACATCGTGTCCCAAACGGGTGAAATGCCGGGTTAGAGCCGCCCCAATGTTCCCAGTACCGATGATCCCGATTTTCATTTTCCTTTGCATACCAGTTTTCCTTCACAGCAAGTGAACCACCAAACTTCAGAGAATCTCGTTCAAGCAACAACCATTCTCAAGTCGCTGAAACGCATTTTAACCCAAACCAATTACTCTATAGTTGAAGCATGACTAACGACATTGATAGCGCATCCCGGAGGTTGGGTTCTGCCGGTCCAACTGTGTTTCCGTTGGCTCTCGGGTGCATGGGGATGTCAGGAATGTATGGCCCTGCCGACGAGACGGAAAGCATCGCCACGATCCATGCGGCACTGGATCACGGCATCACGCTGCTGGACACCGGCGACTTTTACGGTATGGGGCACAACGAAATGCTCATTGGAAGAGCGCTCCACGGCCGCCGGGATAAAGCCCTGCTTTCTGTGAAGTTCGGCGCTTTGCGCGCTCCGGACGGAAGCTGGATCGGTTATGACGCGCGCCCGGTGGCGGCGAAGAATTTTGTGGCTTATAGCCTGGCTCGACTCGGCGTTGACCACATCGACATTTATCGCCCGGCACGGCTCGACCCCAAGGTGCCCATCGAGGATACGGTGGGAGCCATCGCTGAACTGGTCAAGGCCGGCTATGTCCGAGCCATCGGCCTTTCCGAAGTTGGCCCGGAAACCATCCGCCGAGCCCAAGCCGTGCATCCCATTTGCGACCTCCAAATCGAGTACTCGCTGATCAGTCGCGGCCCAGAGGAGAAGATTTTCGCCACTCTTGCGGAGCTCGGGATCGGAATCACCGCCTACGGTGTGCTCTCGCGCGGATTGCTGAGCGGCTCCCAACCGGCAATCAAGGGCGACTTGCGGGCGCGCTTCCCACGTTTCGCCGGCGCCAACCGCCAGCGCAATCAAGCCATTATCGACGCGCTACAGCGGCTGGCTTCCGAGAATCGGGTCCGTCCTGCGCAGTTGGCGATTGCCTGGGTGCTGGCCAAGAGCAAGAGCATCGTGCCGGTGATTGGCGCACGTACGCGCGCGCAACTTTCGGAGTCTTTGGGCGCACTCCAGTTAAAGCTATCACCGGCGGACATTGCCCGAGTTGAAGAGGCAATTCCTGCCTCGGCCATCGCTGGAACCCGCTATGACGAGCACCAAATGCGGATGCTGGACAGCGAGCGGTAGCTGATTGAGGACGATTACAGCAGAATCCGTTCTGCGACATACTCGCTCACGATGAGTTAGGAGATCGACAACAGCTCGACCTCGAAAACCAGGGTGGCGTTCGGGGGAATTGCGCCCGGGTAGCCAGCCTCCCCATAGGCAAGCTCTGGCGGAATGGTCAGCCGCGCCTTGTCGCCCACCCGCATGGTGGCTACGCCTTCATCCCAGCCTTGGATCACCTGGCCGGTCCCCAGGACGAAGGCAAATGGTTCATCCCGGTCCACCGAGCTGTCAAACTTGACGCCGTCCGTCAGCCAGCCGGTGTAATGGACGGTGACGGTGTCGCCCCGCTTTGGGGACGGCCCAGCACCCACAGTCATCTTTTCAACTTTCATCCGGAACAGGATGAGGACAAAAGTATGCAGGTGAAAGACCGTTCTTCATCCGTAATAGCTAGGTCCAGAAATGTAATAACCATCAGCTCTTGGAGGAATCCCCGTTTACCGCCTCCAGCAGCGCGTGCATAGTTTGACCTGCCGGTTCGACAAATCGGAAATCGGCCAGATCCGAAATCGGGGTTTCTTCCGGGTTGATCTCCACCACGGGGACTCCCGAACGAGCGGCGGCGGCAACGGGCTGGGTGACGTAATAGAATATACTGGTGGTCCCCACCGAAAAGACCAGGTCAAAGCCTCTGTCTTGCTCGAACTCAAACTGCCCGAGGGCGTCATCGGGTAGCTGTTCCTCGTAAAGCACTGCATCGGGTCTGAGGATTTTCCGGCATTCCGGGCACAGGGGCAAGCCCGCCATCCCCTCAAACGTCTCCCGATAGATCTGGTAATCGCAGTGCGTGCAAATGACCCGGCGAAGGTTACCATGCAGTTCGATGACATTTCTCGAACCGGCGCTCTGGTGCAGCCCGTCGATATTCTGCGTGGCCACCCAAATCTGCCTGGCGGGAGTTTGAAGCGCCGCAATGGCCCGGTGCGCTGGATTTGGCTCCTTTCCCCTCAGGTGCTGCTCCAATCGGAAGAAGTATTTCCAGGAGAGCCGCGGATTCGCTTCGAAAGTGGGACCCGAAAGCGCCTCCTCGAAAGGAATGCCTTCTTCCGTCAGGCCATCAGCAAACGCCGCGCTGGCACCTCGGAAGGTTGGGATTCCAGATTCCGCTGAGACTCCCGCCCCCGTGATGAAGAGGACGCGGCTGGCAGCTTTCAACAGCTCTGCGATCCTCTGCACATTATTCTTCATACGAGATCATAACCGCATTCGCCTGTGTGTAACAAACTCGTGTTTCGTTGCCAGTCGAGTCAGACTATTGGCAATCCTCACCAAGGTCTTCTCGTCGAGATCTTGCAGTTTGCGGACTTCTGCCCCGCGCTGTTGCTCGCGCTGCTCGCAAGCGTCATCTCGGACCGGGTGAACCGAAAGGTTTGGATAATCACCTTGCAGGCGTTGGCGTGTGCGCTCGGCGCGGGCCTTGCCGTGTCCGCGTTCCTAGGGCGGGCGACACCCTCGGTCGTTATCACCTTCACGTTTCTCGAGGGAATCATAGGGGCTCTCAACGGCCCGGTCTTCCTTTCCGTCGTGCCCAGTCTGATTCCACGCGCGGAACTGGGCTCGGCCCTCGCACTAAATTCCGTGCAATTCAATATGGCCAGCCTCTGCGGTCCCATGTTGGCGGCGGCGCTTATCGGTGCGATCGGTGTCGCCGGTGCCTTCACCTTCAACGCCTGCACGTTCCCTCCACTGTTGATCGCCTTGTTGCTCGCCATTCCGAACGCTCCAGCTCCATCCCGCTCCAACTCGGGCTCCATCTACGCCGACATCCGTGAGGGCTTGAAATTCGTCTGGACGAGCCCCGGCACTCGGCGTCTGACCATGATGGGCGTGATCCTTATGTTCCTGGCCGCGCCGTTGCAGGGACTGCTGCCCGTTTTCGCCCAGAGCGTGCTCAAGGGCGGCCCCGGACTCTTCGGCCTGATGCTCTCTGCGATCGGCCTGGGTTCGATTCTCGGAGCCTTCCTGCTCTCCTGTATCCCCTCCTACTACCCCCCCCACCACCTCATCCCTCTGGCCATGTGCGTCTTTGCCGCCATCGGACTGCTTTTCAGCCTTTCCACCACCCCTGCCTTGAGCCTGACCATCCCGGTCGCAAGCGGCTGCTTCTGGTTGCTGAGCCTGAATCAGAGCAACACCGCCAATCAACTCCTCACCACCGATGCGAACCGAGGGCGGGTCCTGTCGATCATGCTCCTGGCCCAAAAAGGCGGGATGCCGCTCGGGCACCTGTTAGCGGGTTTTCTGACCCATTTTATGTCCCCGCCATGGGTGCTGCGCCTTATGCTCGGCACGCTTCTGGTGGTAATGGTGGCTTTTCTTTTCGCGCGTGAGCCTGCAATCGATGCGATGCCCCACCGCAAGTTGGGCAAGCTAACATTTTGGGGCAACTTTTGGGAGGCCATCACCGCTCACTCTCATCGACCCGCCTATCCGGCGGAGATCGGCGTTTCACATGAAAGGGAAAGGACATCTGTGTAGCACGCATCCACATCGGGAGGGTATTCTTCCCTCAGGGAGTGTATTGAGCGAGGAGGCGGCCCACCGTCGAACCGATGAAATTTCAAACGCTGGCGAACTGGACGGGCATGCTGGAGACCGAATTGTTCGCGGAAACGGGCGGACAAGCCGCGAAACCGCTCACGAACTTCCGCGGCGTCGCCGGTTGACAACTGTAATCATTGTAGTTACGATGCTGTATAGTTCATGAGAACCAGCTGCCGTTTTGCCATGGCCGTTCACGTACTGGCCGTCCTCGCTTACAAAGAGGGCGACCGCGTCACGTCCGCGCTCCTGGCGGGCAGCGTCAATACCAATCCGGTCATAGTGCGGCGGCTTCTGCTGGCCTTGCAGAGGGCAAAGCTGGTGGAAACCTGCAAAGGGGCCGGTTCTGGTTCCCGCCTGAGCCGCTCGCCTCGTCGCATCGATTTAGCCGAAGTCTATCGTGCCATGGAGAATGCTGAGCTTTTCGCCAGTCCTTCGCGAAAACTCAATGCCGCTTGCCCTATGGGCAAGTGCATTCGGAAGACTCTGGACAGGATTTTTGCGTCGGCCCAGAGCGCCTTGGAACGGGACCTGGAAAAGGCCACCTTGGCCGACGTGATGGGTACGGTGAAAGCGTCGGCTGGGTGAGTCAGGAAGAGCTGCGTTTGACAGTCTCTTTTTTTGTGCGATGGTGTAACCACAGTTATTACATATGAATAAAGGCAAATGAGAATATGAAGTCGAACCAGACAAACGATGTTCGAGTGGAAGCTGATGGCAGAAGCAGGTTCAGCATGCTCTGCCTGAGATCTTGCCATAAGATTCTCGCGGAGATCCGGAAGGCTAAAGATGCGATTTTCGCGGATGCGCGCGGCACATTGGACACGCACGAACGCATGCTCCAGCTCGCCCTGAATGAAGCCGAGGCTTTGGCCTGGCAAACCGAGTATCCACACCTCGTATTTCCAGCTCTCGCAGCAGAGAAAGTTCACGCGGTCGCCGACTGGAATAGGCATCAACGATCCGTCCTGCAAACTGAACCACTCTTCGCCCTGGCGGCGTAACTGTGGTCCGTGCCTCCCGAGATTCGGAGCAACCAAGCTCCAAGGATTCTAATATGACAACGACAATTGAAATCAACGAAGCAAATTTCGAGAGCGAAGTGCTCCAATCAATTCAGCCTGTCCTGGTGGATTTTTGGGCCGACTGGTGCGGGCCGTGCAAAATGCTTGCCCCCGTGCTGGACGAAATTGCGTCTGAGCAGGCTGGCAGCGTGAAGGTCGCCAAGGTCAACGTCGACAGCAATCCCAGACTGGCCGCGCGCTTTGGTATCCAGTCTATTCCGACCTTGCTCTATTTCGCGGGTGGCGAAGTGCGGGATCAGACCTTCGGCACCCTCGGCAAGCGAGCGATTGTTGCCAAGCTGGAGAAACTCACCGTGCCGGCATGAACCGGGGAACCATCGACCAGGAAACAATGGTCTGGTCCGCAACTGTGATCACAGTTCATTACGAACAAGCCTTTAACCCTCTATCGAAACAACCCGATGAAAGTCCCAACCGCATTTCAGGGGCGCAGGACAGTCAAATTAGTTCCTGCGCTGAGTGACGCCGACTCCGTGGTCGCGGCGCCGCCGATCCAATCACCAACAGGCGACGACGAATTGCTGGACAGCTATTCCAGAACCGTCGCGCGCGTGGTCGAGCAGGTCGGTCCCACGGTGGTGAATATCCGTGTGCACCACGCCAACTCCGCAAGGCAGCCCGGCTCGGAAACAGGAGGCTCTGGCTCGGGCTTTGTCATTGCGCCGGACGGCTTCATCCTCACCAACAGCCACGTTGTCCACGGTGCGGGCAGAATGGAAGTGACGCTGGCGGATGGCCGCGTCTTCGCCGCAGGCTTGGCCGGCGAGGATCCGGAGACTGCTTTAGCTGTTATCCGCATCAACGCGTCCCAGCTCGTACACGCGCACCTAGGCGATTCCAAATCTGTCCGGGTCGGGCATATCGCTGTCGCGATTGGGAGTCCGTTCGGATTTCAACAGACGGTGACCGCGGGCGTGGTGAGCGCGCTGGGTCGTTCGATGCGATCACAATCCGGTCGTCTGATCGACAATGTCATCCAGACGGATGCGGCGCTAAATCCCGGGAACTCCGGTGGTCCGCTGGTCAATTCTCGCAGTGAAATCATTGGGGTGAACACGGCCATCATTCTGCCTGCCCAGGGGATTTGCTTTGCCATCGCCAGCAACACCGCCGAATTCGTCGCCGCCTGGCTGATCAAGGAAGGCCGCATCCGCCGCAGTTGGATCGGGGTTGCGGGCCAGAACGTGCCCATCCACCGGCGAGTCGTTCGGTTCCACCGGCTGGCGGTGGATTACGGGGTATTGGTCGCCGGCATCGAACCAGGCAGTCCTGCAACCCGTGCCGGTCTGCGAGAGGGGGACGTTATCGTCGCGTTTGAGGGCGAGCCCGTTGCCGGGATAGATGAATTGCACCGCCACCTTGTCGCCCAGGCGATTGGCATCCCATCACAGATCACGGTCATCCGGCATACGGAGAAGCTCGACCTGGTCGTGACGCCGGAAGAATTGGCGCAGGACAATCAAAGGAACTGAGGACCATGGCCGAGCGATTCATGCAAAACGTCCTCACGCCGTCAGTGCTGGCGGCCCAGGAGCGTTATTACGGACGCCGCGCCAGCGTCGGTTCGGCGCCAGAGCGCGATCCGCTCACCGACGAGGAACGCACCTTTATCGAAGCGCGCGACTCGTTTTATATGGCCACAATTACGGAGACCGGCTGGCCTTACATCCAGCATCGGGGCGGGCCGCGGGGATTCCTGAAGGTCGTGAGCCCGACGCAGCTCGCGTTCGCCGATTTCACGGGCAACCGCCAGATGCTTTCCACCGGCAATCTCGCCGCGAATGACCGCGTCGCGCTGTTCCTCATGGATTACCCGCGTCGCGAACGCCTGAAGATCCTCGGTCACGCGCGCATCGAGGACGCGCGGCAGCATCCCGAACTGGTCGCGCAACTCGCGGAACCGGAAGTCCATCGCCTGGTCGAACGGCTGTTCTTCATCGAAGTCATCTCATTCGATTGGAATTGCCCGAAATACATCACGCCGCGTTACACCGCCGGGGAGGTCGAAGAGGCCGTTGCGCCGCTGAGGCAGCGGATCGCCGAACTCGAAGCTCAGCTCAAAGTCCAGAACTGACGGTTCAAGGGCCTTTGGGTGGCCGGTTCCGGTTTAGCGCTTCGGTGAACCAATCCGCAGCTTGCGGTTTTACTGGCTGAGCGGGCGGTCTAGGCCGGCTTGGAGCGGATGAGGTTTTGCCGATGGCGGCCGCACCAATGGTTGGCGCGGCCTTCATCGAGAGGGCGATGCGTTTTCTCGCCAGATCCACCTCGGTCACGGTGACCATGACTTTCTGCTGCACCTTGACCACCTCCGCCGGATCTTTGATAAAGCGGTCGCAGAGCTGGCTGATGTGGACCAGACCGTCCTGGTGAACGCTGATGTCCACGAAAGCGCCGAAGGCTGTCAGGTTGGTGACGATCCCCGGCAGCTTCATGCCTGGTTTCAAGTCCTCCATCTTTTCCACACCAGCCTGGAAAGCGAATACCTCGAATTGCCGGCGCGGATCTCGGCCCGGCTTGGCCAGCTCGGCCAGGATGTCTGTG
>Ga0209697_10009954_pt1 | contig 10386 bp, 10 predicted proteins | sample AliMusrvi5mmetaG_FD_184115 | JGI IMG/M metagenome (GOLD analysis project Ga0209697, IMG submission 184115) | Freshwater lake bacterial and archeal communities from Alinen Mustajarvi, Finland, to study Microbial Dark Matter (Phase II) - Alinen... | ecosystem: Environmental > Aquatic > Freshwater... | reverse complement strand
GGCCTCACTTTGTTATCGATACCCGTCCAAGCTTTGTCTACCTGCAGGATCAGGGCTTTTCAGTATCAGTAGGGAGTCCTTACGATATTATTTATTACGGAGACTTGTATTACCTCTATCGTGATGGCAGCTGGTACCGTTCTTCACACTACCGCGGACCGTGGGATATCGTTCGGGAGCGTAATCTTCCCTATAAAATAAGAGGCCGTCGCTGGGATGATCTCAGGAGATATCGTGATATTGAGTACCGCAGGCATGACCGCAGTTACTGGGAAGACAGAGACCGTCATGACCGCGACCGTTATGACAGAGAACCCCGCCGTGAAGATCACCGTAGGGATGGAGGGCGATAAAAGACCTTGAAGTGATGCGTTAGCTGACAAGAACGTTAAGAGGGATCTGAACATCATTTCAGATCCCTCTTTTTTTTTGCCAAAACCGTCCATTCAGGGACATTATTGCTCATCTATCCAGTGGTACCGGTGCATTATGCGGTGTATGACTGGCGAGAGCATGATGCTCACGAGAGCTATAAATACAAGTCCAGCGTAGAGAGCATAAATGCCGGCGAAGAGTTTTCCACCATCACTTAATCCGTCAGTTTTTACTGGCCCCATTCCACCAAGTAACATAGCTGTGTTTAAAAATGCATCGAGCAATTGCATATGTTCAGTGAGTATGTACCCAGCTATTCCGATCAAGAGTGATGCAGCAATAATCATAAAAGAAAAACCCGCATGCTTTAAAATTCGAAGGGCAAATCTGCCGGTTGATATTGGTCGGATATGGTGTTTTTCGTACATAAGCTCTAATTTCTTGATGGGTATCCGAATGATTGTTTTGTAATGATAACGATTTTTTATTGAAGAGGTCCCTGTCCCATTTTCTGATATGCATCGAAAAATTCCCTGATAGTCGTACATTCAAGAAATGATATTAGATCGATATAATCAAAACGAAGGAAGAGCAATGGGTATTTCGTCAAAACTTCAACTTGCTGCGGATGCAATAGAGGATGCAAAAAAACGCCTTAACAGAGCCAAAGATGATGCTGATGATGATTATGAGATACGTCAGGCATTGAAAATTCTTGAGGATGCTCTTGACTACATTCACGGAGCATCTTCAGAACTCCAGAAGTAGAAGGGGAGAATGAGCTCTATCGAAAAGCCGTCGACAGTTATTGGCGTTGACCTTGATGGTGTCTGTGGAGATTTTTACGGGCGCATGAGGGAGATTGCTTCTGAATGGTTTGAATGTCCGCTTGATCAGCTTTCCCGGGAGGTATCCTACGGTATGACTGAATGGGGTGTTACCGGAACAAACCAGTATGAAAGTCTGCACCGTTTCGCGGTGACGCAGCGAGAGCTATTTAAAACCATGCGGATGATTCCCGGAGCCCGAAAATATCTTCGCATGCTTTCCGATGAGGGGTACCGGATCCGGATTATTACCCACAGACTTTTTATTCATTATTTCCATGCCTCTGCCGTTCAGCAGACGGTTGAATGGCTTGACAGTCACGGCATTCCATATTGGGATCTCTGTTTTATGAAGGAAAAGGCGCAGGTTGGTGCAGATATCTATGTCGAAGATGCACCCCACAATGTTACTCAGCTCAGGGAAAGGGGATTGTATACCATTTGCTTTGCCAACAGCACCAATCTCCATATCAGCAGCCCGAGAGCTGCATCATGGAATGAGGTGTATGATATGGTGAGGGATTACCGTCCCCAGGATCATCGTGTTACGTAAAAACAGGCAAACTTGAGATAGCTTGTTTCCGGCATGGCAAGCAGTACAGGATGATCGAAGGGCTGTGAGTTTTTATGAATTAACCTGAGTTGACAGCCAGCCGAAAGAGCCGCCTGATGCACAGATTGCAGAAAATCCTCTTCTGAAACATGGTGACTGCACGAAGCTGTTGCAAGAAATCCCCCGTTTTTCACTAACTGAAGTCCAAGCTTGTTAAGTCTTTTATAGGCCTTAAGGGCACCAGGAAGGTTTTTGCGGCTTTTGGTGAAGCTTGGCGGATCCAGAACAACAAGATTAAATGACTCCTTCGACTCAACCATCTGATCGAGGGTATCAAATGCATCTGCTGCCACGAGGCTGTATTCCCTGAATTGGTTCAGCTGAGCATTACGATCAGCTCTCTGCAGTGCCTCCTTGGATGCATCAACAAGAATGGCAGAATGGGCCCCCCCGTAAAGTGCGTTGAGCGCAAATCCTCCGTCATTGGTAAAAACGTCCAGAACTTCAGCATTTTCGGCAAACTTTCTGATAATTCTCCGGTTTTCACGCTGGTCAAGGAAAAAGCCTGTTTTCTGCCCCTCAAAAAGATTGACCTCATACGTTATTCCAGCATCGTGGATAGTCTGTACGGTTTCCGATTTTTCTCCTCGGAGAATATCTTTGTAAAGCGGCAGGCCCTCAAGCTCTCTCAAGGGAGATTCATTGCGAACGACAATAACAGTAGGATTCAATAATTCCTGCAAGACATCACAGATAAGCTGGATATGAATATCCATACCGGCAGAAAATGCCTGTAACACAATTGCCTGGTTAAACCGGTCCACAATCAACCCGGGGAGACCATCCGATTCGCCATGGACAAGACGATAGGCGTTGGTTTCATCATTTTTGTAGATTATTTCGCGAAGCTTGAGAGCTTCAAGAAATTTCTTTTTGAAGAACTCTTTGTCAGGCTGTTCATCCTTGGAGCTTATAAGCCTGACAGAGATCAGAGAGTGAGGGTTGTAAAAACCTGTTCCCAGAAACTTTTTGTCGTGAGTAAAAAGCTTAACTGTTTCACCGGAAGCTATATCTCGCGGAACACTGGCAAGTTCATTGCTGAACACCCATAAATGGCCTTTCTGGATTCTGTGGTGTTCTTTTGGTCTAAGATAAAGGGATTGCATGGCTTATTAATGGCTTGTAGTTTTGATGGTGTTATATTTTACTTTAACATCAATTTGAATGTAAAATGCAACTGTTTTGTTCATGATGAACGGCGTGTTCAGTCGAAACCTGCCGGATTAAGAACCTGATGCAATGTGCAGCAAAAGCTATGATTCTCAAAGGAAAATATATCTATGTAGTACGGAAATGAGGCTGAAAAATTTTAAGGATTGAAATGATGAAGCAAAAGGGAGTTTTGTTGTTATTGCTGTTCATGCTCATTTTGGGCGGGGGGTGTGCTGATTTCAGAACAGTGGGTCGCCAGGAGTTAACAGGTGAACAGGTTTCGCTGAGCCCTGATCAAGCTGCACTTTTTCGGGAAGTTGCCAAGGCATCTCCAATTATCCAGTCGCTTGATGGTTATGCAGATGTCTGGATAAAAACTCCAAAACGTAAGAATCGTGTTTTCTGTAACATCCGGATCAACAGGGGACATGAAGCCCGTCTTATTATCTCCGCCGGATTGCTTGGATGGCCGGTTGCCGATATGTATTTCAGCACTGATTCACTCTATGTGCATGATATGCTTAATAACCGGCTCTTTCTCGGTAGTAATAACGACCTTAATCTGGAAAAAATTATTGGAGTGAATTCCGGTTTTCCGCTTCTTTCGGAAACTCTTTTAGGAATGGTAAATATCACCGAGCCGTTAAGCGCAATAAGGTCTGTTAAACAAGGTTCTGAAACCTTAATATTTACCATTGCCACTCTTGGCGGCAGTAAAGATGTAGTTATCAATCCAGCCAACAGGACACTGAGTGCTCTTCTTATAAAGAACCGTCAGGGAAAACCAACAACCGAAATTCATTTCAAGAATTACGAGGCCATTGCGATAAATGGACACAGTACGCTTGTTCCCAAAGAGATTGAGATGGTTCTCTATAACAGTGGCGCTAATGGTATTGGTGAACATCAGTTGGTCATAGCCTACGATGAACGGGTGTTTAACAAGAACGTGAGTTCCCTCAGATTTTCGATGCCGAAAAATGTCAGGGTGGTTAATCTTGATGATGCAGATATTCTCCCATGGATGTAAGCGCGGCAGTTATTACATAAATAAAACAGGGCACTACAATGGTGCCCTGTTTTGTTTAACATATAAAGCAAATAGGTACGGCTGACTATGAAGCGCTGAAGTTCTTGGCTGCAAACTCCCAATTCAGCAGGTTATCTATGACAGATGCGACATAATCCGGGCGGCGATTCTGAAAGTCAAGATAGTAAGCATGCTCCCAGACGTCAATCGTCAGTATTGGTTTCTGTCCGCTTGTTGCCGGCGTTTGTGCGTTGCCGGTTTTAACTACTTTAAGCGTACCTTTATCGAGTACAAGCCATGCCCAACCACTGCCGAATTGAGTTGCAGCAGCACTTTTGAGCTCCTCTTTGAACTTGTCGAAACTTCCGAAATCCTGTGTAATTTTTGCAGCAAGATCACCTGAAGGTTCACCTCCACCATTGGGAGTAAGGCTGTTCCAGTAAAAAGAGTGGTTCCAAGCCTGAGCGCCATTATTGAAAACTCCAACTTTCTCTGGGTCTGTGGCGGTCTTGGCAATCACCTCTTCAATGCTCAGGTTATCAAGAGGAGTCCCGGCAATGAGGTTGTTGTAGTTAGTAATATAGGCGACATGATGTTTTCCATAGTGAAAGCCGATTGTTTTTGCGGAAATAAAGGGCTCCAGTGCGTTTTCTGCATATCCAAGAGGAGGTTGCTGATAAGACATAACGTATTGTTATTTAGAGTTTAAAAGTACATGACATGCAATTCAAATTGCTTAAACTTGCAATTTGGCGATTAAGTTCACAATTTGTGTATTAAGTTGTAAAAATCCATAAAATTCATTTTCACTACGTTACGTTGATCAAAAATATTAAAGGAGCTTACGGGCAAATGATATTGCGCGATATCTTCCGGGCATCTTTTTTTTGCCTGCTTGTCGGTTCTATACTTTCAGGGTGCACAGAAAAAAAATCATTTACCCTTGACAAGGACGATATACGTTTTGTGGGGTTCTATAGTGATTATCTGCTTGTATCAGGAATATCTGGTGAAAAGGGCCCTGATGTGCTTAATACTCCCAACTCTGCTGATATTCAGGCACTGCTCTTGCAGCACGCTCTTACCCGTGAGAGTCTCAATCATAAGACAGAAGCCTACAAACAGAATCCTGATCTCTGGAGGGAAGTTCTTTTACAGGTCAGGGAAAATATCCGCAAAAAATCAGCTTTAGTAAAATGAGTCGCTATCCTTTTCTTGTCGGAGTGACAGGCGGGATTGGCAGTGGCAAATCAACGGTCTGCCGTTTTCTTTCTGAAATGGGTTGCACTCTTTTCGAGGCTGACATGGTGGCCAAACAACTGCAACATCATGATTCTGAGGTGATCAATGGAATCAAAACCCTATTCGGGTCTGAAGTATATTCAGTCGATGTTGCTGGGCAGATGGTTCTTGACCGAAAACAAATTGCAGCTACAGTTTTTTCATCCCCTGCAAAACTGGAAGCACTGAACACTCTTATTCACCCGAAAGTTTTCAGCGAGTTTCAAAAAGCAGTGCATGATGCTGAAAACCGGGGTGTAAAGATTCTTGTTAAGGAAGCTGCCATTCTTTTTGAGTCCGGCAGCAACACACAGCTTGATGTCGTTATAGTCGTAGTGGCTGATGAGCAGCTGAGAATAGAAAGAGCTGTCCAGAAAGGTATGGGCAGCCGTGAAGAGATCAAGCAGCGCATTGCCCGGCAGTGGCCCCAGAAAAAGCTGATAGAAAAGGCGGATTATGTGGTTGAAAACAACGGCTCCCGGGAAGAGTTGAAAAAAGAGACGGAAGCACTTTATTCCCGGCTGCTTTCTGCAGCTTCATCAGCCTGCAATCACCTCTGAAAGTGCTGGCAGCGACACTCCATAGCGGAATGATGTGTTGCTGTGTGTACCCATGAACTCTTCGTAACGGTGAGCTATTGAGAAATGTGTCGCTTTGGCTGAAAAGATCCTGTGACCGAACTGAAGATTATATTCATCAAAGGTTCCGCAGTCAAGGAAAAGAAAATCAAGTGAACGAAGGGCGCTACGGTACTTTTCCTGTTCAATCATCACACTCGGATCAAAGCTCAGCCACTCCTGCCAGACATCATCAACCGGTTCGCAGGTATGGGGATTAAACGGCAGGCGTATCTTTTCCGGCGTGCAAGTTTCTTTGGAAGGGGAGTATGCCGCAGCCATTCCAATCAGGTCCAGGAGAGCAAACTCTTTTTGTGGTTTTATCAGTGCACGTTCATAAGAGCTAAGAAAATCAGCAATATCTCCTTTGTATTGTTCAAGGACTCTAGCTGCAGCCGTGAAATTTGGTTTATAGCAAAGTTCAAAAGCCATGTCACCGCTATGGCAGGCAACTGCAGCAAACGTATCCGGATGTTTCATAGCCAAACGGAGTGCTCCGAACCCTCCTGACGATTTTCCAGCTATAGCCCGATGTTTTTTATCAGCAAAAGTAGAGAGTGTTCTCTCAATGAACGGGATTACTTCATCTATAAGATAGGTTTCATAGTTACCGGTTGCCGTCGAATCCACATACTGTGACCCTCCATAACGGGTCATGCAGTCAGGAAAAACAATGATCGTTTCCTGCATTTTTCCGCCAGCTATAAGAGATTCAGCCATTTCCGGCACACTTTGCCGCCCAAAGCTGTAATTCAAAAAGCTTTGGCCCGTTGAGGCAAATCCCGCAAGCAGGTAGATAACCGGAAACTGTTTTTTATCATCATATGAGGGAGGCAGATAGACCGGGACCCGGCGTTCAGCCGGGTCGTCAAGCGGATTACCATCAAGAGTCACGCCAGGTACAACAACCTCAATAATGCGCGGATATTTTTTCTGGCTTTGTTTCCTCACATCTTCAGAGCGTTATTTTTGCGGTTTACATGGGCTGATATAAGGATGCTGAGCTCATAGAGCAGTATCATCGGAACACCGATGACAAGTTGAGTGACAATATCGGTTGACGGTGTAACAATTGCTGCCACAACCAGAAGAAAAACAATGGCATGTTTGCGGTAAAATCTCATGAATGCCGGTGTCAGGAGCCCTATTTTTGAAAGGATATAGGCAATAAAGGGGAGTTCGAAAACAAGTCCGGCCGTAAGGAGCGCACCAGTAAAAAAGCTGACATAATCCTGTACGGAAATGTTGTTTTTAATCTGCGGCGTACCGAAGCTGGCAAAGAATTGCAGCGTGACCGGCAGAAAAATAAAATAGCCGAATCCTATACCCGTAAAAAAGGAGAGCGATATAAAAAGAATTGAAAACCGTCCCGCTTTGCGTTCGTTTTCATGAAGGCCAGGGGCAACAAACTGCCATATCTGCCATGCTAGAAAAGGAAAAGAGATAATGAATGCCGAAAATACAACCACCTGCAGGTAAAGGGAGAGCTGTCCATAAGGAACAAGATTCTGCAACACCACGGTTTTACTGCTCCGGGTCAATGGAGCAATAAGTATATCATTGACCAGAAAATCAGAATAGTTGGCACAGATTCCTGTAACAACAACCAGCGCAATTGCAGACTTGATAAGTCGTGAGCGTATCTCTTCGAGATGTTCCATAAAGTTCATCCCGCTGCCTGATCCGGACTCACTCATCTCATTATCTGAAGCAGTGTCAGGATCAGTTATAACCGGCTCATAGGGAGTAACATGCTGCTGTATGACACTCTCATCATTGCTACTTTTTGGGCTGCCTTCAGGAAGCTCCGGTGATGGTATTGATTCTTTTTCCTCGCTCATTACTCCCTTGTAAACTGAAAATAGTAGATACTTATCTGCATGTGATCGTTAAGGCTTACTATTGCAGAACGATAATAACCACAAAACATAGTAACAAAGATGCTTGAAGCCAAAAAATGTTTTAAGGGGTGCAAAACTGCGTCATTATTTTCGACGTTCTTGAGTGGTAAAAATGGCTGCATAAAAGAATCCGCTTATATCAAAAATGGCCTCTTTTGTTAAAATTGTCATCTATTCAAACCAAACGATCTTTCTAGGGGGGCACGCAAAGGCTTTTTATATAAATAGCGGATATATCACTATAAAAATCTAAATTTGTTTAACCTTGCAGTTATGTCAATGAGTATAGTGAGCAAACCCTGTTTTTGATACTGTTTTTCTAATAAGGTTGCACCTTCAATATAAACCGCAATATTTACTTAAACCTGTCTGAACGCGTTCTCTTTCTCATCCCTATTTAAAAATCAGGTTAACAGATGATCGGAAAAAAAAGAAAACCTTCTCCGAAAAGCTCTAAAATTGCCGAAACTCCAACTGCTGAGTCTGAGCAGGCAATCAACTCCAAAAAAGAGAATTCCAGATCCTTTCCTATTGTTGGCATTGGTTCGTCAGCAGGCGGTCTTGAGGCGCTTGAAATATTTTTGAAAAACATTCCGCTCAAGTCAGGCATGGCATTTGTGATTGTTCAGCATCTTGATCCTACGCATAAAGGTATTATGGTGGAACTGCTTCAGCGCGTTACTGATCTCGATGTCGTGCAGGTCACTGATTGCCTCAGGATTGAGCCGGATCATGTTTATCTTATTCCTCCCAATAAGGATATGTCGGTGTTGCATGGCTCTTTGCATCTTCTAGATATGGTTCAGCCTCGAGGCCTGAGACTTCCTATTGATTTTTTCTTTCGTTCAATGGCTGATGATATGCAGCAGAGAAGCATTGGTGTGATTCTCTCTGGAATGGGTTCGGATGGCACACTGGGACTGCGTGATATCAAGGAAAAGGGTGGTGGTGTTTTTGTACAGGAGCCTTCTTCAGCCAAATTTGACGGCATGCCTCGTAGTGCCATCGAAGCTGGTCTGGCTGATGTCATTGCCCCTGTAGAGAAGCTTCCCTCATCGATCATTAACTATCTTCATCATTTTCCACTGTATACGAAGCCGGATATTTCTCACGAAATCAAGGTGCAGAGCGCTCTTGAAAAGGTTGTGATTCTCTTGCGCACCCAAACTGGTCACGATTTTTCGCTTTATAAAAAGAATACTGTTTATCGCCGTATCGAAAGGCGCATGGGCATACATCAGATTGATAAGATTATTGACTACGTCCATTTTTTGCAGGGCAATCCTCAAGAGACGGAACTCCTTTTTAAAGAACTGCTTATTGGAGTAACCAGTTTTTTTCGGGATCCCGCAGTATGGGAAACTCTGAAAACCCAGGCTATACCATCTCTTCTTTCTTCGAGGCCGTCAGGAGGTACTATTCGTGCATGGGTAACAGGCTGTTCGACTGGCGAGGAAGCCTATTCTCTTGCTATGATTTTAAAGGAGGCCATTGAATCGATGAAGCTTTCCGGAAACTTCAGGATCCTGATTTTTGCATCCGATCTTGATAAAGACGCTATCGAAAAGGCCCGTCTTGGAATATATCCTCTAAATATATCAGCTGATGTATCCCAAGCTCGTCTGCAGAGGTTTTTTGAAAAAGATGACCGTGGCTATAAGGTATCAAGAGAGTTACGTGAGACAGTTGTGTTTGCGCCACATAATGTTCTTATGGATCCACCCTTTACCAAGCTTGATATTCTTGTATGTCGAAATCTGCTTATCTACATGGAGCAGGAGTTGCAGAAAAAGCTCTTGCCGCTTTTCCATTACAGCCTGAACCCTGGAGGCGTTCTTGTTCTTGGGAGTGCTGAAACGATTGGGTCCAGTAACAATCTTTTTGAGTCGATTGACGGTAAATCAAGGATTTTTCGACAACTCTCAAAGGGGGTACGCTCTAAACCGCTTGATTTTCCAGCTGCTTTTAATCATACTACTCCGGTTATTTCAGCTGATAATGATTTTAAACAACCATATAATACTTCAGAAGTTAACCTGCAGGCGATGACCGACCAGGTTTTGCTTAATCATTATGCGCCTGCTGCTGTGCTGACAAATGAGAATGGTGATATCATATATATCAATGGCCGTACAGGTAAATACCTTGAACCGGCAGCAGGCAAAGCAAACTGGAATATTTTTGCCATGGCCCGTGAAGGGTTACGATTTGAACTAACAACTCTTTTTGGGAATGCGATAAAAAATAAATCAGCTGTTTCCAAAAATGGAGTGATGATCAGATCTAATGGAGACAAAGATTTTGTGAACTTGAGGATTGAGCAACTTGAAAAACCAGACCAATTGTGTGGCCTGGTCCTGATTGTTTTTGAAGACGTGAAACAAACTCTGAAAGTTGATCCGGACGGGAGTCGCGTTCCTGTTCCAATGAATCAAAAAAATATTTTATCCCTTCAGTTGGACCTCAAGGCGGCAAGAGATGAGATTGTGACGATTCGTGAGCAGATGCAGACATCGCAGGAGGAGCTGAAATCCACGAATGAAGAGATGCAATCGGCCAATGAGGAGATGCAGAGCACAAATGAGGAACT
>Ga0209697_10009949_pt1 | contig 10391 bp, 9 predicted proteins | sample AliMusrvi5mmetaG_FD_184115 | JGI IMG/M metagenome (GOLD analysis project Ga0209697, IMG submission 184115) | Freshwater lake bacterial and archeal communities from Alinen Mustajarvi, Finland, to study Microbial Dark Matter (Phase II) - Alinen... | ecosystem: Environmental > Aquatic > Freshwater... | reverse complement strand
GATCACCGTGGTACTGCCGTTGAGGATATGGTCGCCCGAAAACAGCATGCCATCTTCTTCCAGCAGCAGGCAGACATGGTTGGCGGCGTGGCCGGGGGTAAAAATCACGCGCAGGCTGTGGCTGGCGTCGTCGGCGATCAAGCCAAGCACCTCGCCATCCAGCAAGGCGCGGTCCGGGTTGAAGGCGCTGGCGGCGCGCGCCGTGGCAGCCGAGGGCAGACCCAGGATAGTAGGCGTGGAATCAGTTGCAAGTCCATCACCGCTCTGGGTGCACAGCGCCTGCAATGGCTTTGCACCAGGGGAATGGTCGGGGTGTGAGTGGGTGCACACAATCATGCGGATATTGCCGCCGCGCCCGTCGGCAAAGCGGGCCGCCTGCCACAGGCGCTGCAGATGGTCGGCGTCCGCCGGGCCCGGGTCTATGGCAATAAATCCGCTGTGGACATCGCCCAGCAGATAGCTATTGGTGCCGGGGCCGGTCATCACGCCGGGGTTGGGTGCGGTCAGGCGCAGCAGGTTTTTCAGGATGGCAACCGGCTGCTCGGTCTGCCAGTCGGCGGGTGCGGGGATGGGGCCCGCTTCGGGTTGGATGATTTGCGAGAGTCTGGGCATGCGCCCCATTTTGCAACCAAAAGCCGCAGGGTTCGAAGTTGGTGTCTTCTTGCGCTGCGCGGATAATTGCTGCATGCGAATTCCGTTCACCAAAATGCAGGGCGCCGGCAATGACTTTGTCGTGCTCGATGAAACCCGCACCCGCTTCGGCCTGAGTGCTGCGCACTACCGTTTCCTGGGCGACCGCCATTTTGGCGTGGGCGCCGACCAGATACTCACCGTGCGGCCCTCTCCGGCGCACGGCATCGACTTTGAATACCTCATCCACAACGCCGATGGCCGCGAGGTGGAGCAGTGCGGCAACGGTGCGCGCTGTTTTGCCCGCTTTGTGCGCGACAGCGGTCTCTCGGACAAAGACGTTCTGCGCGTGCAGACCATGAAGGGCGTGATCGAACCCCGGCTCACTGCAGACGGACGCGTCACCGTGGACATGGGCGCGCCGCGCTTTGCGCCGCAGGATCTGGACTTTGACGCCAGCGGTCTGACGCTGCAGCCGCAAGGGGACTGGGGCAACTGGCCGGTGCTACCCGCAGGCAGTGCCCAAGAGGTATCGCTGGCCACTGTGTCCATGGGCAATCCGCACGCGGTGATTCAGGTGGAAGACGTTGACACGGCCGCCGTGGAAACCTTGGGGCCCGGCGTGCAGGGCAATCCGCGCTTTACCCGGGGCGTCAACGTTGGCTTTATGCAGCTGCAGAGCCGTACCAGCATTCGCTTGCGCGTCTATGAGCGCGGTGTCGGCGAGACCTTGGCCTGTGGCACGGGCGCCTGTGCCGCTGTAGCGGCTGGCATTCGCCTGGGCCTGCTGGATGCCAGCGTGGACGTTCACACCCGCGGCGGCCTGCTGACCATTGCCTGGGCCGGTGGCGATGCGCCGGTGCTGATGACCGGTCCTGCCACCACGGTGTTCCGGGGCGAGATTGATCTGCCGGACGAGATGGCCGCCTGAGCCGCCCTTGATTCAAAACCCATTCACTTTGACTGAGCTTCCATGAGCAATCTTCCCAACTCCGCGCTGGCCAACCCGATTACCGAAGACGATATCGCCAACTATCTGGCCAATACGCCGGATTTCTTTGTGCGCCATGCCGAGCTGCTGGCCGCCGTGCAACTCAATAGCCCGCACGGCCACCGCGCGGTCAGCCTGCAGGAACGCCAGGCCGAGATGCTGCGCGACAAGATCAAGTTGCTGGAGCAGCGCATCATGGAGATGATGCGCAACGGCAACGACAACGTCATCCTGTCCAACAAGATTTTGCGTTGGGCCGGTAGCCTGCTGCAGGGCGGTGATGCGAAACAGTTGCCGCAGCAAATGGCCGATGACATCGAGATGCAATTCGCCGTGCCCCAGGTCGGACTGCGTCTGTGGGACGTGGCCGCTGCCTATGCAAAAGAAGCTTTTGCCCAGGATGTCAGCGACGATCTGAAGCTGTTTGCCTCCTCGCTGACCGAACCCTTTTGCGGCCTGAACACCGGCTTTGAGTCGGTGAACTGGCTGAAAACACCGGCCGCCATCACCTCGCTGGCTTTGATTCCCCTGCGCGTCGGCCCCAGCACCCCGGCCTTTGGTCTGCTGGTGCTGGCCTCCAGCGATGCGCAACGCTTCACCAGCGGCATGGGCACCGACTTTCTGTCCCGCATTGGCGAGCTAACCAGCGCTGCGCTGTCGCGCCTGCGCTAAGGCGGCAACCGTTAGCCAGCCATGCAGGATGCCGCGGCTCTGGTCGAAAAATACCTGGAGTACGTGCTCGTCGAAAAGCGCCTGGCCCAGCGCACGGTGGAACTCTATGCGCTGGACCTCTTGAAGTTGCAAAGCTACGCAGCCCAGGTTCCGGTGGATCTACTGATGGTGCGCAACCCGCATGTGCGGCGCTGGGTGGCGCAGATGCACAGCGGCGGACGCAGCGGTCGCGGCATTGCGCTGATCCTGTCGGGCTGGCGTGGTTTTTACAGCTGGCTGGGCCGTAATGGCCTGACCTCCAGCAATCCGGTACAGGATGTGCGCGCACCCAAGGCGCCCAAGCCCCTGCCCAAGGCGCTGGGCGTGGATGACGCGGTGCAGTTTGCCGATTTTCAAAGCGACGACGACCCCTGGCTGGAGGCGCGCGACTGCGCCATGGTCGAGCTGCTGTATGGCAGCGGCCTGCGCGTGGGCGAGCTGATCGGCCTAGATGTCCAAGCCAGCAAGGCAGCGCGCGGCTGGGTCGACCTGCGGGCGGCCGAGGCCCATGTGCTGGGCAAGGGCTCCAAGCGCCGCAGCGTGCCGGTAGGCAAGACAGCTATTGCGGCATTGGAACGCTGGCTGGAGTTGCGCGGCCCCATGGGCACGGCGCAGGGCGGGCCGGTGCACGAGACACAGGCCGATGCGGCTCGCGCCCTGTTCAATGGTCGCAACGGCACACGTCTGAGCGCCCAGTCGGTCTGGCAGCGCCTGCGTAGGCGCAGCCTGCAGGCCGGTGTGCTCACACCGGTGCATCCGCACATGTTGCGCCATAGTTTTGCCAGCCATCTGCTGCAAAGCAGCGGCGACCTGCGCGCGGTGCAGGAACTGCTGGGTCACGCCAACATCAGCACCACCCAGGTCTACACAAGGCTGGACTTCCAACATCTGGCGGAAACCTACGACAAGGCGCATCCGCGGGCCAGGGCCAAACCGAAGGGATAGCGCCAGCGGCGACAATAGCCCCATGAAAATGATTCGTCTACGCGCCGGCAAAGAGCGCTCCCTCCTGCGCCGCCATCCCTGGATTTTTGAATCCGCCATTGCCAAGGGTGGTGGTGACAGCGGCGAGACCGTGCGCGTGGAGTCGGCCGAAGGCCAATTCCTGGGATGGGCGGCGTTCAGCCCGACTTCCAAAATTCGCGCCCGCATGTGGAGCTTTGATGAGGGTCAGCGCATTGACGAGGGCTTCTTCCAGGCCAGCATCGCCAAGGCCGTGCAGGCTAGATCCCGCTTTGACATCCAGAGCGACGGCGCGCGTCTGATCCATGGCGAATCCGACGGGCTACCGGGCCTGATCGTGGATCGCTACGGCGACACCTTGGTGGCGCAGTTCACCTCGGCCGGTGTCGAGCGGTGGAAGGAGGCTATTTGCCATGCGCTCTTGGCCGAGACCGGCCTCACCAAGCTCTACGAACGCTCCGACGCCAGCAGTCGCACGCTCGAAGGCCTGGCCGAGCAAACCGGCTGGCTGCGCGGGGAGGGCGAGACCGACCTAGTGCTCCAAGAGCATGACTGGAAGCTGCACTTGAGCATTGCCACCGGCCACAAGACTGGCTTTTACCTGGATCAGCGCGACAGCCGTGCCAAGTTCGCCAGCTACAGCAAGCGCCTGAACTTCCAGCGCGTGCTGAACTGCTTTTGCTACACCGGCGGCTTCAGCGTGGCCGCCCTGAGTGGCGGCGCGGCCCATGTCACCTCGATTGACTCCAGCGCCCCCGCGCTGGAACTGGGTGCGGCCAACGTGGCCTTGAATGGTTTTGAAGCCAGTCGCGCGACCTGGATGGATGCCGATGTGAACGCCTCGCTGCGCCAGTTCGGCAATGAGGGCCGCAGCTTTGACGCCATCATCCTCGATCCACCGAAATTCGCGCCCACCGTGGCCCATGCCGATCGCGCCGCGCGTGCCTACAAGGACATCAACCGCCTGGCCTTCAAACTGCTGGAGCCTGGTGGCGTGCTTTTCACCTATTCGTGCTCCGGCGGTATCAGCGCCGACCTGTTCCACAAGATCGTCGCCGGTGCCGGGGCCGATGCCGGCGTCGACGGCTTCATCACCGAGCGTATGGGTGGTGCCCCCGACCACCCGATGACGATTGCCTTCCCCGAGGGCGAGTACCTCAAGGGCCTGGTGGTGATGAAACGCTAGTGTTGTTATCCCCGCCTTGAATTGCTCGCTAAACTCCTCACTTGCTGATTTTGGGCTCAATACATGTCTCTCATTCCCGCCACCATCCTCACCGGCTTTCTGGGCTCGGGCAAAACCACGCTGCTCAAGCGCGTGCTGGCCGAGGCCCACGGCCAGAAGATCGCTGTCATCGAGAACGAGTTCGGCGAGGAAAACATTGACAGCGACATCCTGGTCAGCGACACCAACGAGCAAATCATCCAGATGAGCAATGGCTGCATCTGCTGCACCATCCGCGAAGACCTGCGCGCCACGTTGCGCGATCTGGCCGAAAAAAAGCGCAAGGGCGAACTGGACTTTGAGCGCGTCGTCATTGAGACCACCGGCCTGGCCGACCCCGGCCCGGTGGCCCAGACCTTCTTCATGGACGACGAGGTGGCCGAGTCCTACTTGCTGGACTCGATCCTGACCCTGGTCGATGCCAAGCATGCTGCTCAACAACTGAACGACCGCCAGGAGGCGCGCCGTCAGGTCGGATTTGCCGACCAGATCTTTATCAGCAAGGCCGATCTGGTTTCCAAGGAAGATTTGGATTCCCTGATGCACCGCCTCAAGCACATGAACCCGCGTGCTCCGCAGCGCGCCGTGCATTTTGGCGAGGTGGCCTTGAGCGAGGTGTTTGACCTGCGCGGCTTCAACCTGAACGCTAAGCTCGACATTGACCCGGACTTCCTCAAGGAAGACGAGCATGAGCACCACGACCATGCCGCAGGTGAGCATTGCGACCACCCCTCACATGGCCACGATGACCACGGGCATGACAAGCAAGGCCACCACCATCACTACGACGATGACGTGAAGAGCTTTGTGTTCAAGTCCGAGCGTGCCTTTGATCCGGCCAAGCTGGAAGACTTTTTGGGTGCGATCGTCAATGTCTACGGCCCACGCATGCTGCGCTACAAGGGCGTGCTGCACATGCTGGGCACCGAGCGCAAGGTGATTTTCCAGGGCGTGCACCAGCTCATGGGCAGCGATCTGGGGCCGGCCTGGGCGGAGGGCGAGGTGCGCAACAGCAAGATGGTGTTTATCGGCATCGACCTGCCCAAGGATATTTTGTTGCAAGGGCTTGAACAATCTCTGGTGTAGAAGGTGTTTAATGGTGGCGCGCTGTGCTTGGCGAATACGGGCGTCTGATATGGAAAGAGTGTGAACCATGGCCGAGAGTGGAATGATTGTCTCGATTTTGCAACTGATGGGTTTTCCGATGGCTAAACCTGTACACTCGCGCGCCGTAGAAACCCCATATAACAAGCCATTAAAAGCATCGACTGAAGCCGCGGGCGACAGTGAACACAAGCAGGCGAGTTCCAACAGGAGAGACCAAGTGAATGCGAAATCCGGGAAAGACCCCAAGTCCAAGGCCGTTACAGCCCCATCCAAACCTGCTGTCGAGACCGTGCCCAAGCCGGTAAAGGCCGTAGCCAAGGCGGAGCCTTCTGCCAAACCCGCGCCAGATGCAGCGGCCAAGCCGGCAGCCAAAGCGCCGACGAAGGCGTCGGCTAAAGCTGTCGCCAAGCCCGCTGTTGCTAGCAAAGCCGCTGCCAAACCTGCATCTCCTCCAAAAGTATCCCCGCCCATGACCACTGCCGCCACCAAGCCCGTACCCGCGACAGCACCTGCTGTGGCCCAGAAGACCGGGCGCCCATCGTCCCGACTGGCGCAACTCACGGTGCCCTCGATGGCTCAAGCCGTGGCCTCTACTGCGGCCAAGGCCAGTTACAGCCAATCGATACCCTCACCCGTGATCGTCCCGGTCTTGCCCTCGTCCATCAAAAAAGATCCCAAGCTGGCAAACAATTGGAAAACCAAGTCGCTTGCCGAACTCACGGATGCCGACCTGATGGCCATGCCCGATGCGGAGTACATGAACGATGTGCAGATGGCGGCGTTCCGCCTGAAGCTGTCCACGCTCAAACAAGAGATCCTCAATAGTGCCGGTGAAACTACCGAGCATTTGCGCGAAGACACGTCCGTGGTGCCAGATCCGGCCGACCGCGCCACCATCGAAGAAGAGCATGCACTGGAGTTGCGCACCCGCGACCGGGAACGCAAGTTGCTCAAGAAGATCGAGCAGTCGATTGGCCGCATTGATGCCGGCGACTATGGCTATTGCGACGAAACCGGTGAACCCATTGGTGTGGGGCGCCTGTTGGCCAGGCCGACGGCCACCTTGTCGCTTGAGGCCCAGCAGCGGCGCGAACTCAAGCAAAAAATGTTCGGTGACTGATGGTTGCAGGCGCTGGGCGCATGGCCGTTGGTTGAAGCAGCTTTTTTGAAACATGGCAGACGATAAACCCGGCCTGTTGTCCAAGGTCGCCATGTTTGTGCGCAATCCGACCAAGGACTGGTCGGAGTTGGATCAGCCGCAAGACAGCGACTCTTCCGGCTACGACAAGCTGGCGCTCAAGGCCATGATTGAGCGCAAGCGGCAAAATGACTTTGTCCGCAAGCGCGAGTTTGACCAGTTGCGCAAGCTGCGCAACCGCGATCCCGGCGCCATGGCCAACATGGGCAGACCCTCCTTTTTCCAGAACAGTTTGCCGTCAGACCTGGGTGGTCGGGCCGTCACCATCAAGAAGATCGACGAGATTGAGGCGCAGATGTCGCGCCAGTGGTGGAAGGCCAAGAGCGGCGGTGCCACCCAGCCCTACACGGTGCCGCGCGACTCGGTAGCCAGTCGCACGGATACCGCCATGCCCTTGGCTGCCAAAATCGACTCATCCCTGACGCGTTCCTTTGCCAGCACGCTTCCCTTTCAGATGGAGCCAGCGGGCGTTGCCGAAGATGGGGACGAATTCCTGTCCACCCTGATGGCGTCCGTGCCTGGGGCTGAAACGGGCGAGGGTGATGACGCCCACAGCGACGCCAAGCCCGGGTTTTCGACCTCACGCTTGCTTGCCATCGAGGTCAACGACGTGGCCACCGATCCGGAGCTGGAAGAGGCGGCCATCCGCTTTGCCAACAGCGACGATAGTGGCGCGGAACGCGGCCTGCTGGCGGCCTTGCGCGGCCATGATCTGGCGGCGCAGGCTGCCCAGTCATGGACGGCGGCCTTGTTGGACCTGTACCGCGCCACCCAGCGGCGTGGCGATTATGAAGCGGCGGCAGCAGAATTCGCGTCGCATCTGAATGGCCTGGTGCCTGCCTGGTCTGCGCTGGGTAGCTCGGCCGCAGCCAGCAGCATGGCGCCAAGCCCCATTTGGTGCAGCCCGGCGACGCTGACCGCAGTGGACATGGAGCAATTGCGAGCGGTCATGCTGTCCAGTCCCATGCCCTGGTATCTGGGCTGGGCTGGGCTGGAGCAGATCGCGCCCGACGCCTTCCCCCTGTTGCAGGACTTGCTGATCAGCCTGTGTGAAGAGGCGGCCAGCCTGCGGTTTGATGGCGCGGACCGCCTGCTCCAGTCCTTGCGCACATTGACGCCCTCAGGTGTGCGCGGTGTGAATCCGGCCTGTTGGGAAATGCGCCTGTGCGCCTTGCGTGCCCTGCGCTTGCAGGACGATTTTGAACTGGCGGCGCTGGATTACTGTGTCACCTTTGGCGTCTCGCCGCCGACCTGGGCCGAGCCCGGTTGCAGCCTGGTCGCACCGGGCGTGTCAATGGCTAAGGGCGAGTCCGACCTGGCCACGGTCGGGCTGGAATTACGGGGTGAAATTCTGGGCGATGCGAGCCAGGCCCTGGCCGCGCTGGATGCGGCGTCATTGGGCAGCATGCTGATTGACTGCAGCGATCTGGTCCGGGTGGACTTCGCCGCAGCCGGCAGCATTCTCAACTGGGTGGCGATGCGCCAGGCCGATGGGTGGCAGCTGCAATTTCTCAACGTCCACCGACTGGTGGCGGCATTTTTTCACGTCATCGGCATCAACGAACACGCCAAGATCATGGCGCGTGCGATCTGAGCCGGCGCAAGCCACATCAAGGTCTTATGGAACAATTTCACGGAACCACCATTATCAGCGTGCGGCGCAAGACGCCTCTGGGAGTCCAGGTCGCCATTGGCGGCGACGGTCAGGTCACGCTGGGCAATATCGTCGTCAAGGGCACGGCGCGCAAGGTGCGCAAGCTCTACCATGGCCGGGTGTTGGCCGGTTTTGCCGGTGCCACGGCCGACGCCTTCACCCTGTTCGAGCGCTTTGAGGCCAAGCTGGAAAAGCACCAGGGCCATCTGGTGCGCGCCGCCATCGAGCTGACCAAGGACTGGCGCACCGACCGCGTGCTGCGTCGCCTGGAAGCCATGCTGGCGGTGGCCGATAGAGATGCCTCGCTGATCATCACCGGCAACGGCGACGTACTGGAGCCTGAAAACGGCATCGTCACCATCGGTTCGGGCGGCGCCTATGCCCAGGCCGCGGCCATTGGCCTGCTCAATCACACCGAGCTGGATGCCGCAACCATCGTCAAACGCTCGCTGGAAATCGCCGGTGAACTCTGCATTTACACCAATATGAACCACACCATTGAGACGCTGGACGAAGAGCTAGTGGAGGCCAAAAAATGACACCTCAGGAAATTGTTGCCGAGCTGGACAAGCACATCGTCGGTCAGGGCCAGGCCAAACGCGCCGTGGCGATTGCCTTGCGCAACCGCTGGCGCCGTCAGCAGGTTGAGGGAAGCTTGCGCGCCGAGATTACCCCCAAAAACATCCTCATGATAGGCCCCACCGGCGTGGGAAAAACCGAGATCGCCAGGCGCCTGGCGCGACTGGCCGATGCGCCCTTTATCAAGGTGGAAGCGACCAAGTTCACCGAGGTCGGTTACGTCGGCAAGGACGTGGATTCCATCATCCGCGACCTGGCGGAAATTGCCGTCAAGCAGACCCGCGAGGCCGCCAAGGTGGCGGTACGGGGGCGCGCAGAAGACGCCGCCGAGGAGCGCATTCTGGATATTCTGATTCCCATGCCACGCAACGACTTCGGCTTCGCCTCGGGTGAGCCCACACCGGAAAGCACGGCGCGCCAGAGCTTTCGCAAAAAGCTGCGCGAGGGCCAACTGGCGGACCGTGAGATTGAGATCGATGTCGCCGCGCCCACGCCTCAGCTGGAAGTAATGGGCCCGGCCGGTATGGAAGAAATGACCGAGCAGCTGCGCGGCATGTTTGGCCAGATGGCGCAAAACAAGCGCCAGACGCGCAAGCTCAAGATCCCTGAGGCGCTCAAGTTGCTGGTGGACGAGGAAGCCGCCAAGCTGGTGAATGAGGACGAGATCAAGAGCCAGGCCATCCATATGCTGGAGCAAAACGGCATTGTGTTCATAGACGAGATCGACAAGGTCACCTCGCGCAGCGAAGGCAGCGGCGCCGAGGTCTCGCGCCAGGGCGTGCAGCGCGACCTGCTGCCTCTGGTGGAGGGCACCACCGTGTCCACCAAATACGGCATGGTCAAGACCGACCACATTCTGTTTGTGGCCTCCGGCGCCTTTCACCTGAGCAAGCCCAGCGACCTGATCCCCGAACTGCAGGGCCGCTTCCCCATCCGCGTGGAGCTGCAGTCGCTGTCGGTGCAAGACTTTGAAGCCATCCTGACGCAAACCCATGCCTCGCTGACGCGCCAGTACCAGGCCTTGCTGGCGACCGAAGACGTGACGCTGCACTTCACGCCCGAGGGCATCACGCGCCTGGCCAAGATTGCGTTTGAGGTCAATGAGCGCACCGAAAATATCGGCGCCCGGCGCCTGTCCACGGTGATGGAGCGTCTGCTCGATGACGTCAGTTTTGATGCCGCGTCCATGGCCGGTCAGACCGTGGAAATAGACGCTGCCTATGTAGACAAGCGCCTCGCCGAGTTGAGCCAGAACGAAGATTTGTCGCGTTACATTTTGTAATAGCCGCCCTCGCTATTCCCCCGCCCCTTTCACCCCCACCGGGATGAAAGG
>Ga0209697_10009943_pt1 | contig 10397 bp, 7 predicted proteins | sample AliMusrvi5mmetaG_FD_184115 | JGI IMG/M metagenome (GOLD analysis project Ga0209697, IMG submission 184115) | Freshwater lake bacterial and archeal communities from Alinen Mustajarvi, Finland, to study Microbial Dark Matter (Phase II) - Alinen... | ecosystem: Environmental > Aquatic > Freshwater... | reverse complement strand
GCGCGAATCACCATGTTAACAATCTGGTGCAACGTCCAACTGTTGGGATGGCCACTCTTTTTACCGGCACGACACCCTCTATCCACGGAATTGTCAACGATAGTTGGATAGACAGGTTAAGGAACAAGGAGACTGATTGCATCTTTGATAACAGTTGTACGACCGTGGGATCAGATTCAAAGGCAGGCGTTCGGTCTGCTTCCAGACTGATGACCGCAACCCTGGGCGACCGGCTAAAACTGGTTACCAAAGGAAAGGCCAGGGTCTACAGCATTGCCATGAATGACTATGCCGCTATTTTCTCGGCAGGTCATTCGGCCGATGGAGCATTCTGGTTGGATGAGACTACTGGGAACATGATTACCAGTACTTGTTACATGGATAAATATCCCGTCTGGGCTTTGGAGTTTAACAAGTTCAACCTGGCAGACAAATATGTTGGTTCATACTGGAATACACTCAACGAGCAAATCACCTATACCGAAAGTGTAGAGAGTTCCTCCCTTCATGAAACGGGTTTCCTGGAGAAGTACAACAATTTCCCCTATGATTTGACCAAATTGAAGAAGGAGTCTGGCGGAAACTACGCCATCCTTAAAAGCACCCCATTTGCCAATACCTATTTGAAGGATTTTGCCCTTCAGCTGATCCCAAAAGAGCAACTGGGTTATGATTTCATTCCTGATCTTCTGACATTGGTATTTTCCTCGATGGACAAGGACGGAGGAAATTTTGGACCATTGTCAGTAGAAATGGAGGACACCTACCTCCGCATGGACAGGGAGATCGCCGAATTATTGAAATACATTGAAAGTGGTTATGGGACGGAGAATGTACTATTTTTCCTTACCTCCACCTCCAGCGTTTCCTACCACGCTGATTACCTCAAAGAAAAATTCCGGATGACGACAGGCATATTTAATCCCGAAAGTTCTGTGTCTCTACTGAAATCTTTTCTGAACATTAAATATGGAGAGGGAGACTGGGTCGAAAAATTCGGAAACCAACAGTTGTATCTGAACCACGACCTGATTGCAAAAAAGAAGATCAACCTGCACGATTTGCAGGCTGAAACTGCCAGATTTTTAAACCAGTTTGAAGGCATCGCCTACGCAAAGGCAGCTTTTGAGATTGAATCGGATAATTTTCTGGGAGGACCCCTTGCTCCTTTTCAAAATAATTTTCACATCAAGCGGTCGGGAGATATCCTGATCCGTTATGAGGAGGGGTGGCTTCCGAAAGAAAAATACAAATCTGTCGATTACACGGACAATGATCAGGTTCCCTTGGTATGGTACGGAGCCGGAATCAAACGAGGTACTACGCTGAAAAAGACGGATGCCACGGACGTGGTTCCTACCGTTTGCGCATTGCTGGGAATTGTCCCCCCGAGCAGCACAACGGGTAGGGTGATTGAGGATCTTTTGCCCAAACAGTGACGGTTTCGCGAAAGGAAGATTCTGCCTGGAAGCCCTCCCATCCTCATTTGTACGTGTTGTGGCAAATAATGTCGTGGCTCTCCTTCCTTATTTTCCTTCGGGTCTCCTTCCCGGGATAACCTATCAAGACGATCAAGGCCACTCTTTTTGACTTCGGAATATTTACAATCTGCTTTATTTCAGGTTCATCAAACCAGCCGATCATACAGCTGCCCAAACCTTCCGCCGCTGCAGCCAGGCAAATATGTTCCGTGAAGATGCCCAGATCGATGAGTGGGAAATGTTTCTTCTTGATCCATCCCCCCAAAGCAGAAGTGTAGTTGCCGGGTTCTTCCACAATGACCAAATGGATCGGGGCCTGTTTGGTAAAGTGATTCATTCCCAAAAGCTTGTCTGAAGTTGCATCGGCGATCCTGATTCGAAGGTCCGGTTGATCCACCACCACTACTTTCCATGGTTGGGCGTTGCAGGCTGATGGTGCCATTCTGGCACATTCAAGTACCCGCTCCAATTTTTCTGGTTCGACAGGTCTGTCAAGATAGTTTCTATCGCTTTGACGCAGAAGGGTTAAGTCCAGAAAATCCATGCCAATCAATATTTAAATGAAGAAAACAAACATTCCACCGACAGCAAGGAAAGCTCCGATGACCTCTTTCCAATTCAGTTTCTCGCCCAGAAAGAGGACAGAAGGCAGAAGAATAAACACCGGAACTGTAGCGATCAGGGTGGAGGCGACCCCCACTTTGGTATGTTGAAATGCCAGCAGACTGAGTGAAACGCCCAGAAATGGCCCGAAGAAGGAGCCAACCAAAAGTGGTTTAATGGCTTTGCTGTGCAAGATGGAGGCTTTTACATTTTTCCAGTTTTTAGTTAGGCTGATAATCAGGATAAATCCAATGATTCCAGTCACTGTTCTGATCTGCGAGGAGGCAAAAGGATCGTAGCTGCCCATTCCCAACTTGGAGAAAACCGCACCGATACCCTGACCGGCGGCACCGCCAAATGCCAGCAGCAGTCCTTTCAATGGATAATTGAGTCCGTGAGTCATCTTGTCGTCTACCTCTTCCCGCTTTAGGATGACAATGGCGATACCTGAAAGGACCAGGATCATCCCCAAAAGATTCAGTAAGGTGAAGCTTTCGTGAAGGACCAATACACCGAATATGGTGGCGATAGGAGGCGCCATGGACATGATTAGCATCGAAACTTTGGCAGACTGGTAGGAATAGGAGGTAAAAAGGAAATAATCACCCAAAACAAACCCAATAAAACCAGATACTGACAACCATTTCCAGGATTCCGGAGAGGCATCGGAAGGCAACCATAATCCTCTCATGACTTTTGACCATAGGATGTACATGACCATTGCAAACAAAAGTCTGAAGAGATTCACGGTGAGTGACCCCGCACGACGGGTTGCCAGGGAAAAGGTAATGGCTGAAATGGTCCAGCAGATGGCCGTAAGTATTCCGGTTATTTCGCCGAGGTGAGCTATTCGCATTGCAAAATTTTTGAATGGCGCTAAGGTAGGCAATACAGCACTGAATACAGCGAATACGACCGGTTGATTTTGTGTAAAATGAGACTATAACACCAACTGTAAAGTCCCAACAACCCCAAATCTCGACCCTCCATTGTCGAGTTTGGTAGATCTCCAAACTCCGACAATTTTAAATACCTTGAATATATTTTCCAGTCCGACCGAAAATTCAGTATAAGGATTGTTTTGCAAACTTTTCATCCCTGCAGGGAAGAGCATTGAACTGTGTTGCGTTGGATCATAGGTTCCGATAATTGAACGAACACCAGCGAGTTCCCGCCATTTCAATCTTCTGAAAAGAGGCATTTTGTTGAGGAAGTAACCCTGAAAATGGTGTTCGAGAAATACCGACAGATAGGTGTCGCTGACAAATTCCTGCATATTCATCATGTTGAATGAATAGAAATCGTAGGCATAGGTATCATTTCCTTCGTGTATCTTCATCAGCGGAAAGGGAACATCGCCCCAGATCTTGCCCGCTTTGACGGCATAATACAGAAATCCAAAGGGATTCAGCAATAACTTTTGATTCACTTGAAATTCTGCTTTGTAATAATTGTATTGACCACCCAGTAATCCTTTTGCACCAATGGCCATATCCAGGTTGAAAATAGGCCTGGAGTTCTCGAAAGTTGATCTCTCGAATCCATCCTGGACATAATTTTCATTGGGGGCATATCTGGTATTGATTCGCAGTTCGGTATTGTAAATAGAAGGAATCAGATCACCAGATGGGGAGATAAATTTCACGAAAGGAGCGGAATAGAATTTGGTGGAGTTAAAAGTAAATTTGTTTGTAAGTCCGGGTGTCCACTCTTTTTGGTAATTGATTTCCAGTCTGTCAGTTAAATTTAATTTGTTGTAGGGAACCTTGTTCAACAAAGTGTTCAGAATGTTGTCGATCATGAAGGCATTCTGGCTCTTCCCAAAAATCTCATAATCATGCCTGTATTGAGCCGTCAGAAAGTTGATGGGTTTTTTCGAGAAGTAGTACTCGAATCCTCCGCTGTACTTGAATTCCTGATCTTTTGAACCGTAAGCAGCGTAGCCGTTCAGACGCAGATTCGGGTTAAATTTCATGGTAGTGCGTGCTCCAAATTTAAACCTGTTCCCCTCAATCGGATTGTTTGAGTAGAAGGAATAATACTGACCCAGTTCAATCTTTCCCAGATCACGGTATCCGTAATAAAACATATAGATGTACTCTGCTGTTGTCTTGTAGAGGGGAACGTGCTTGATCGAGTCGACCATCTTGTAGATCCCCAGTTCCCTCTTTTGAAGTTCTATCGGTCGGGACGATTCCCAGAATTTCTCGTCCTTGTTCATCGCATCATCCCGAACAGAGATGCGTTCGCTGGCTTCCAGTTTTACTCCTTTGGCCTCCTCAAAAATGAAGTCCTCGTAAAAATTGGCCTTTCTTCCTATCACTCCGATTCTTTTGGATTTTGGATCTTTTTGAATGTCCACATCCAATACAATGACTTCGTGCTTGGGGGTCCATGTGTCCTTAACCTTGTCATATTCAACAGAATATTTGAAATTGTTGACAAAATTGATATTGGCCTTCTCCGAAAGCTGCATGTCAATTTTTGTTACCGCATAGGTGCCACCTTCTACCCAAAATTCGCCCCTGAAGGTCGGACTCTGGAGATTTTTTGGTTTGAAAGAAATTTCGTAGTATTTCTTTCCTTCCCGCAGGGTACTGTCGAGCAAGTAATATTTATAGAATTGTAATCCCAATGTATTTAGTGGAGATACAAGGCCTACATCACTGATCATCAAATAATTATCGTAAGGACTCAAGCCTTCATAGACTTTCCCGCTGAATTTTGAAATCATGTTGGAGGTCATTCCGGAGGCTTTGTTGGCAGTGATCTCTTCGCGATCCTTTGGATTTCCACTCTCATGGTAATAGTTGGAGAAGGTTTCGGAAAAGAATACCGGCAAAAAGGCTTTCCCTTCAGTTTTCAGGGAATCAATGTAGTCAAAGACAAAATCAAAGGATTTCAATAATTTTTTGCTTCTGAGTGATTTGTCAATGTTCTTCAGATCAACCTCCGTTTTGGAATAGAGTTTACTGTGCCAGGAGGGGAAATTGGCCGGATTGTTCTCTTTTTTGTGTTCGATGATTTTCTTGAACAGTGGTATGGCTGGATTTTCACCCGGCTTCACCACCACTTCGCCGGTCATGATCATGTCTTCATCCAGCAAGATGTCCAGCTTGGTGGATTGTTTCAGTTTAACAGGAATTTCCCTCTTCTTGTATCCAATGGAAGAAACTTCAATGAAATTGGTTGGAGTCAGGGTACTGAGGTTGAAATTGCCATTCAGATCCGACATCGTTCCGATATAGGTTCCTTTGAATACAATGGTTGCATAAGGGATGGGTATCCCTGTCCTGGATTCCGTGATCTTTCCGGAAAGAACTGTCTTCTGGGCCTTGGATAGTTGAAAAGAAAGGATTAGAAACAGGAAGAGCAGGGAGAATGGGAAAACAGAATTTCTCATATTTTATTCTCCCGATTCGTTTTTACTAACATAATTAACAAAGTTGATGGCGACTAATTATCCGCAAAGGCGCCTTTATTTTTTCATTCAAAGGATCCATTCAGTTCGGATCAGGCCAATGTATAACATTGACGCGTTAATTAAACAATGGTTTAACGCAAAGGTTGAACAGATCCTGTAGAAAGTGCTTTGCGGAGAATAACCACAACAGGGGATTTGTCCATGTCCAAAATTCTCCTCAAAAGTTGCAATTATCCTAATTACAATTTACGAATCAAATGCTAAAAAGTTTTAAAAACCCTTAATTTAGCTGTATTGTTCGGTTTTTAGTATTAAATAATGGCTACTTTTTTGAATTGGGAGGTTGATTGTTTTATAAATTTTATCAATTTTGAGCAACTTTTCGTCCAAATAAACATTCAAGATAATGAGACTAATCATTCAACCTGAAAAAGACAGTGTAGCCCAATGGTCTGCCAATTACATTGCACACAAAATATCTGAAGCCAATCCTACTCCCGAAAACCCTTTTGTGTTGGGACTTCCTACCGGGAGCACACCACTTGGGACGTATGTTGAACTGATTAAGCTCTACAAGGAGGGAAAAGTCACTTTTCAGAATGTGATCACCTTCAACATGGACGAATACGTAGGAATTGCAAAAAATCATCCGCAGAGTTACCACTCCTTCATGTGGGACAATTTTTTCAGTTTCATTGACATCAAACCCGCAAATGTGAATCTGTTGGACGGTAATGCACCCGATTTAAGAATGGAGTGCAGTCGTTACGAAGCAAAAATAAAATCGTTGGGTGGTATTGACCTGTTTTTAGGTGGAGTGGGAGCGGATGGTCATGTGGCATTCAATGAGCCTGGCTCCAGCCTGACCTCCAGAACCCGAGACAAGGCTCTGAATGCGGATACCCGGATTGTTAACAGCCGTTTTTTTGGCAACGATGTGGACCAGGTGCCGAAGATTGCCCTGACTGTTGGCGTTGGAACCATCATGGATGCACAGGAGGTATTGATCCTGGTGACGGGTCACAACAAAGCACGTGCCCTTCACAAGGCGGTAGAAGGTGCCATCAACCACATGTGGACCATTTCGGCTCTTCAGTTGCATTCGCATGGTATGATTGTCTGTGATGAGGAGGCTACCATTGAACTGAAGGTTGGAACCTACAAATACTTCAAGGAGATAGAAAAGGATAATCTGGATCCGCAGACTGTTTGGCTTACGAACAAGAACACCTGCTGGTAGCCAGCATAGACTAAATTTTAGAAAAAAAGCTCCAAGCAACTTGCATGGAGCTTTTTTTCTAAAATTTACCGTTGCCCCAGTGTGGCTACCATCACCGCCTTGATGGTGTGCATCCTGTTCTCAGCCTGATCGAAGACGATGGAAGCTTGGCTCTCAAATACCTCATCCGTCACTTCCATTGAACTGATCCCGAATTTTTGAAAGATATCCTCCCCGGTTTTCGTTTCACGGTTGTGGTAAGCTGGAAGGCAATGCAAGAATTTGACTTTTGGATTTCCAGTCAGTTCCAGTGCTTTTGTGTTCACCTGGTAAGGCATTAGCAGTTCAATTCTCTCCTGCCAGACAGCCGCTGATTCACCCATGGAAACCCATACATCCGTATAAAGGAAATCGCAATCCCTGACGGCCTCTTCCAGATTTTCGGTCATGGTGATTTTTGCACCCGTCTGCAGGGCAATTTCCCGGCAGGTATTTTGCAATTCAATGGAGGGTTGAAATTTTGCGGGAGCAGCAGCCCTAAAGTCCATCCCCATTTTTGCAGCACCTACCATCAGGGAGTTTCCCATGTTGTTTCTCGCATCTCCGAGGTAAGCAAATTTTATTTGGGAGAGCGGTTTGTCTGAATGTTCCCGCATGGTGAGGAAATCCGCAAGAATCTGGGTTGGATGAAACTCGTCGGTCAAGCCATTCCATACGGGTACTCCGGCATATTGGGCAAGTGTCTCCACCAATTCTTGGCCGTAACCACGGTATTGAATTCCGTCGTACATCCGGCCAAGTACCCTGGCTGTGTCCTTCATCGACTCTTTTGTGCCGATTTGGGAGCCAGTAGGACCGAGGTAAGTGACGTGGGCGCCCTGGTCGTAGGCTGCAACTTCGAATGCGCATCTGGTGCGGGTAGAAGTCTTCTCAAAAATCAGTGCGATATTCTTTCCTGTCAGGATGGGTTCTTCGGTTCCTGATTTCTTGGCCCATTTCAATTCTGCTGCGAGATCGAGTAAGAATTCAATCTCTGCAGGCGGGAAATCCAGTAACTTTAGAAAATGCTTGTGGTAAAGGTGGTTTGGCATTGGAAATTATTTTAAGATTCGTAATGCAACGTTATTTTTGATCCGTAGGATTTGTCTTCCAGCCGGGAAGCTTCTGTGATGATACTTTTGATCCCTCCATTTTCAACAAACTTCATGGCTGCAACAATTTTAGGGGCCATGCTCCCCTCCGCAAAGGTCCCCAACTCCAGGTATTTTTTAGTATCCTGTAAATCCAGAAATTCAAGTTTCTCCTGGGTAGGCAGTCCAAAATCACGGTAGATGAAGGAAACGTCTGTCAGGATGTAAAATTCATCGGCTCCCACGCCTGAGGCAAGCACGGAGGAGGCAAGGTCCTTGTCTATGACAGCATCGGAAGTGCGAAGAATCCCTTCTTCGTCATAAAAAACAGGAATGCCGCCACCGCCGCAGGTAATGACGATATTTCCCTTCCTGGCAAGGTCGTTGATCAATTCCAGGTTTAGAATTTTTTTTGGAACGGGAGAGGGAACCACCCTTCTCCAGCCATTCCCACTTTTTTTGCTCTCCTTGAAGATCCATCCTTTTTCCTGTTCCAGTTTTTGTATCTGTTCCAGGGTATAGGTAGCTCCGATTCTCTTGGTAGGGTTCTCGTAGGCGGAATCATTGGGATCGACCTCTACCATGCCTACCAGCGTGATGACATTCCGCTGAATTTTATTTTTGTGGAGAATGTTTCGGAAGATCCGTTCGATCATGTATCCGATTCCTCCCTGAGAATCGGCCACACAGACATCCAATGGCATTTGCGAGATTCCATACACCTGTTCGCCCGCATCGTTGCGCATCAGTATATTGCCTACCTGGGGTCCGTTTCCGTGCGTTACGATTAAATCGTACCCTTCTCTTACCAGAAAAAGCAAGTTTTCGATGGTTTCAGCAGTATGCAACTCCTGCTCTTCTATGGTTCCTTTTTCGTTGTCTCGCAACAGAGCGTTGCCACCCAGGGCAACCACTGCAAGTTTTTTCATCCTATTTTGATTTCTCAGGTTAATCCTGTCCGAAGGTAACGACTGTTTTCAGGCCAACATATGACAAATATCCACTAATGGCTCAGATCGTAATTTCTGATTTTTACAATGATCGGCTCTTCTGCCTGGTCATACATTTCACGGATAAACTCTTCGTTGAAACCAAGGGTCCGCTCTTCAAACGGCATATCGTTCCTTCTGTCGAGCAGTCTCTCCTTGACGGTATTCAGGTCCTTTCCATAGATATGAAAGGAATCGGCTTGCCAATTGAGACGTCCCAGTTTGACTGTTTTCCCTGTCCTGGCTGCTACCCCGGAAGCAATTACCTCCTTGTTGAATTGAATGAATCCGAACATGTTCATGAAATTGGCGCCCCAGGCATCGTTGCTTCTGAAGCGAACATTGCAGTTTAACCAGTACACGCCCTCCTCATCCTCCAGAATGCGATACCACAAGGACTGAAGACAGGGTGGATCGAAACAATCGTTGTCAATGTCTGGCATCCAGGTTATCATCTGAGCCTGTCGGGTGAAAGGCTGAACAGACAGTTTCCGGATGACCGCCTGAATTTGATCCACCTTTATTTTCCCGGCCTCCACCGACTTACCATCTACCAATTCCTTCCACACCCCATAATTTTGCAATCTGCCATGGTAGGTGTATTCCCATCTTTTGTCGCTCTCGACATTCATGTTTTTCGTCCAGTGATCCTTGAACCCTTTAAGTTCCATCACGTATTCCTTCAGCTCCTCAATACCACCCGGAAAGGCCATGTGGATCATCGGATCCGATTCCGGCTCTTCGATGGTGATGTTGATGGTGCAATCCATGCTCTCAGGATCTTCCGGCCTGTCGTATTGGGTCTTGAAACGGGTACCCTTTTCATAAACTGCAACAATGGCTGCCTCATAGGCTTCCGCCAATGTTTTTTCGGTGATGGATAGGACTGGAATGTTTTTCATGGTAATATAATTTAGGAATGGTAATTTTGTCTGAGCAGCTAAGTTGAAATACCTGCAAAGCTTGTAAAACCTAAAAAGCCGAAGTTAAAAGAGGACTCACACTACCTGACTACTCCTTGATGGCCAGTCCGACAAATGAATCAGCGGTACCGTAATAAAGAAACCACTTTTTTTGAAAATAGACCAGCCCTTCTGCAAAGGTGGTACCCGCGGCATACTGTCCTGTCATCTCATGGGGTAGGGTGGGTTTCAGAAAGCAGGTTTCACTGCGGTTGATCACCTTCTCAGGATCATCTGCTGCAAACAAGACCTGGCCAACCGAATAGGTTCCCTTGGGTAGCAGCGGGTCGGCATCCTCATTGACGGCATTCTTCCCATTGTACATCAGCAGGATTCCCTTATCGGTCATCAGGGCGGGAGGGCCGCACTCGGTCAGGTCGCTGTCGAATTTGCCCTTTCTCGGGGTGATGATCCGCTTCAAGTCTCCTTGCCTGTCCAGGAGCGGAAACCAATCATATAAATTGACCGACCATGCGAGGTTGACAAATTGTTCTCCCCAGTACATCCAGTATTTTCCATTCATCTTGACCGCAATGATCCGGTTATTCTTCATTTTAGTGAGGATGGAGGCCGATTTGGAGGCGATATT
>Ga0209697_10009941_pt1 | contig 10399 bp, 6 predicted proteins | sample AliMusrvi5mmetaG_FD_184115 | JGI IMG/M metagenome (GOLD analysis project Ga0209697, IMG submission 184115) | Freshwater lake bacterial and archeal communities from Alinen Mustajarvi, Finland, to study Microbial Dark Matter (Phase II) - Alinen... | ecosystem: Environmental > Aquatic > Freshwater... | reverse complement strand
GTGCATGTTGACACGACCCAGGCCATCAAACCGATCAAAGGCCCGATGAAGATCCCCATCACTTTCCGAGAGTTGCTCCCATGGATCATCCTTGCAATCATCCTGGGCCTGATCACCTGGTTTGTGGTTTATTACCTGAAGAAACGGAAAAAATCAGAGCCTGTATTCCATCTGAAGCCAAGGATCATCCTGCAACCCTTTGAAATTGCATTGTCGGAACTGGAAAAATTAAGGATTAAAAAGCTCTGGCAAAGCGGGAAAGTCAAGGAATACCATACGGAAGTTACGGATATTATCCGGCAATATCTTGAAGGGCGGTTCAGGATCATGGCACTGGAAAGCACGACGGATGAAATCCTGGAAGATCTTTCAGGAACGAATGAAATTCCTGCAGCATCGAGGGAAAAACTTCTGCAGATTTTAACACTTGCAGATCTTGTTAAGTTTGCAAAGGCCCAGCCATTGCCTGATGAGCATGAGCGAAGCCTTCAATATGCAATCGATTTTGTAAATTCCACCCTTGTGAAAAAGGAATCTCAGGCAGCTGATAAAAAAGAAGAATAAACATGTTAAAGGGCATCACCTTCGCTCAACCGGGTTATCTTTTCCTCCTTTTGCTGATCCCGGCATTGGTTGCCTGGTATTTTTACAGGCAGAAGAAAAACAATGCGGATCTCAGGATTTCTTCAACCAAGGGTTTTGAAGGCGTTAAGAAGAGTACCCGGTTGTACCTTTATCATGCATTGTATGGCTTGCGCATGCTGGCGCTTACATTGCTCATCATTGCACTGGCGCGGCCCCAGTCGAGCCTGAGCCGGCAGGATATCAGCGTGGAAGGAATTGACATCATCCTCGCGATGGATGTTTCGGGAAGTATGCTCGCCCGGGATTTTCACCCGGACAGGATTGAAGCAGCAAAGAATGTAGCCATGGAGTTCATTGACGGACGGCCCAGCGACCGGATCGGCCTGGTTATCTTCAGCGGGGAAACATTCACACAGTGTCCGCTGACTACTGATCACGCCGTCCTGAAAAATCTTTTTAAAGATATTCACAGCGGGATGATTGATGACGGAACGGCACTGGGCGATGGCCTGGCTACTGCGGTGAGCCGTCTCCGGGGAAGCAAGGCAATTTCGAAGGTGATCATCCTGCTGACTGATGGGGTCAGCAACATGGGTTCCATTGATCCGCTTTCGGCTGCTGAAATTGCAAAGCTCTATGGAATCCGGATCTATACGGTTGGAGTCGGAACCATGGGAATGGCCCCATACCCGGTCCAGACTCCGTTCGGGATTCAGATGCAGAGCATGAAAGTTGAAATTGATGAAGACAGGCTGACCAATGTGGCGCGCCTTACGGATGGTAAATATTTCCGTGCTACAAACAACAATAAGCTTCACCAGATCTATAAGGAGATTGATAAGCTTGAAAAATCGAAGATTGATGTGACGGAGTTCCGCAAGAAAAAAGAGGAATTCCTCTTGCTTGCCCTGATAGCGCTTGGTCTTATCGTGGTTGAAATTGTATGCAGAAACACATATTTTAGAAATATTCCATAACTGATGTTCCGCTTTGCACATAGCATATTTTTCTATTTACTGCTGCTGATCCCGGCATTTACAGTGCTGTTCGTCCTTTTCCTGATCTGGCGGAAGAAGGCCCTCAGGAGGTTCGGCGAGTATCCGCTGATCATGCAACTTATGCCGGATTATTCAAACAGCAGGCTGGTTTTTAAATTTATCCTGCTCATGCTCGGAACAGGATTCCTGGTCATGGCCCTGGTTGATCCTCAATCCGGTTCAAAGCTCGAGAAGGTCCAGCGAAAAGGAATTGACCTGATGATCGCGCTGGATGTTTCCAACAGTATGCTTGCGCAGGATATCACACCAAACCGGCTGGAGAGAGCAAAACAAGCTATTTCAAAGCTGATTGACGACCTGGAAGGGGACCGGATCGGGATCGTGATCTTTGCCGGGAAAGCTTTTACACAGCTTCCCATCACTACGGATTATGCTGCCGCCAAGCTGTTCCTTGGAACGATCAGTACCAATTCCATTGAAGTGCAGGGGACGAACATCGGGGAAGCCATTGAGTTTTCGGTTAACTCTTTTGGTCAGAGCAAAGCCAACAAAGCGATCATCATCATCACCGATGGGGAAGATCATGAAGGAGATGTGATGGAGCAGGCGGAAGCAGCAGGGAAAAAAGGCATTACCGTTTATACCATTGGAATGGGTCTGCCTGACGGAGCGCCGATCCCGGTTTACAGTGGAAATGTCCAGACCGGTTTTAAGAAAGACAAGGAAGGCAATGTTATTGTCAGCCGGCTTGATGAATCACTGCTTCAGCAGATATCCGCTGCTGGCAAAGGAATTTATGTCCGTGCAAATAATTCGGATGTGGGATTACAGAAGGTTCTTGACGACATCAGCAAAATTCAAAAATCAGAAATTGATAACCGCCAGTATTCGGACTACGAGGATCTCTTCCAGTATTTTATTGCATTAAGCCTGATATTCCTTATTTTTGAGCTTTTCATATACGACAAGAAGAATCAATGGTTTAGTAAATTCAAGCCATTTGATAAAAAACAGACAACAGATAATCACAAATAAGAAATGAAAATTCTGAATTTCTTTTCGATGCCATTCATCAGGGAGCATTCATCTTTGTACAGGAGTTCCAGGGCAAAGCTGATCTTATGTTCATTTTTGATCCTCATCGGACCCTTTACTTCCCGTTCCCAGGATGCAACGAAATTGCTGCGCCAGGGGAATAAGTTGTATGAGCAGGGAAAATACAAGGATGCAGAAAAGAGTTACAGAAAAAGCCTGGAACTCAGCAAGGAATCAACGAAAGGCCAGTTTAACCTGGGGGATGCGGTCTACAAGCAAAGGAATTTTGATGAATCATCCAAGATATTCGGGGAGATGGCCGGGTCGAAACTAAGTTCTTCAGATAAAGCCAAGGTCCTGCATAATCTCGGAAATTCGCTGCTAGAGGCAAAACAATATGATAAAAGCATCCTGGCTTATAAAAATTCACTGATCAATAATCCTGCGGATAAAGACACTAAATACAATCTTGAGTATGCGAAGATGATGCTGAAGCAACAGCAGGATCAAAAAAAGCAGGACAAGAAAGACCAGGACAAGAAAGACAAACAGGACAAGGATAAGGACAAGCAAAAGCAGGATCAGAACAAGGATCAGAAACAGGATAAGAAAGACAAACCACCCGAGGAGAAGAAAATAAGCAAGGAAGATGCTGAGAGAATGCTTGAAGCGTTGAAGAATGATGAGAAAAAAACCCTGCAGAAAGTGGAAAAGAAAAAAGTGCAGGCCAATCAGATGATCATAGTAAAGGATTGGTAATCGGATTAACAATTTAGGATAAGCATATGATTAAGCGGATCGTTTTATTTTTGTCGTTGCTTCTTCTTTTGGGGTTTCATGCAATGTCGCAGGAAGTGCAGTTCACAGCCTCTGCCAAGCCTGTAGTTTCTGTCGGTGAAACATTCGCACTCACATTTACACTCAATGCCCAGGGAAGCAACTTTCGCGGGCCTGCCATAACCGGGTTTGACCTGATCTCGGGGCCTAACACATCAACAACATCAAGCATCCGTGCAATCAATGGCCGGACTTCGATGTCCATCACCTATACGTATGCTTATTACCTGCTAGCATCCCGGGAAGGAACCTTCGAGATCCCTGCAGCACTTGTTACTGTTGATCAGCGGCAATACAAGTCGAATACCGTCACAGTGAAAGTCGAGAAGGGTGGAGGAGGCCAGCAGAACCCGGGGCAGAATCCGGGAGCCCGCCAGGGAAGAACTGCACAACCCGGGAATTCCGGCATCCAGTCAGGCGCCAACGACATCTTTCTGAAAGCATTTGCAAGTAATTCGGATCCTTCGCAGGGAGAAGGAATTGTGGTGACTTATAAGATTTATACCAAGGTTCCGATCAATCAGATCTCCATCAAGAAACTCTCTTCATTCCAGGGATTCTGGTCGCAGAACCTGATCAAGGAAAATGAGAAGCTGAATCAAACAACCCAGGTTATTGACGGGGAGCAATATATTGTAGCTGAGATCAAGAAAGTAGCTTTGTTCCCAATCAAGAGCGGAAGACTTGTGATTGATCCAATGGAGATGGAATGTGTGGCACAAATCCGGAGGGCAACAAAAACCAAAACGGGAGATCCTTTTTTTGACGATTTCTTCAATGACAGTTTTTTCAGTAATGCGTATGCCACGGTAGACAAAACCCTGAAGTCTAATTCCCTGGCTATTAATGTGCGTCCATTGCCAACCGCCGAGAAACCTGCCGATTTCAGTGGTGCAGTAGGGAGCTTTACCTTTAAGACGGAGATTGACAAGAACCATGTGAAGACAAATGACGCCGTGAACCTTAAATGCACGGTTACAGGCCAGGGAAACATCCAGTTGATTGACAAGATGAATGTCACGTTTCCTCCCGATTTTGAGACCTACGATCCAAAGATATCCAGCAATATCAACACAACAGCTGCCGGAATCTCCGGAAGTCAGACCTTTGAATACCTTATTATTCCAAGGAAACCCGGCAAATTTGAGATCAAGCCCATTACGTTTTCCTATTTCGACCTGTCGAAGAAGAGGTATGTTACGCTCACCAGTCCGGCTTATACGCTCGATGTAGAGAAAGGTACCGGTGAAAGCTCCACTGTTACCTATTCGGGGGTCAGCAAAGAGGATATCAAATATATCGGAAGTGATATCCGGCATATCAAAAATCCGCCGTTCATGCTTCAGCAGACCGGGACATTTTTCTTTGGATCGCCTCTTTTCTTTATTCTTCTGATCGTTCCTGTACTCCTGTTCATAATACTCCTCTTTTACTGGAGAAAGCAGGAGGTAAGGCGCAGCAATACGATCCTGATGAAAAACCGGAAAGCTACCAAGGTTGCGAGGAAGCGGCTGAAGAAAGCAGAGAATTTCCTGAAAGCCAGGCAGCAGGAACCTTTTTATGAAGAAATCTCCCAGGCCCTTTGGGGTTATCTCAGTGATAAGTTCAGCATTCCACTGGCATCTTTGTCCAGCGATTCGGTGCAGGAAGCCCTGCAGGGAAAGCAGATGCGGGAGGAATTGATCCACCAGTTCATCGAAACACTTAACAATACTGAGTATGCCAGGTTTGCGCCAGGGGAGAAGACCCTGATAATGGACAAAATCTATAATGAAGCGCTCGACATTATTTCAAAGATTGAAAAGGAACTCAAATAGCTTATGAAAAAGAACCTCCTGGTCATCCTGTTCCTGATCCTTTGTAATGTACTGTTTGCGGGTGAAGAACAGGTCATCATTGCAAAGGCCAACAAAGCTTATACTGAAGGGTTTTATGCCAATGCGGCTGAATTGTACAAAAAAGTGCTTCACTCAGGAGTGGAATCACCTGAACTGTACTTCAACCTTGGTAATTCATATTACAAATTGAATGAATTGCCCCAGGCCATCCTGTATTATGAAAAAGCACGCAAACTGGATCCCGGGAATGAGGATGTTAACTATAACCTTTCGGTAGCCAACAATAAAATAGCCGATAAGATTGAACCAATTCCTGAACTGTTTTACAAACGCTGGCTAAGGTCGTTGTGGGAACTCTTGTCCATGGATAAATGGGCAAAAATATCCATCTTAACGTTAGTCATTGCCCTTGTTTCCGGTTTTGTCTATTTCGTCTCCAACCGGATGCTGTTGCGAAAAGCCGGGTTCTGGCTGGGAATTGTCTTTTTGTGCTGCTCAATATTCTGTCTGCTCCTGGCTTATAAAAACTACAGCATTATCAACAACAACAAGGAAGCTGTCATTTTCACACCTACCGTTACAGTCAAAAGTTCACCGGATGAAAAGAGTGTTGATCTGTTTGTCCTTCACGAAGGAACGAAGGTCAGGCTGATTGATAACATCGGAAACTGGTATGAAATAAAGATAGCAAACGGTTCGGTTGGCTGGTTGCCCGCATCTGCTGTTGAAAAAATCTGAGCCCCTTTCACTCCTCTTTTATTTCTTTTTCCTTCTTTTTATTTTCGGGTGGCCGGACTTTGAAAAGCCTTTAAACTGCTATAATGCAAACACTTTCGGGGGGAGAAAAATATTTTTGCAGAATTAAGATTTTAATTTATATTTGTTGAATTAATTGATTGCAAGGGAGTATACTTGTATGTCCTGATTCACGGATGGTTATGATTCATCAAATCCAAATTCAATAATCAAATAAATAGATATGAAAAAAAGATTTTTACCAATTGGCTTTTTTACATTTTTGGTTGGGTTCTCTTTTGTCTTATGTTCCTCTGTTTCCCTTGCAAATAATCAAGGGAATAATTTTGCGAAAAAGTCGAATCCTGGTAAGTCCGGTAGTACGAATGAGAGACTGTCTCAAATCCGGAACAATCAAATCACCGGAACAGTAGATCCTGTTGATTTACTGACTGCCCAGAAGCAGGTTGAGAAGTTATCCGGGACCAAACAAGGCACTCAATTGAATTTGAATTGGATTGCAACCGGCCCTAACAATGCTGCAGGAAGATCCCGCGCAATTCTTTTTGACAATAAAGATGCGGGCAGTACAACCTTGTACACAGGAGGTGTTGCGGGTGGAATATGGAAATCCACGAACCTGGGTTTGACCTGGAACCAGGTCAACACACAAAACAGTGAAGTGTTGCGCGTAACCTGCATGACACAGACACCTGCCGGGACGATTTACGTGGGAACCGGTGAAACATACTGCAAAGCTGACGGTTATGTAGGTACAGGACTTTTCAAGTCGGATGACGGGGATATCTTTACATTGGTACCGGGCACTCAGCCCTCGGCAAATGATCCCACTTCAGCCTGGGCTTACATCACAAATCTCTCCTGCTCTTCAGCCGGACGTATTTACGCTGCTACCAATACCGGGTTGATGTATTCTGATAACGGCACTGATTGGACCAATGCAATCCCGGGTTTTGCAATTGATGTAAAAGTTGGTACTGACGGAACAGTAATAGCTGCTGTAAATAATGACACGTATGTTTCTGCAGACGGAAATCCCACCAATTTTGTAAACGTTTCAACAGGTACATCCACAACATTGCCAAACACCAAGGTGGGCTGGATCAGTCTTGCCATCGCTCCGAGTAATCCGAACGTAATGTATGCAAGCCTTTCAGATTCGGCAACCAAAAACATGTATGGCGTTTATTGTTCAGAAGATAAAGGGGCTTCCTGGAGGGTTGTTTTCCCGTCCAATTCCAATTATGAACCCCTGGACGGGAATGGTTGTTATGCCAATTCTCTGGCAGTTTATCCTAACGATCCTTTCAAGATTTTGTATGGCGGGGATAACATGTGGTTTGGACAAAAAATTACTTCCGGCGGATATTTCAGCTGGGAAGAGGTTTCATCGAACCAGACCTCAACGATTGATCCTGCATTTGTTCCGATAAGCCACCATGCCTATCTCTTCAGGCCCAATAACCCGGCCCAGGTTGCTATTGCACATGATAATGGGATTTCCCTTGCTAAGATCAGTTCACAAGGATTTACTTTTCAGCTCCTGTTAAAGAACCTGATGATTTCCCAGTTCAACTCACTTGCTTTTTCACAATCCAGAACAGCCATTCTTGCAGGTGGTCAGAATATTGGTGTACAATACATCCCCGGAGGAACCTCATTGAATGAACCTATGAATGGAGAACAGGTTGACAGTATCGGACGGGATGGCGGGAATGGTGGAACCGGTGGCGCCTGCGCATGGTCAATGATAAACCCAACTACCATTATATACTCACTTTCTGGTGCAACTCCCCCATTGATCCGCTCTGAGGATATGGGTGTTACACCATCCCCGACCTTTCTTGGAGCAAGATCATCGACACCCGCTCCACCGGCTTTCTTTTCGATCTATAACTGGGAAAGCTTCAACTACACCTTAAGCCAGGACTCTGTTACTTTCCATGCAAACTTTAAAGATATTCCGGCTGATTCAACTGTCATCGTTATCAGCAGCAATGCTAAATTCCCCATGAGATATACAACCCCAGTGCCGATAGCTTATGGCGACAGCATCAGGGTTCAGGATGTAATTCAATCACGTTTCTTCTTAGGCAATATTAAAGATACATCCGGCATCTATATGACAAGAGATGTTCTGAAGTTCGCCGTGAATCCCAAGTGGTTTAAAATAGCCAATGTTGACGGAAAAGATCCGATCTCATGCATCAATGTTTCAAAAGATTTATCTGTCTTGTGGGCAGGAACGCAGAAAGGGAACCTGTACCGTATCTCTAACCTGCAGATGGCTGATGATTCAGTTACTGCTGACGTAAGCAGTTCAACATGTATTGTTTCCACACAGAAACTTGCGAATCCTCTTTTCACAGGCCGATATATAACCTCAATTTCCATTGCTCCCGATAACAAGACAATGCTTCTAACCTTAGGAAATTATAAAAACAGTGATTATGTCTTCCTGACAACCAATGGCCTGGACTCATTACCGGTTTTCCATTCAGTTCAGGGAACGCTGCCTGCAATGCCAGTGCATTCAAGCATTTTCGAAATGAGTAATCCTGAAAAGGTTATTCTTGGAACCGATTTTGGTGTTTTCACGACCGATAATATTTCGGCGGGCAGTCCTCAATGGCAATTTGAATCCACCGGCATCGGAAATGTTCCGGTTATCGCCGTAAAACAACAAACCAACCCGGGAACCTATTATCACAGCAGCAATAATTATGGAATCATCTATGCTGCCACCTATGGTGCCGGAATCTATATGGATACTACCTATTATTCGGTAGGCATTGACCCGGGACATGGATCCGCAGAATTGGCAAATCAATTGAAAATATATCCGAATCCAACCAGTGATAAGGTCAACATCTCCTATAAACTTGTGAACAACAGTGAGGTTGATGTCGCGCTTTATGATATGACCGGGAAAGTCATATTCTACGCATCACTGGGGAGAAGAGTGGTTGGAAATCATACCGAAACGATTGACCTGTCGTCAATCCCTACCGGAACTTTCCTGGTCCGTCTCTCCACCGGTAATGGAAATGCTTATGGAAAAATAATGAAGGTGAACTAATTACCTGAATTAATTGTTAAATCCAGAATAATAAGATTAAGGCAAATTCTTAACAAAACGTGTTGATATGAAAAGATTTTTATTCAGCCTTCTATGTTTTATAATTACAATAGGACTTTCGGCCCAACCGCGGGTTTATACTCCTTCTCTTAACAGCCCTGCAAACAATGCAATCAACCAGATGCCGGATGTTCCCATTCACTGGAATGCCATTACCGGGAGCCTGACCCTTCGTTACCAGGCCCAGCTGGATACAACTGCAGCATTTAATTCATCGTTGTTAAAAGATACAACAATGGTTCTGCTTACCGGGTATAAAACCAGCGGATTGCTTTTCAACAAAAAGTATTACTGGAGAGTCAGGGCTATAGACAATGGCCAGACATCCTACTGGTCAACGGTATGGAATTTCAGGGTGTTCAACCAGGTGGAACTGGACAAACCCATGGATAATGATGGCGGAATATTACCACCGGATACAACTATTCAATGGAAAACGACCATTAATAAAGTTAAAACTACAGGGATCACCGGGTATGATTATCAGCTTGATACTACAGCCCTGTTCAATTCAGCATTCCTGATCGAGGGATCAACGGATGCTCTCCCAAATACAGGGACATCTGTTAAAACAGCTAAACCTGTGAATATGCATTTCGGATGTAAATATTACTGGAGGGTCAGGGCTCATCATAGCCTGGGACATTCAGACTATTGTGTTCCTTTCTCGTTCCAGGTCGTTGGGAAATTTACTCTGACAGATCCGGCCAATGCTGCAACCAAAGTTTTCAAGGATGTCACGTTAGATTGGGTGAAAGAAAGCGGATTGCTTGCTTATGGTTACCAGGTTGCACTTGATCAGAATTTTACTGATGTTATTGAGACTTCTGAGGTGACTGTGCCAAGTGTGCAAATGACGTTTATCAGGTTTGGCGTCACCTATTACTGGAGAGTACGCGGGAGACATGCAACGGATACATCTGCCTGGAGCGATCCATGGCATTTTACTGTGATCAATACCGTCGATTTGAAGACCCCTGCCAACAATGAACAAAATACGTCATTGACACCTGTCCTTACATGGACAGCTCAGACAGGTATCCTTAATTACAATCTTCAATTTGATGATGCTGGTACATTTGTCAACCCGATCATTAACGTTCGCCCAAGTGCGTCTGATATCAAATACTCGATCCCTGCTGCAAAAAAACTGACTCCGGAGAAAACCTATTACTGGAGAATGCGTGCCTATGCCGACGGTTCATTATTAC
>Ga0209697_10009940_pt1 | contig 10400 bp, 10 predicted proteins | sample AliMusrvi5mmetaG_FD_184115 | JGI IMG/M metagenome (GOLD analysis project Ga0209697, IMG submission 184115) | Freshwater lake bacterial and archeal communities from Alinen Mustajarvi, Finland, to study Microbial Dark Matter (Phase II) - Alinen... | ecosystem: Environmental > Aquatic > Freshwater... | reverse complement strand
GCGGGGGGCCTGGGCGGGGCCCGTGGTGGCGGCCTGCGCGGTGCTGGATCCGGAGACCGTGAAAAAGTGGGGCCATGTGCTCCGGGGCGTGCGGGACAGCAAGGAGCTGAAACCCGAGCGCCGCGAGGCCCTGGCGGCGGAGCTGAAGGCCATTCTCCCCGCCTACGGCATCGCCGAAATCGACTCCTTGGCCATCGACCGGGAAAACATCCTTGAGGCCACCATGATGGCCATGCGCCAGTGCGTGGCGGATCTGGCCTTGCGCCCCCGGATTCTCTTCATCGACGGCAACCGGGCGCCCCGCACAGGCCTGCCTGAGCGCCTGGTGGTGGATGGGGATGCCCTCAGCTGCGCCATCGGGGCTGCCAGCATCCTGGCGAAGGCCCATCGCGATGCCCTCATGATCGGCCTGGAGGAGCTGCACCCCGGTTACGGGTTCGGCCAGCACAAGGGCTACGGTACGCCCCTGCATCGGGCGCAGATAGAGGCCCTGGGCGTGAGCCCCGTACATCGCATCAGCTACGCCCCCGTGGCGGCGCTGCAGCAGGTGGATGAGGCGCTGCGCGACAACCTCCTGCACAGCCTGGAACGCTGCTCGACGGTGGCCGAACTCCACGCCTGGGTGGCCACGGAGCTGCGCCCCGCCTATGGGAGCCTCAAGCGGGTCTGGGTGGAGACCCTGCGGCGGCGTTACGCGGATCGCCTGGTGCAGGTGGCGGACACCGGGTCGGAAGCGCCTGAATGACCGACGTGGCCCTGGGCCTGCTGCGACGCGGGGAGCGCTGGTTCCTCCAACGGCGGGATCCCCGGAATGTCCTTCTGCCGGGCCTCTGGGAGTTCCCTGGCGGCAAGGCGGAGGCCGGAGAAACCCCCCGGCAGGCCCTGGAGCGGGAGGTGTTTGAGGAACTGGGGCTGCGGGTCAGCGGCGCTCAGGCCTGGGCCCCGTTGGAGGGTGAACCGCGCCTGCATCCCTTCCTGGTGGATGCTGTGGGCGCGCCCCGCACCGAGCTGGCATGGGGCTGGTTCAATCTGGAGGAAATGAAGTGCCTGCCTATGCCGCCGCGGAACTTTTCTCTGCTTCAGCGCATCGGGACTCTATCGGAAAGGCCCGGGAATGCTCGCTCAGCTGATCTGATAGGCTAGGAAAACAGACGCACTCACCAGGCCCGGAGCACTCATGCAGCGATTTCTCATTTGGACCCTCTTCTGCATGCTTGGGACCACAGGATTGTGGGCTCAGCAGACAGAGGTCGTCCTCAGCGCCTCCAGCAGCGCCAAGCTGGTGCTGGGGATGACCGCCCCCAAGCTCCTGGCCGCCCCCAAGGCCGCGCCTCTGGATGAGGCCAGCGTGGCCACGGAGTTCACAGCGGTGCTCAAGCATGATTTGGATGAATCAGGCGTCTTTGCAATGCTCCAGGAGCGTCTGCCGGCAGATTCCGCCCCGGCCAAGGCCTGGAAGGAGGCTGGGGCACAGTGGCTGCTCAGCACCAAGCTGACCAAGTCGGCCAGCGGTGACCTCCGCCTGGAAGCCACGGCCCTGGACACGGCGGCCGAGAAGGGTGCTTTTTCCAAAACTTTCGACGCCAACAAGATCGTCCCCCTTCGCTACCTGGCCCACACCCTGGCCGATGAAATGGTGAAGCAACTCACGGGCGAAAAAGGGGTGGCCTCCAGCCGCATCGTCTTTGTGCGCCAGCTTTCGCCGGGCGTGAAGGAGGTGTTTCAAGTTGACCGGGATGGGGCTGGTCTCGTGCAGCTCACCCGCCACGGCAGCCTGACCCTCTCGCCCTCGGTGGCGGCGGATGGCCGCCTGGTCTATGTCACCTACAAGGGCGGGGCGCCGGAGATCTGGGGCCAGCGGAAGCAGAATGGCCCCGATGAGAAGTTCTATCCCACCACCGGCGCCGGGGGCATGGTCACGTCGCCCGTCTGGTCGCCCGATGGCAAACGCCTGGCCTTCGTGCAGGGCGATCGGCGCGGCAACACGGACATCATGATCCTGGATCTGGGCAGCGGTCGGGCGCGCCGCCTCACGGACGGCACCTGCATCAACACCGAGCCCAGTTGGAACCCCAACGGGACTCAGATCGCCTTTACCTCAGATCGAGAGGGAGCCCCCCAGGTCTTCCTCATGCAGGATGATGGCTCCAACCTCCGCCGCCTCACGGGCGAAGGGCTCTACAACGCAAGTCCCTCCTGGAGCCCCAATGGCGCCATGGTGGCTTACGTGTCCCGGTTTGAAGGAAAATTTGATCTGTTTGTTTACAAGTTGGGCGAGGGCAAGGCCTACCAGATCACCACAGGAGTAAGCACTTCCGAGAGTCCGGCCTGGTCCCCGGATGAGCGTCGGTTGGTATTCACAAGCAACCGCTTCGGAACTTCCCAGCTCTTCACGACGGATCTCTCGGGCCGCCAGATCGTGCGTCTGGCCGAGTTCGCGGGCTGCCAGAGCCCCCGCTGGATCCGCGGACGCTGAAAATTTATGACAATTCCCTGAGTATCGACCATCTATACTCAGACTTATCCAGGAGGATCAGAATCATGCGATACGGAAACTACCTTGTCCCCGCGGCCATCGTGCTCACCCTTGGCAGCCTCGCGTGCACGCCGCCCAAGACTGCTGAGCAGATCAAGGCGGAGACCCAGGCAGCCTTCAATGAGGGCTCCCAGGCGTTCAAGGACGGGAAGGCCCTCGCCTCGAATCCCTACCTGAACGACAAGGAAAACCCCCACAAGGCCAAGGGCTGGACCGACGGCTGGAACGCCGCTGCTGCCGACAAGGCCGCTGCCGACAAGGTCGCCGCTGACAAGGTCGCCGCTGACAAGGCCGCTGCCGACAAGGCCGCCCTTGACGCGAAGCTGGCCGCCGAAGAGGCTGCCCGTAAGGCCGCCGAGGCCGAGAAGGCCGCTGCGTTCCGCAAGGCCGCTGCCGCTGCTCTCGTGACTGTGCACTTCGATTACGACAAGGCTGAGATCAAGGAGAAGGACCGCACCATCCTCCAGGGTGTCGCCGACTTCATGAAGGCCTTCCCCGCCGCCAAGGTCGAGATCGAAGGCCACTGCGATGAGCGTGGTACCAACGAATACAACCTCGCCCTCGGCAACAAGCGTGCGGCGGCTGCCATGGCCTATCTGAAGACTCTGGGCGTGGATGAAGCCCGCTTCACCACCATCAGCTACGGCAAAGAAAAGCCCCTCTGCACTGAGGCCAAGGAAGCCTGCTGGAGCCAGAACCGCCGCGGCGAGTTCAAGCTCAAGTAGCATCCGCAAGATGACGTGAAGCGGAGGCCTCGGCCTCCGCTTTTCGTTTAGGATGGAGATCTGTACCGGAGTCCCCATGAGCGCACGCACGATGTTGCTTCCTACGTTGGCCGCCCTGGTGATGGTGGGCTGTGGATCCGAAGAACAGCTCCGCCGCGTGGAGCAGGAAGTGGGCGATCTCAAGCTGGAGGTATTCAAGCTCCGGCAGCAGGTGGAGGACGGCAACAAGCACGCCCAGACCGATCAACAGGCCGCGGCTGAGGCCCGGGTCCAGGACCGCCGCTTCCAGGCAGACCTGCAGGAGAGCTTGCGCCAGGTGCAGGAGACCACCCGGGCCCTCAACAACCGCCTGGGCAGCCAGCCCCGCACCTCAGCCAAGCCTGCAGCAGAGGCGCCTGCCGCTGCCAGCACCGAGGACGAGCGGGCCTTCAACGTCGCCGTGGTGGACTACAACCGGGGCAACTACCCCCTGGCCGCCGAGGGGCTGGAACTCTTCCTGAACACCTACCGCCAGAGCGCCAGGCGCCCTGACGCCCTCTTCTTCCTGGGCCTCTGCCACTACAACGTGCAGGCCTTCGACAAGGCTCAGGTCGCCTTCGAGCGCATCCTGAAGGACCACGCGGCCTCACCCCAGTTCCTGCCCGCCAAGCTCAAGCGTGCCCAGTGCCTGCTCAAGCAAGGTTTGAAGCCAGCGGCTGTGAAAGGCTTCCGAGAGCTGGTGGACGGCTTCGGCGGCAGCGCCGAGGCTCGCACGGCCCAGCAGGAACTGAGCGAACTCGGGCTTTAGGATGATGTTGGAGACCTGGCGCGTCCCCGTCCGCATTGATTTCGCCGGGGGGACGCTGGATCTCTGGCCCATTTATGCCATGGTGGGCGGCTGCATCACGGTGAACGCCGCCGTGGACCTGTGGGTCGAGATCGAGGTTCAGCGGGGCGGGGCGGGCCATCACCTCCAGAGCCGGGACTTGGGGCTGGACTACCACTTCGAGGCCTGGCCCGAGGCGCCGCCGCAGGGGCTCTCCTGGGTCTGGCGGGTGCTGGACGCCTCCAGCGTACCCCCGGCCCGGGTGCGCCTCCACAGCCCCGTGCCCCAGGGCTCCGGCCTGGGCGTCTCCTCCTGTCTGGGCGTGGGGTTGCTGGGGGCCGCCCTGAACCTGGAAGCCGGTCAAGCTCTTGCCTCCAAAGTGCCACTGATGCGGGACTTGGAAAGTAGGGAGCTTCAAACTCCCACGGGCTGGCAGGACTACTACCCCGCTGCCCTGGGCGGAGCCCTGGCCCTGCACTGGGACGAACCCGCCCCCCGATGGGAGCACTTGGAGCCCCATCCAGGCCTGCTGGCTGACCTGGTGGTGTTCTACACCGGCAAGCCCCACCACTCGGGCCTCACCAATTGGGAGGCCTACAAGCGCTTCCTGGACGGCGACACCACCACGCGCCAGGCCCTCATGGACATCCGGGCCATCGCCGCGGACATGGCCCTGGCCCTGCCGCTGGATCCTGCGGCCGTGGCAGAGCTGCTGGAGCGGGAGGGGCGGGCGCGGATGCAGCTCTCTCCGGCCGTGGAGACCGATGCCATGCGTGCCGTGCGCGACCGGGGCCGCCGGGAGGGCTGGTACGCGGGCATGAAGCCCTGCGGCGCCGGGGGCGGGGGCTGCTGCCTCCTGGTGGTCAAGGATGGCCAGCGAGAGGCGGCGGAGGCCGCTCTGCGCGCCATGGGCCTGCGGCCGCTGGACCTGAAGATCACGCCGCGCGGACTGCACCGGGTTTGAGGGTTTCAGCAGACCAATTCAGATTCGCGAATCCCAAAACCCGCGAGGAGGTCCATATTGAGTTAGAGGTAATGTATGCAAAATTCTCCTGGATTTGTGGGTGTTGCCATAAAATTACACCGACTTGTGCTTGAAAATGAAAAACTAGCCTAAGAGTTCGTTACTGTAAATAAGGAACTAGTAACTGAAAATGCAATTTTATTGAATGCATTATCAACTGCCAATAAAAGGCTTGAATATCAGGAATCTGAGCGCGAGCAACGGGCCGCCGAACTGATAATCGCTGATAAAGAGCTTGTTTTTCAGCAATCAGAAAAAGAGAAACGAGCTGCAGAACTCATCCTTGCGGAGAAGGAACTGGCCTTCCAGCAGGCTGAAAAAGGCAAGAGGGCGGCCGAGTTAATAATTGCAGATAAAGAGTTAGCATATGAAACAGAACGCTGGAAGCGGGCTTCTGAGCTTAGTAGCATGAATGAGAAGCTAGCTGCCAAAAATATTGAGATGAGCATTCGCGCGACTGAGCTGGCCGTGGCCAACAAGGAGAAGATCGAACTCCTGGCCCAACTGCTGCAATCCCAGAAAATGGAGAGCCTGGGGATCATGGCGGGCGGCATTGCCCATGACATGAACAACATCCTCGGCGCCATCCTCTCCCTGGCCACGGCCCACCTGACCATCCAGGCCAAGGACGCACCGGTCTACCCGGCCCTGGAGACCATGCGGGACCCGGCCATCCGCGGCCGGCAGATGGTCAAGCGGCTCCTGAACTTCGCCCGCCAGGGCCCCTCAGAGACCAGCAGCCTGGACCTGAACGCTGTGCTCCTGGAGGAAGTCCGGCTCCTGGAGTACCACACCCTGGCCACCGTGCATTTGGACCTGGACTTGGCCCCGGACCTGCACCCCATCGTGGGGGATGCCAGCGCTCTGACCCACGTGTTCATGAATCTCTGCGTGAACGCCATGGACGCCATGGAGGAAGGGGGCACGCTCACGCTGCGTTCCCGGAACCTCGGCGACGACAGTGTCGAGATCATGGTGGGTGACACCGGCTGCGGCATGAGCAAGGAGGTCCTCGAGCGGGCCATGGTCCCCTTCTTCACCACTAAGGAGGTGGGCAAGGGCACGGGCCTGGGCCTGTCCATCGTCTACACGACCGTGAGGAGCCACCATGGCCAGCTGAGCTTCCAGAGCGAGCCCGGCAAGGGCACCAGGGTTACGCTCCTGTTCCCGGTACTACCGGATGGCCAAGTGGAGGCCTCTGAGTCAGTGGAGCCACCAGTCGAGGCCGCGCTGGCCACCCTGACCGTGCTCCTGGTGGATGATGACGACCTCCTGCGGACCTCCGTGGGCATGCTGCTGGAGCTGCTGGGCCACCGGGTCTCGGCCGCAGCCAGCGGGGAGGAGGGCCTGGCGCAGATCACGGCGGGCCTTCAGCCGGACCTGGTGATCCTCGACATGAATATGCCGGGACTGGGTGGAAAGGGCACCCTGCCTCGGCTGCGCAGCCTCTGCCCCGAGGTGCCGGTGCTCCTGGCCACGGGCCGGGCCGATGAGAAGGCCCTGAGCCTCATCGCGGCCCATCCACATGTAGCCCTGCTGTCCAAGCCCTTCAGCATCGAGGAACTGCAGGCGGGATTGCAACTGGCTATCGCAGCAGCGCCCCTCCCCTAGCGGCAGTCGCTTGCAAGCCATCGGATGAGCGCCGCCGGCTCCGGCGCCTCCAGCGGGCTCTGACCCGCCGTGGGCAGCAGGTCCCGGAGACGCTGGTCGCGCTTGCCCAGTGGCAGGGCCTCCAGCCCGGTGCGGGGCACCCAGCACAGGCCCGCACCCGGTTTGAAGCGCTGCTCCAGTTGCAGGTGCAGGGGACTCACGGCCTCGCGGCGGTGGGTGTAGACCTGGGTCCAGCCGGGCCAGGCCCGGTAGGGCTGTGGGCCTACCGCCCCAGGCGCAGGGCATGGGCCTGAGGGCTGTGGGGGCAGGGCGGCGGCATCGAGGGTGGGCCAGCGCCAGAGACCGGCCAGTAGTCCCGTTGCTGAAGGGCTGTGCAGCAGGAAGTGCCCCTCGGCCTCCAGGGCCAGGAGCCAAAAAGTATCCGCCCTGGGCTTGGCTCGCTTCGTCACCGGAGGGATCTCCCCCGTGCGCCCCGCCGCCCGGGTCGCGCAGCCCTGGACCAGGGGACAGCGGTCGCAGGCGGGGCTGGGCCCGCAGGTCGTGGCACCGAGCTCCATGAGGGCCTGGGTCAGCCGCGAGGGACCGAGGGCCGAGAGGGCCGGGGCCAGCCAGGTCCTCAACTCCGTGGCCTGCAGCTTGGGCTCCCCCTCGATGAGGAGCAGCCGCGCCAGCACGCGGAAGGCGTTGCCGTCCAGGGCCGGTGTGGGCCATTGGAAGGCGATGGCCCCCAGGGCCGCGGCGGTGTAGGGCCCCAGACCCGGCAGCTGGGCCAGTCCCGCCAAGTCGCCGGGCCAGCCCTCCCGGGCCACGGAGGTGGCGGCGGCCTGGAGAAACCGGGCCCGGCGGTAGTAGCCCAGGCCTTCCCAGGCCTTGTGGACTGCGTCCTCGGTGGCCGCAGCCAAGGTGTCGGGATCCGGGAATTCCTCCAACCAGCGGTTGAAGTAGGGCACCACCGTGGCCACTAGGGTCTGCTGCAACATCAGTTCCGAGACCAGCACCGCGTAGGGATCCGGGTGGACTGCATCGAGGTCCGCTGCCCGCCAGGGCAGATCCCGCCTCACCCGATCGAACCAGGGCGCCAGCGGGGCGAGCAGGGATGCAGCGGAGGGCCAGGGCATGCACTGACGCTACCAGCTACGAATGGCACTCATGCCCGGACAAAAAAAAGCGCCGTTTCCGGCGCTCTCTTCTTTGGTGCCCGCGAGCAGACTCGAACTGCTACGGCTTGTGGCCACCACCCCCTCAAGATGGCGTGTCTACCAATTTCACCACGCGGGCAACGAGGAATCCCAAGTGTCTCGCAAAGCGGCAACGCGGTCAATGACCCGTTTCCGAAGCGAGGCGAGGTCGCTACTTCTTGACCGGAACGACGGGCGCGGGAGGCGCGGGAACCGGCACCACGGGCGCGGGCGCGGTGGCCGCGGGCTTGTCGGCGGTCTTCTCGAGAACGGAGCGGTTCTGGCGGATGATCAGGACCTCGATGATGAGGGTCGTGCCCAGGAAACCCGCGGCCAGCCAGTAGGTGGCTTTAGACAGGAAGGGCGTGGCGCCCTGGGCGCCGAAGGCGGAGTTCGCCCCGCCCCCGCCGAAGGAGGCGCCGAGGCCACCCTTGGTGCCGGGCTGCAGCAGGACGGCTCCGATGAGGAGCACACCGAAGAGGATGAGGAATGCGAGGGCAAGGCCGTTCATGGAAACTCCGAACCACCTAGTCTGCCACGAATAGGCCGTTGCAGCCAGCGCCTACCTCCAGACCTACATCCAAAGGCCGGTGAGGCTGGGCGTTTGCAGAGCACGGTGGACGGCCCGGGCCTGCTCTACCAGGCGCAGGAACTCCGAAGGCAGCAGGGCCTGGGGACCATCACTGAGGGCCTTCTCAGGATGGCAGTGGGTCTCTACCAGGAGGCCCGCTGCGCCTACGGCCACGCCCGCCAGGGCGCAGGGGATCACGAGATCCCGCCGGCCCACCGCGTGGCTGGGATCCACCATGACGGGCAGGTGGGTGAGGGCCTGGGCAGCGGGGACGACGCTCACATCCAGGGTGTTGCGGGCATGGTCGGACCAGGTGCGGATGCCCCGCTCACAGAGCACCAGGTTGCGGTTGCCCTCGCCCAGCACGTATTCTGCGGCGAAGAGCCACTCCTCCAGGGTGGCGGAGGGCCCCCGCTTGAGCAGCACCGGCTTGGCGCAGCGGCCCGCCCGGCGCAGGAGGGCGAAGTTCTGCATGTTGCGGGCACCGATCTGCACCATGTCGGCGACTTCCTCCACCGCATCGAAAGTCTCGACTTCCGTAGCCTCCGTGACGATGCCCAGGTCGAACTCCGTCCGGGCCTCCGCCAGCAGGCGCAGGCCCTCCAGGCCCAGGCCCTGGAAGTCGTAGGGACTGGTGCGGGGCTTGTAGGCCCCGGCCCGCAGCAGCTTCACGCCGGCCTCAGCCACGTACCGGGCCACGGTGAAGAGCTGCTCCCGGCTTTCCACGCCACAGGGCCCGCCCACCAGGGCCAGCTCGGGGCCGCCGATCTTCACACCCCGAACATCCACCACCGTGCGCCCCGCCACCGCATCGGCGCTGGCCAGCTTGTAGGGGCTCGTGATGGGCACCACCCGGCGTACGCCCGCCATGGGTTCGATGCGGTCTGGTTTGAAGGCCTTTGAGGCGTTCGGCGCCACGATGCTGAGGGATTCCGGCGTCTCGTTCACCTGACAGCGGAGGTTGGCGGCCTCCAGCAGGGCCAGGACCTCCCCTACCTGGTCTGGCGTGGCGCTGGCTTCCATGAGGATGAGCATATTTACATTCTAGCTGGCTCCTGGACACCTCCGCGTCCCCGGCCGCACACTTAGGGGTGGAGGTCTCCCATGAGGCGCGCAACCTGGATCTTTCTTGCCGCCATTCCCCTCTTCCTGGGCTGCACCCGGCCCGAGGTCGAGGCCTTCCGCCAGCATCCCGTCCCGGTGGCGGTGCATGTCAAGCTGCCCGCCCAGCTGGATGATCGGGATGGCTTGAGACAGGAGTACACCGCGGCCCTCCAGGCCCGGCTGGCCACCCGGGTCGTGGTGGTGCCCGAGGGCGTGAAGCCCCCGGTGGGCGCGGCAGATCTCCAGGTGGACATCCAGGACATCAGCGTGGCCTCTGCCCCGTCCAGCGCCGCCTCCGTGGGCCTGGCCACCGGGCTGGCCGTGGGAGCCCTCAGCGCCGCGTCCGGCAACCGGGGGTACAGCGTCTTCGACGGTCTCTTCTGGGGCCTCTGGGCGGGCAGCCACGCGGCCATGCATGAAGACCGCGCCCAGAATCGGATGGACCGCCTGGGCTACCGGCCCCAGGCCGTGCGGGCCCAACTGCGCCTCATGCGGGCCGGGGATCCGGAGCCCCTCTGGACCGACTACGTGGACCCGCGCGAGGTGGTGGAGGCCATGGATCCGCTGCCCCCGGGGTACCGCGATGACGATGGCCGCATCCGCGAGGAAGAGGCCAGGGGCTTCGCCCGGGTGGTGGTGCAGAAGCTGAGCGCCTACTTCCAGTGGACCCGCTTCACGGAGCAGCGATTCTACGAGGATCCCTCGGCGCCCCGCCGGGAGCCGCCAGCTCCCAGGCCGCCTGTGGAGCCGCCCCCGCCGCCCCAGACCATGCTGGACCACCGCACTTCCTTCGTCCCCAGATCGGGGGCGAGGCGGATCGGCTCGTTGTGGTCGTCGCCATAGGAG
>Ga0209697_10009935_pt1 | contig 10405 bp, 10 predicted proteins | sample AliMusrvi5mmetaG_FD_184115 | JGI IMG/M metagenome (GOLD analysis project Ga0209697, IMG submission 184115) | Freshwater lake bacterial and archeal communities from Alinen Mustajarvi, Finland, to study Microbial Dark Matter (Phase II) - Alinen... | ecosystem: Environmental > Aquatic > Freshwater... | reverse complement strand
GCGCTTGAGGAACTGCGTACGGACGCCACTGCTTTCAGGGCCATTGTCGAGCTTTATCTGGATTTGCGTCATAGCCGACCGTTCATGCTCTGGGATGCTCTCCCACCAGCCCATCAAGCTATCTACAAGGAAATTCTATCCTAAATGGGTAAAATATTCTTCGGAAATCACCTTATTGCTTTGGGGGATGACACAATTATTATCAGCAGTGGTTTTTCGCCCACTAAACAACCCGCACCACACAATAAAAGCATCTTAAGGGTTGTGCATAGTTCACATTCTGGCTGTCTTAAGTTTTCGACCGTGAAAGGGGCTAGATCTCATGCGTGTATGTGGCGATTGCGTAAAGTATCCACGAATGGTATTGAAAACCCATGGATTGCTGTCGCCACTACGACACAAACTACCTATGAGGCCACCGGTCTAGAGGTCGGTGTGGTTTATGAAGTCTCAGTCGCGGACGTCACCCCAGAAGGCATTGGTGATTATTGCCAGCCTGTCACCATTATCGTCATTTAAAGTTTTGCTACGTTTCAAACCTTTAAATCATCTCATTATCTCAGGTGACGCAGGAAAAAATAGGGCCCAGTGTGAATGATTACAGATCATCAGTTAAACCTTTTCCTCGTGTATAATAATCATTTACAGTTTAAATACTTACAAATGTTGTTATGTATAAATACGATGGCCTGCTTATTCACGAAAGCCACGATGATGAGGGAATTTTAGAGGTTATTGATAATAAGGGAGTCAGATCACTACACTTTGGCTCACAACCCAAACAAAGTAGCCTGTTAATAGCTGATCCCAATAAATTGGTTTTAGATTATGTAAGAGCCATGACCAGTTGGCTATTATTTAAGCCCTCGCTAGAAGATGATGCCCTACTGATTGGCTTGGGGGGTGGCTCACTTGCAAAACACCTTTTGTATCATTTTCCCGATAGTCGTTTAAAAGCAGTAGAGCTTAGAAAAAGCGTCGTAAAAATTGCCCGCAGTCATTTTGGACTCCCCATAGATCACCGATTAAAAATTATCATTGATGATGGTGGCGACTATGTTCGCCAACGTGCTGAACCCTATCGAGAATATTATAGCCTGTTGTTTGTTGACGCTTTTGATCATGAAGGGTTAGCGGCCTCTATTTGTAATGAAGCATTTTTTGATGCCTGCAAAGCATTATTAAAAGCAAACGGGGTTTTGGTTATTAATCTTTGGGGCGGCACCCATAATCCAGAGTTCCAACAAGTTTCTTTGTGGTTAGGCCGGGTTTTTAATTGGCAAACCTTATTCCTCCCCGTTCGTGATAAAGGCAATATCATTGCTCTAGCTTTTAATGATTACACCCCTATTTATTCAATAAAAGAGTTAAGATCTAATGCATTAGAACTTGAACATCTCTATGGTATTGAATTCCCCTCTTTTTTAAGAGACCTAAAAAAACATAACGCCAGCACTTTCAACCAATTGATTAAGACATGATTTCCAATACGTTAGCACCCGCACCCAATCTTTTCAGCTACCGCAAATATTGGGCTCACCGTTTTGGTGTAGCGCCGGTATTACCCATGAGCCAAGCAGAAATGGATGAGCTTGGCTGGGATAGTTGCGACATTATATTAGTCACCGGTGATGCCTATATTGATCACCCCAGCTTTGGTATGGCATTAATCGGGCGCTTATTAGAGGCACAAGGCTTTAGAGTCGGCATCATCTCGCAACCCGACTGGACCAGCGCCAAGGACTTTACCAAACTCGGTAGACCCAACCTGTTCTTTGGAGTAACCGGTGGCAATATGGACTCAATGGTTAACCGCTACACCTCTGACAAAAAAATCCGTTCTAATGATGCCTATACTGCCAATGGTGAAGCGGGAAGACGACCTGATCGTGCTGTTAATGTTTACTCCCATCGTTGCCGTGAAGCGTATAAAGACGTGCCTATTATTATTGGTGGCATTGAAGCCAGCTTACGACGCATAGCACATTATGATTATTGGTCTGATAAAGTACGTAAATCCGTATTATTAGATTCAAAAGCAGATTTATTGGTGTACGGCAATGCTGAACGTCAGATCGTTGAAATTGCTCAGCGTTTAGCGCAAGGTGAAGCCATATCAGATCTCAAAGGGATTCGTGGCACTGTTCATTTTGTTAAACAAATACCTGAAGGGTGGCGGGTTAAAGATTCCACTGACATTGATAAACCGGGTGCAATTAGCCCCATTCAAAATCCTTATCAAGAAGAACCGGCTTGCGACCAAAAACCTGAGGATAGTAGTGTCTCCAGTTCTGGTGAAATAGCCATTCCCCTAACGAGTGTTGGCTCAATCAAGCAATTAATGCGAGATTCTCGCTCACAAACTGTTATTCGCTTACCGGCTTATGAAAGTGTAAAAGATGACCCCATCTTATATGCGCATGCTTCTCGCGTCATGCACGGTGAAACCAATCCCGGAAATGCCAGACCACTCATTCAGCAGCACGGGACAAGGCAGGTCTGGATTAATCCACCGCCGATTCCGTTAACCACCAAAGAAATGGATGGCGTCTTTGACCTCCCCTATTCTCGCGTGCCTCATAAAGCCTATGGTACTGCAAACGTACCCGCCTTTGAAATGATCCAACACTCAGTCAACATTATGCGTGGCTGTTTTGGTGGCTGTACTTTCTGTTCGATTACTGAACATGAAGGCCGCATTATTCAAAGCCGCTCAGAAGATTCTATTATTAAAGAAATTGAAGCCATACGGGACACCTCACCCAATTTCACCGGTCATATTTCTGATTTAGGGGGCCCGACTGCCAATATGTATCGACTGGCTTGTAAAGATCCAAAAATTGAGGCCGCTTGCCGCAAACCCTCCTGTGTCTATCCTGGTATTTGTCCAAATCTCGATACTAACCATGCGCCATTAATCAAACTCTATCGGAGAGCAAGAGCCTTACCTGGTATCAAGAAGATTTTTATCGCGTCCGGTTTACGTTACGACCTAGCCGTTGAATCACCTGAATACGTCAAAGAATTAGTCACTCATCATGTTGGAGGCTATCTTAAAATTGCTCCCGAACATACCGAACAAGGGCCTTTATCAAAAATGATGAAGCCGGGCATGGGCACTTATGATCGTTTTAAAGAAATGTTCGATAAGTACTCTAAGGAAGCTGGTAAAGAACAGTATTTGATCCCTTATTTTATTGCGGCACATCCCGGCACTACCGATGAAGATATGCTTAACTTGGCGTTATGGTTAAAAAGTCATGGCTTTAGAGCGGATCAGGTTCAGGCATTTTTGCCGTCCCCGATGTCCATTGCAACTGCAATGTATCATTCGGGTAAAGATACATTGCATAAAGTCAGTCGTAATGCTGCTGATATGTCCATTCCTAAATCGATCAAGCAACGCCGCTTGCACAAGGCATTTTTGCGCTATCACGACCCTAAGAATTGGCCGTTATTACGTGATGCTTTAAACGAAATGGGCCGGAATGATTTAATAGGTAACGGCAAGCATCACTTGATTCCTTCTTACCAACCGAAAGGCACTGCAATTACGCCCAACAAGGCCCAACAGTTTAAAACCAAATTTACAGGATTTGATAACAAACCCGCTAAAAAAGGTTTTGGTCATCATAAAAAAAACCAATAACTTATAAAAACACTTTCAAAATAAATATAATCTTGTATAATTGCGGTTTATTCGCTGGTTTAGCTCAGTCGGTAGAGCAGCTGATTTGTAATCAGCCGGTCAGGAGTTCGAATCCCCTAACCAGCTCCAAGTTTTAAAATATAAAAATAAGAAATATTTGCTGGTTTAGCTCAGTCGGTAGAGCAGCTGATTTGTAATCAGCCGGTCAGGAGTTCGAATCCCCTAACCAGCTCCATATATAATTAAAGCCCTTCGATAGTGTTATCCAAGGGCTTTTTTATTGCCTGAAAAAAATGAATGACTCATGCTTAGATATCCATGAATAACATGGGGAGGCCATAAGTCAGAATAAAGTAGCTAAACGCCAAAATCACGCTCACACTCATTTTCGTCAAAAAGGCTTGCCTAAGAATATAGCTCACAATCGCAATATACCAACCCACTAACAAAACACCAATGGCGATTGAAACCTCTTCGGCGTATTCATAATGTTTCATGACCAGCCAAAAATAGAGACCTTCAGTAATGGTCGCCAAGGTCATGATAAAGTTTTCACAAATAAAAATAGCCGTGTACATTTGATTGAAGTACTGCCATTTTTTAAAGACCAGCAAATACGTTGCGATTGATGAAAAAGCCATGACCGTACGGAGTGAGACTTCCAAGGTACCATCGGCAGGATCAGCAATCAGGCTTTCAACAATAATACCTGAAATCAGATAAAAAATAACCGCTTTCCACATGAACGACTTCGAAGGAAATAGTTCTATGGGATTATTTTTAAACCAGCATAAGGAAAGATATTTTTTTAATAAATTCATGACTAAATAGGCTCTTACGAAAATAGAATACGGTGTTTTTACCCTACTGTAGGGGATTATAACTGCTTAGATTTTAAATAGATTCTCCAATTAAGAAACTTACTTTATTAAAAACAGACTCGCTAAACCCAGGAAAATAAAAAAGCCCATTGAGTCAGTAACCGCCGTCAATATAACACTCGTCCCCACAGCTGGATCTTTTCCAAACTTATGGCGTAACAAAGGGATACCCAGTCCTACAACAGCAGCGACTAACAAGTTAATCAGCATAGCAACGGCCATTACCACAGAAAGCGCAACATCCCAATAAAGCACCATACTCACCAAGCCCATAATGACACCGATAAAAATGCCGTTAATGACAGCGAGTGTCAGCTCTTTCTTTATTATTCTAGTGATATTACTTGAATTAATATGCCCTAATGCCAATGATCGAATAATCAACATGCTCGTTTGATTCCCGGTATTACCCCCCATTGCAGCAATAATTGGCATTAATGACGCCAGCGCAACCAGTTGTAAAATAATCCCTTCAAAAACACCGATAATGCGTGTTGAAGCAAATGCAGTCGCGATATTGATTAATAACCAGCCCCATCGGTTTCTGGCACTTTTCCAAACACTTGAAGATAAATCCTCTTCTTCTCCAACACCGGCTTGAATCAATAAATCTTCATCTGTTTTTTCGCGAATAAAATCGAGAATGTTATCAACACAAAGTCGACCTTGTAAATTACCTGCGCTATCCACCACCGGTGCCGAAATCAAATCATATCGCTCAAAGGCTCTCGCTGCTTCGGCGGCCTCTTGATCAACTTGAAAGTGAATAAAGTCCGTTACCATCACATCAGCCACTTGCTTGGAAGGCAGGTGTGTTAATAGGCGCTGCAAAGGCAGTATGCCTTGTACTTTTCCATGTAAATCGACAACAAATAATTTATCGGTATGACTCGGTAATCTACCCAGTTTACGTATGTAAGCAATAATCGCTTTTAAATTGAGATCATCTCTAATAGTAATCATGCCAAAATCCATTAAGGCACCGACTTGATTATCCTGATAAGATAAAACAGCATTTAAATGCTCGCGCTCTTCACCATTCAAAGACCGCAGGATCTTGAGCATCGTTCTCTTAGGAAGGTCGGCGGCTAAATCGGCTATCTCATTCGTATTGAGTTTACCCGCTACTGTCGCTAATTCTTCTGCTGCCATCCCTGAAATAAGAGTGTGCCGAACGGCGTCAGATACTTCTAATAAAACCTGACCGTCTAACTGCGTTTTAACTGCATCCCATGCCATTTCACGCTGCTCTAAAGAGAGCGACTCTAAAATAAACGCACTATCAGCGGGATGTAAAGGCGCAAACTTTTCTTGAAGGCGAGCTTGATGTTGATTTTGCAACATGGCTTCAACCAGTTCATGATTAGCGCCAGGCCCACGATGAACTAATGATCGCTCCAGTTGCTGTTTTTCAAGCAAAGTAATAACTTCCTGTAACTGATGCTCCAGGAACTGTGCTGAATTAATTTTTTCAGAAAATTGCATAATACGCAGCCACCGTTTAATAAAAATAAAACAACTCAACCTAATACGAAGCTTTTCTCCTTAATCTGACTCACTGCCATTTCTTCATCTTGCATTTTATGTCTATAGAAACCTTCAGATTAACACCATATTATCTCGGTGTATCAGTTCTGAATCATCTGCATATCCCAAAATTCTCTCAAATTCTGAGCTACTGTGTCCAGCGATCAATTGAGCCTCTGCCTTGCCATAATTAACCAGTCCACGGGCGACTTCTATGCCATTTTCATCGATACAGGAAACCAGTTCACCACGCTCAAATTGACCTGTAACCGATTTAACACCCACTGCCAATAAACTCTTACCGTCACTTTTAAGCACTCTAACCGCACCGGCATCCAATACAAGCTGTCCTTTAACTTGTAACTGCCCGGCTAACCAACGTTTTCTTGCAAGCAATGGCTCAACGTCCGGTAAAAAGTACGTGCCCAGATCACTACCCGAAATCAATGCAGTAATTACCCCTTCAACCGCACCGGCTGCAACAATTGTGGCGGCACCTGAGCGAGCTGCTAACCGTGCTGCCCTTACTTTAGTGGACATTCCGCCTTTGCCTAAGCCACTACGACTATCGCCCGCCATTTTCTCTAGTCTGTCGTCGTTAACACTGATCTCAGAAATTAATTGTGCATCAGGAAATAACGTAGGATCACCGGTAAACAAGCCTTGTTGATCGGTCAAAATAATCAATAACTCGGCTTCCACTAAATTGGCAACCAAAGCCGCTAAGGTATCATTATCCCCAAAGCGAATTTCTTCTGTGGCGACCGCATCATTTTCGTTAATAACAGGCACAACACCCAACTTCAATAACGTCAGTAAGGTACTGCGGGCATTTAGATAACGTTGTCTGTTCGATAAATCATCATGCGTCAATAAGACTTGTGCCGCCTGTAAACCATGTTGCTGAAAGTTATCATCAAATATACGTACCAAACCCATTTGACCGACAGAAGCCGCCGCCTGTAACTCGTGTAACAGCTTGGGTCTTGTTTTTAAACCTAACCGGCTCATTCCTTCGGCAACTGAACCTGATGACACTAATATCACATCAATCGATTGCTGCCGTAAGCTTGCCATTTGCTCAACCCACGCCTTAATAGCCCCTTTATCAAGCCCTTGCCCACCTTTAGTCAGTAGGGAGCTGCCTATTTTTACGACAACTCGTTTAACTTTTGCAAAATCATGCCTGCTCACTGTCATTTCGTCGCCGCTCTTCTAAAAAGTTCATGATGGCAAACATTAACTCTCGCGTTCCGTTCCCGTTAATGGCTGCAATTTTAAAAACAGGAGCTGTCCAATTCAACTCATTAATGATCGCTTGACAGCGCTCATCAACCTCATCTTCTGGTAATCGATCAATTTTATTCAACACCAGCCAACGTGGCTTATTGGCTAAATCATCACTCCATTTTTCAACTTCATGAATAATTTTTTGAGCCGCTTCTACGGGTGTATCCATGCTCTCATAAGGAACTACATCGACTAAATGTAATAATAAGCCAGTACGTGATAAATGCTTGAGGAATTGTAAGCCTAAGCCAGCGCCTTCTGCTGCTCCTTCAATCACACCTGGAATATCAGCAATAACAAAACTGCGTAAATCATCCACACTCACTACGCCTAAATTAGGGTGTAAGGTGGTAAAGGGATAATCAGCGACTTTAGGTGTGGCAGAAGAAACAGAGCGAATCAAACTGGACTTGCCGGCATTAGGCATCCCTAAAAGCCCTACGTCGGCAATCAATGTTAATTCTAACAAGAGCACACGATGCTCACCTTCCGAACCTTTACTGGCTTTTTGTGGCGCCCGATTAATACTGCTTTTAAAGCGGGTATTACCCAAGCCATGAAAACCACCTTGAGCCACCAGTAAGGTCTGACCTTCTTTAGTCAAGTCACCAATCACCTCGCCTGTTTCAGAATCAGATATCTGTGTACCTAAAGGAACCGGCACATAACAATCATCGCCTTTTTTACCCGTACAATTACGACTCATACCATTTTGGCCACGTTGAGCTCTGTGTACAGCATGATATCTGAAATCGACTAGCGTATTCACATTTTCTACGGCAATTAAATAGACACTACCGCCATCACCACCGTCACCGCCATCAGGCCCCCCCATGGGGATATATTTTTCACGTCTAAAGCCAATAGTGCCATTACCACCATCCCCTGCTTCAACACGAACTTCTGCTTCGTCAACAAATCTCATAACTTATACGCCGCCACACTTTAAAACAAACCGATAAAAACAAAAAAAGCCCCGTCATGAAGGACGGAGCTTTTTTAAAGCCGCCAAGTCAATGTAAAATAACTCGGCTAATACAGCTCTTAACTACAATCAAACAATACGTCTTATGCAGCAACGATACTAATATATTTACGGCTGTTAGGTCCTTTAACCTGGAATGTAACTACGCCATCAGCAGTAGCAAATATAGTATGGTCTTTACCAATACCTACGTTTTCACCTGGGTGAAATTGTGTGCCACGCTGACGAACAATAATATTTCCTGCTGTCACTGATTCACCGCCATAACGCTTAACACCTAGGCGTTTCGCATTAGAATCACGACCGTTTCGGGTACTACCACCCGCTTTCTTATGAGCCATTTGTAACTCCTAATTTCTTAAGCAGAAATGCCAGTAATCTGGACTTCTGTGTAATATTGACGATGCCCCTGTTGTTTCATGTGGTGCTTACGTCTTCTGAATTTAATTATTTTTACTTTGTCATGTCTACCTTGAGACAAAACAGTCGCTGTAACTTTGCCGCCTTCGATAAAAGGAAGGCCTACTTTAACAGCGTCGCCTGATTGAATCATCAGTACTTTATCGAATTCTATGCTGTCGCCTACGCCTAGCTCCAACTTTTCTATCTTTAAATAAGTACCTTCTTCAACGCGGTACTGTTTACCACCTGTTTGAATTACCGCATACATCTGAGCAAGCTCCATCAAGCATTAATCTATTAAAATTTAATCGGTGATTATATTTTTAAACACATTACTAGTCAACTAATTCTTGCAATGCAACACATAATCATCGATTTTAATCTTCAATCCTAAGAATTAACGCGACTAACATAACTCAATTCCATGGGCAGTTAAATAACTAATAAGTTATAATAAAGTAAATCGACTTATAATATAATTATGTCCATGAAAAACAAACAAAACTTACAGACTCAGATTTAACTCAATGGCATCGAATTCAAAAATAACTACAAACACACAGCATTCCATTGATTTTAATTTAATCAAGAACTTAACAACTGCGGAAGCCAAAGCTGTTGATCAACTTATTATCGATGAGTTAAGTTCTGATGTCGTTCTTATTAATCAAATGGGGCATTATATCGTTGGTAACGGTGGCAAAAGATTGCGCCCTATGCTGTTATTATTAGCCGCTAAAGCACTTGGCAATATCAACAATAACCATTTAATACTGGCTGCCGTTATTGAATTTATTCATACAGCAACCCTACTGCATGATGATGTTGTAGATGAATCAGATCTTAGACGTGGCAAAGAATCAGCCAATGTTGTCTGGGGTAACGCCGCCAGTGTGTTGGTTGGCGACTATTTATATTCCAGAGCCTTTGAGATGATGGTACGCACTGGCAATATGCGTGTTATGGATATTTTATCAAAAACCACGACAGCCATTGCCGAAGGCGAAGTATTACAGCTTTTAAATTGCAACAATCCTGAAACTACTGAAACAAAATATCTAGAAGTTATTGCTAGAAAAACAGCCATACTATTTAGCGCGGCTACGCGCTTAAGTGCAGTTATGGTTGACGCATCTTCCGAGACCGAAGAAAGCTTGGCAAGTTATGGGCAACACCTTGGCATTGCCTTTCAGTTAATTGATGACGCACTCGATTACAAATCAAACTCAGAAGATATGGGTAAAAACTTGGGTGATGATCTTGCCGAAGGGAAACCTACGCTACCTTTAATTTATGCTATTCAAAAAGGTAACGAAGAAGAGGCTAAAATCATTATTGACGCCATCAAAAATGGTAATCGCGATGCCTTCAATGATATTTACGCCATTGTTCAAAAAACCCAAGCAATTACCTATACAGAACAACTGGCAGAAGAAGAAGCAGAAAAAGCCATTAACGCACTCAGTGTTTTAGCTGACTCTGAATACAAAGAAGCGTTAACCCTATTAGCAAAATTCTCTGTGCAAAGAAGCTTTTAGTCTTAAATCCCGGCATCCTTCATAGCGGCCTAAAAGTAGTTGACACTTTTGATGTCAATAAAAAATTAACAACAAGCTACCGTAGCCATTAAAAAACGGCCAGTGACTTTAAAGATAAACGGCTTAGCTGTTT
>Ga0209697_10009927_pt1 | contig 10409 bp, 7 predicted proteins | sample AliMusrvi5mmetaG_FD_184115 | JGI IMG/M metagenome (GOLD analysis project Ga0209697, IMG submission 184115) | Freshwater lake bacterial and archeal communities from Alinen Mustajarvi, Finland, to study Microbial Dark Matter (Phase II) - Alinen... | ecosystem: Environmental > Aquatic > Freshwater... | reverse complement strand
TGTAAATAATCCATGAGGGACTTGAACACGATGAGGCGGACGCCCTTCACTGCTCCCCGCTGCCGGAGACAAACAGACTTCACCTGAGGCTTGTGATCGTTCTGCGGGCAGGGCAGCACGAGTTCATTCAGTTTGCTCCGCGTGAGTCCGCTGAATGGACACAGCGTCCCGGTCTTAGGTAATCGGATAAACTCAGGGTCACGCGGGATGATTCCGCTCGCCGGTGGAATCTGTACCGGGGCAGCCGTTAGTTGGCCGCTGCCTGCCGCTTTCTGTTTTGTTGTCATGCCCGTATCGTAGGACACGGACAGGCATCTACCGTCCCACTCCACACGCGCTCAATAGTGGGAAGGGTGGACTATTTCGGGGCGTTGTCGCAGATCGCTTTGCTCAGGCGATGCAAGATGCGGTCACGGAGTTTTCCGGGGGACATAAACTCAGCAGTGATTCCATCTTCCCGATGCGCTCCGATTTCGTCTGCGAGTTCCTGAATCTGCTCAGGATTCGGATAGCTTTCGAGGAAGGCTTGCTCTGCTACCGTTGCCCACTTCTTCGCGCTGTCTTTGTTCCACTCAGGGAGATCGCCCGCCGTTTTTCGCCAGCCGTCTGCAATTTCAAGATTCTGCGTCCGACAAAAGTAAGCAGCGTTCCGCGCCTTCCAAACATGCCCCACAAGGCTGATAGCTTCACGAGTGATCGGACTGGTTACTTTCCATTTCGAGTTGATGTCAGTGATGGGGACAAGTTGGCGTCCCAGATGAAGGGTGTTTTCGAGAAAGTCCCGTAACTGTGCTGAGGGTTCCATCCCTTTAATCATGTACGGGTGAAGTGAGGCGTTCACCGGCCAAGACGATGCGCCCTCTGAGTGTTCTCGCCACTGCTCAGGTTTTGCCGTCGCTAACCGATTAATGCGATGAACGAGATCGCTGGCGAGGTCAAGCAGTTGCCCCTGTGCGATAAAGTTAAGTGGCGAATCTGATTCCGCGTGGAGTGCTAGCTGCTCCAGTCCCTTTGCGATGCTCATGAAGTTTGGCATCTGCTTACTGATTTTGATTCTGCGGATGCTTCCGATAGCTCCAGTTCCCTTCTGCTCGTGCATTTTGTACGGGGGCGGATACCGGATGGCAGGCGTTTTTGCTTGTCGAGTGTCACGAGTGTCGCAAGTGTCACGGGGGCTTTTGCGCTTCTGTGGCTTCACTTCGCCCCCTTCTTCGCGGTCGCGGTCACGTCCGGCAGCCTGTCCATCGCGTCCTTCATCGCGGGCTTTTCCATGTGAGTATAAACGCGGGAGATTTCGGGGGAATCATGGCCGATGATTTCGCGGGCAATCACGTCGCTCACGCCAGCATTTTTTAGCAGGCTGGTGGCCGTGTGCCGTAAGCAGTGGAAGGACAATCTGCCAACCTTGCGCTCCACGTCGCGCCCTTCGCCGTCCTCCGCCTTCTCGTGATCGCGTGCCGTCTGGAGTCCCGCCGCTGCGAGGATGCCCGCAAACTGATTCGAGAGTGTCCCCACGCGGACGGATGCCGTTGCTGCCGCTCTGGGGAAGATCGGGGCGTCTGGATTATCGGACGCGGACAGGCTGAGGAAGTATTCCTGCAAGACGCTATGCAGGGGAATCTTCATCGCCTTGCCGGTCTTTTGCGTCACGAGGCGGACTTCCTTCTGCTCCACGTCCACGTTGCGCCACGTCAAGCGGGCAATGTCGCCCAGCCGTTGCCCCAGATAGACGCCACAGAGTACCATCCCCTTCCATTCAACATCGCACTTGGCAATGATGCTGAGCAGTTCATCCAGCGTGAACGCTCTGCGCTTCGAGGCGGATTCCCGCACGAGTTCAACGCGGGTAAAAACATTGTCACGGATGATGCCGTCCTTCATCGCCTTGTGCCACGCCCCGCGCATAATCTTCACGGTCTTGTTGACGGTTGCCCCGCTCACACGCTCTGCCAGTGAATCACGGAAGCTGCTCAGGTCGCGGACGGTAATCACGTCCATGTGCTTTTTTGCTTTCGCGCCCAGATGCGCCAGCAGGGATTCCGCTGCCGCTTGGTATTCCGTCAAGCTGGAGTCCGCCAGCGTGAGTTCCTTCGTCTTTAGCCATGAGGTGATGAAGTCCTTCGTTGTGGACTGCGGGAGTTCTTCCGCGTGTGCAAGCTGGTAGATCGTGGAGATCGTGTCCCGCGCCCGCGCTTCCGTGAGGCGTCCTTCCCGTCCTTCACGGGCTGTCCGCTCGTATTCGAGGCAGATCGTCTGCGCCTTGCGCTTGTCGCTGGTGCCGGTGCTTCTGAGTGTTCGCCGTCCATCGGGCAGATAGAACGCGCAATGCCAGTAGGGGGAGTTTTCTTTGTGGTGGATGCTTGCCATATCGTTAGCCTCTCTTTATGTGCTAACCATAACGCTAACGCCTTGGGGTGTCAAGCGTGTGTGTTTGTATCGGATTTATTGGGGTTTTTGCATATTCAGAGTGCGCTAACGTATCGGGGGTTCGAATCCCCCCCTCTCCGCCAATTCTCACACAGACCGGTTTTTTGGTTGCTTCATTTTCTTTTTTTGCGAAGATGCCGGCGATCACTTATTTCGCAATCACTAGGGAGAACGCCTTATGCCTGTGGACATCTCGAAGATTCGGACTCTGGCCGTGGTTGGCCATGCGGCCAGCGGCAAAACTTCGTTGCTCGACGCGATCCTGTTCATCGCCAAGGCCGTGGACAAGCATGGCCGGCCCGGCAACGGCACCAGCAACGTGGACTACCTGCCGGATGAACTCGACCGCAAGGCCACCATTCACGCCAAGCCGTTCCACTGCCAGTGGCAAGACCACCAAATCTGTTTGCTTGATACGCCGGGCTTTGCTGATTTTTACGGCGACACGATGGCAGCCATTCGCGCCGCCGATGCGGCAATTGTGGTGGTAGACGGCGTGACCGGTGTGGAAGTCGGTACGCGCAGAATTTGGAAACTGCTCGACTCAATGCAAAAACCCCGGCTGGTTTTCGTGAGCAAGCTCGATAAGGAAAACAGCGATTTCTTCCGGGTCGTCGAACAAATCCAGCAGGCATTTGGCAAGAACTGCATCCCGTTTGAAATGCCGTTCGGCAAGGAAGCTGCCTTCAGTAAAGTCCTTAACTTGCGGACTACCCCGGAAGCAGATGTGCCGGCTGATTTGCGCGATCAATTTCACAAGGCGCACGAAGCACTGGAAGAAGCCGCCGCCGAGCAGGATGATAAATTACTTGAAGAATTTCTGGGCGGACAAGCACTCACGCTGGCGGAGATTACCGCCGGCACGCATACCGGCGTTTCGCGTGGCACGACGGTGCCAATTTATTGCGGCAGCGCGGAAAAAGAACTCGGTGCCCGGCAACTGCTCGAAGGCGTGGTCGCGTTACTGCCGTCGCCCGCCGATGTCGGACCGGTGGCAACAGTAGACGGCGACAATGTCGAACCAAAAGCCAACGCACCATTTGCCGGTTTCGTGTTCAAGGCCACAGTCGACGCATATGCCGGCCACCTATCATACGTGCGCGTAATTGCCGGCACATTGAAGGCTGATCTCGACATCGTGAACGTCACGCGCAATAGCAAGGAGCGCATTCCGCAATTGCTGCGGATTCAGGGCAAAACCCAAAAGGTTGTCACCGAAGCTGGTCCCGGCGAAATTGTCGCGCTGGCCAAGCTCAAGGATACGCACATCAACAACACACTGTGCGATCCGAGCCGACAAGTGCAATTCCCGCCCATCAAATTCCCACGGCCGGTCATGAGCTACGCCGTCCATCCGCACACATCGAAGGATGAGGAAAAACTCAGTATTGCACTGCACCGGTTACTCGAAGAAGACCCGACCATTGCAATGGAACGCAATCCCAACACCAAGGAATTGGTCATCTCCGGCCTAGGCGACCAGCACCTCGCGGTCGTGCTCGACAACCTGAAGAAAAAACTTGGCGTCAATGTTGATCTCTCAACACCGAAAGTGGATTACAAGGAAACCATCACGACCCGGGCCGAAGGCCATTACAAACACAAGAAACAATCCGGCGGGCGCGGCCAGTATGGCGAAGCTTACCTGCGCATTGCTCCGCGCGAACGCGGCGCGGGCTTCGAGTACGTGGATGCCGTTGTCGGCGGGGCAATCCCACGTAACTTCATCCCGGCAGTGGAAAAAGGTTGCGTCGAAGCGCTGACGGCCGGCACCGTAGCCGGGTTTCAAGTCGTGGACGTGCAGGCGGAAGTGTATGACGGTTCGTATCACGACGTGGACTCGAACGAACTCAGCTTCAAGATATCCGGCTTGCACGCATTCAAAGACGCGATGACAAAAGCGCGGCCGGTCTTGCTGGAACCGATCATGAATGTTAATGTGTTCGCGCCCGATCAATACATGGGCGATGTTACCGGCGACTTGAACCACCGGCGCGGCCGGATCATGACCGTCGAGATGGTGGATGGTTTGCAATGCATCAAAGCGCAGGTGCCGCAAGCAGAGTTATTCAAGTACGTGACCGAGTTGCGCTCGATGACCGGTGGTCGCGCGTCGTTCGAGATGGAGTACAGTCATTACGAACAGGTGCCGGCGCAGATCGCGACAAAGGTTGCTACGGAAGCGTTAGCAGCCAAAAAGGCTGAGCAGGCGTGAGCGATTTTGGCCTGAGTGGTCAAAACACGTCAGGGTTGTCAGGTTGAATTAAAATAACGGTAAGTTTGTATTTGTTTGCGCAGTCGCTAATTGGATACGTTCCGCATCAGCGAGTTAATGGTTTGGCATTTTGTTTGCTTAACGAATGACCAATCCAAGCGACTGTTTTAAGTTGTCAGAGCGAGTGATGCATTTTAACATGCCGGTCCTTGGAGAAAAAATATGAAGAAGATCGAAGCAATTATCAAACCGTTCAAACTCGAAGACGTTAAAGAGGCGCTGAGCGGCGTCGGCGTCGAAGGGATGACGGTTAGTGAAGTCAAAGGTTTTGGCCGGCAGAAGGGCCACACGGAAATTTACCGGGGCAGTGAGTATACCGTAGATTTTCTGCCAAAACTCAAACTTGAAATCGTGTTGTCCGATGGCACTGTCGATGCGGCGGTCAACGCCATCTTGAAAGCCGCCAAGACCGGCAAGATCGGCGACGGTAAAATTTTCATCATGCCGGTCGAACAAGCTGTGCGGATCCGGACCGACGAACGCGGCGAACAAGCCGTGTAAGTTGCCGGGTGGTAGAGCAATTATTGCAATAACCTAATAACCAAGCCCGCGCCGGCGCGCTGGGCAACGAGGAGAAACATGACACCAAAAGAAGTTCTAGCGCTGTGTAAAAGTAAAAGTGTGCAATTAGTGGACGTTAAGTTTTGTGATTTCTTAGGCACATGGCAACATTTCTGCGTCCCGGTCGCCGAACTTACCGAGGAAGTTTTCACCGAATGCCTGGGGTTTGATGGCTCCTCGATTCGCGGCTGGAAATCCATTGAAGCCAGCGACATGTTGCTGCAATTGGATCCGACAACCGCGATTATTGATCCATTCCCGCAGTCGCCAACGTTGAGTATCGTGTCAGATGCAATTGATACGATCACGCATGAACCATACAGTCGCGACCCGCGCAACGTCGCCCGCAAAGCGGAGTCCTATCTCAAGAGCACCGGTGTTGCCGACACGGCATACTTCGGTCCCGAAGCTGAGTTTTTCATTTTCGACGATGTCCGCTTTGGCCAGACGTCGAACAGCAGCTTCTATTATCTGGATTCCAACGAAGGCATCTGGAACAGCGGCCGCGAAGAGTTCCCGAACCTCGGCAACAAGATCCGTCACAAGGAAGGCTACTTCCCGGTCGCGCCGCAGGACACGCAGGTGGACATCCGCAATGAAATGATCAACGTCATGAAAGATTGCGGCCTCCGCGTCGAGCGCGAGCACCACGAAGTCGCCACCGCCGGCCAGGCGGAAATTGACTTACGGTTCGCCCCGCTCACCCAAATGGGCGATGCGATGATGTTGTACAAATATATCGTCAAGAACGTGGCCAAACGCCACAACAAGACCGTCACCTTCATGCCCAAGCCGCTCTTTGGTGACAACGGATCCGGAATGCACTGCCACCAGAGCTTGTGGAAAAAGGGCAAACCGCTGTTCGCCGGCAACAAGTATGGCGGCCTCAGCGAAATGGCGCTCTACTACATCGGCGGCATTCTCAAGCACGCCAAAGCGCTCGCGGCGATCTGCAACCCGACTGTCAACAGCTACAAGCGCCTCACGCCGGGCTTCGAAGCGCCGGTCAATCTGGCGTACTCCAGCCGCAACCGCTCGGCCGCGATCCGCATCCCGACCTACAGCCCCAGCCCGAAGGCCAAGCGCCTCGAGTATCGTCCGCCCGATCCGTCTGCGAATATCTACCTCGCCTGCTCCGCCATGCTCATGGCCGGCTTGGATGGCGTGCAGAACCGGATTGATCCCGGCGAACCGATGGACAAAAACCTTTACGAGTTGTCACCGGCCGAATTGAAGAAGGTCCCGCAAATGCCAGGCAGTCTTGCCGAAGCGTGCGACGCGCTGGAAAAGGATCACGAATTCCTGCTCAAAGGTGACGTATTCACGCAAGACGTCATCGAAACATGGATTGAAATTAAGCGCAAGGAACAGGATCAGGTCCGTCTCCGCCCGCATCCGTGGGAATTCCACATGTACTACGACTGCTAAACTTGCGGTCAAATTGAATCAAGTTAGGGCGCGTCACAAACGCGCCCTAACTTTTTTCTACACCGCTCGCTCGGCGAAGCGAGGGTAATGACGGCCTGTGAATAACTCTGCGAAAAATGCTACAGAGAATGATGTGCGCCGACCGACCGGTGCTCGATATCAAGTTAAATCCCGAGATGTTTGTCGTTAGCCCGAACAATAGCTTTGCCCACGCGACCGCACTCGCTATGGCACAAGCGCTGGCCAAGGCTTACAACCCATTCTTCACGCATGGCGGCACCGGTAGAAAAGCATCGCATTCCCCAGTCAAGTTGTCATGTGCTTAATAAGCTGTTTGCCTTACGACATCAATAAATTCTACCTGTTTCCCTTGAAAAACTTAAATAAGTTATTGACTCTTAACACCAAATCGCATAAAAAAAGTTAAGTGGATTCTCGCTGATCCACATGTAGTCAAATCCCTCGTCTGGGTTATTTCTCATGTTTGGAATGTTGTCGCTTACTGCCGGCAACTGTTTTTGCCATATAGTTCACTCAAGAAGGTAAAGGTATAATTGGGAAATGATCGTCATTCTGTTGCTCGTGTTTGGCTGGTTTGCCTACTGTTGGGGCTCTTCAGCACAGGTGTGGTGTCGGCAGCACTTATTGATGAATCGACTAGTGTTGTGCTTGATGCGTCCGACAATGCTGTCTTATCGTTGAATCTTTTCGACCCTAGCCTTGGTCACTTACAAAGCGTACAGATCACCGTAACTGGTCTGTTAACCGGCGACTGGTCTTACTATAATAACGGCACTAAGTCTTCCTCGCCGTTTACTGCAACTTACATTTTGGATCAAACACTTGATGTCACTCAAGGTGCGCAAAATTATCTCACGATGGCTACTTACGCCACCAATAGCGTGGCAATCCCGGCCGTAGCCAAATCAACAGGCACTACCATTCCAGGTGTTAGCACCAACAAAACGCAGGTTCTCGTTTATAACACAGCACCAACTTTAGCATCGTTCATTGGGCTTGGGCAAACCAGTTTCTCCGTTGCATCTACTGAGTTCGACTCAGCCAGTGCCACAAGGCCACCCAACACCAGTCAAGTCTTGCTTGGCGTTTCTGATATCGAAGAGACGGCTACGGTTGACATCCAGTACACCTACACTGTTGCCGCTGTACCCGAACCCGGTACATCTGAGCTATTTTGCCTAGGCTGCGTCGGGCTGGTAACGGGCTGGTGGTTGCGCAAAAAACGCGCGCTCCAGTTGGCCACCGTCATTCAAGCTTAAACTCGTATCGCCAGAACCGCGCCAGCCAATCAAAGCAGTTTTGCTTGGTTATCTTCGGCGACCAATTCCGCCACGCTCCGCCGGTATCGATTACGGCGTTGTTCCATTTCCAGTTTGTCATGCTCGGACTCAACCGGTGACGGATATTTACCGGTGTAACAGGCGGTACAAAATTCATTCGCCGGTAAGCCCGTTGCGCGAATCATCCCTTCCAACGAAAGATAGCCGAGCGAATCGGCACCGAGGAATTTACAAATGGCCTCGATCGAATTGTTTGCCGCCATCAATTCTTTCCGCGTCGGAAAATCGATACCGTACGCGCACGGCCATTGGTGTGGCGGACAACTGACGCGCATGTGGACTTCCTTCGCGCCGGCCTCGCGCAACGTCGTCACTCGCGACCGCGCCGTCGTGCCACGGACGATTGAGTCATCGATCACAACAACCCGTTTGCCGCGCACCATGTTTTCAATGAGGTTGAGTTTCACACGCACGCCAAAATCCCGAATGAGCTGGCTCGGCTGAATAAAGGTTCGACCAATGTAATGATTGCGGACAAAGGCCATACAGTATTCCGCCCCGCTTTCCTGCGCATAGCCGAGAGCCGCCCATGTGCCGCTGTCGGGCACCGGGATCACCAAGTCGGCCGTCACGGGATGTTCCAAGGCGAGTTGCCGGCCCATGTTGATGCGGGCCTGAGCGACATTCTTCTGAAAAATGTTGCTGTCCGGGCGGGCAAAATAGACGTACTCGAACACGCAAAACGAATGCGGCTGCTGCGTCCCGGCCCACGGATTAACACTACGCACTCCGCCTTTATTGATCAGTACGATTTCACCCGGCGCAAGGTCACGGACAAACTCAGCTTGAATGAGATCGAGCGCGCATGTCTCGCTGGCGAGCACATAGGCGAAACCATCCACACCGTCTTCGGCGACATTGGTTTTTAGACGGCCGAGCACGAGCGGCCGAAATCCAAATGGATCACGCACGCCAATCATCTCATCCTCGCCCATGATGATTAGCGAATATGCACCTTGGATCCGACGCATCACCGCTTCGAGCGAATGCACGCGGTCCCCGTTACCGGGCTGGGCAAGCAAATGGAGGATAATTTCGCTGTCGACAGTGGTTTGAAAAATTGAACCTTGCTCTTCGAGTTCAGCACGCAACCGGGCGGCGTTAGTAAGGTTGCCGTTATGGCCAATGGCAATTTGTCCGCGTGCACAATCCACGACGAGCGGCTGGGCGTTCTTGATGTGCGAGCTGCCGGTGGTCGAATATCGCACATGACCTAGTGCCAGTGACCCCGGCAATGAACGTAAAATGTTTTTATCAAACACTTGTCCGACTAGGCCCATTCCCTTGTGTGTTCGCAAATCCACACCATCGGACGCAGTGATACCGGCGCTTTCCTGTCCGCGATGTTGCAGCGCATACAGCCCATAATACGTCAATTCAGCAGCATTCGGGTGACCGTAAATGCCGAAGAGACCGCAGTAATGGCGAGGGCGTTGGTTCATCGCGCGTGATAGTCTTTCTTAGTCGAATTAACCGCAAAACGCAACATAGCGATTACCGGTCCATCACTTTACCGATGGCGGACCACCACGCGGTGCGGAGTTTGGCGACCGGCCACGTCAACCGGCCAATTTGCAATGCGTCACCGCCGACAACTCCCAGCCGTGTGACAGGCAAGCCAGCCGCCAGAATCTTTGCCGCATTGGCCGATGTCGCTGACATTACGACGCGCGATTGCGTTTCGCCAAACAGCGCCGCAGCCGAGGCCGGCAGTTCAATGGTCGCGCCAAGCATCGCATCGCCATTCGTCATGCAACACTCGGCCAGCGCCACCGCTAGGCCACCTTCGCTGCAATCATGCGCACTCTTGACCAAACCTTGCCGGATGAAATCGAGCACGGCATCGTGAATACGTTTGGCATTGGCCAAATCCATCTTCGGTGGTGCGCCTTTTTTGATTTTGTGGATGCGCTTCAAATATTCGCTGCCGCCAAGTTCCGCGCCTAATTCACCGAGCAATAACACCACATCGCCGGCATCCTTAAACCACTGAGTTGTGATGTGCTTTGGATCATCAATTAACCCAAGCATCCCGATGGTTGGTGTTGGATCAACTGCCGCGACCGGCGATTCGTTGTACAAGCTGACATTACCGCCGGTCACCGGCGTATTGAACGCCCGGCACGCTTCGCTGGCACCTTCAACACATTGACGAAGTTGCCAAAAGACTTCCGGTTTCATCGGATTGCCAAAATTCATACAATCGGTCACCGCCAACGGGCGCGCGCCGCTGCAAACGAGATTGCGCGCCGCCTCAGCGACTGCCGTCTTTCCGCCTTCGTATGGATTGAGCAAACAGTAAGTGCTGTTGCAATCGGTCGTGAATGCAATGTACTTCGTACCGGTGCCCCGGTAAC